>Ga0180431_10006333_pt1 | contig 14073 bp, 9 predicted proteins | sample SS_ome_11_FD_132459 | JGI IMG/M metagenome (GOLD analysis project Ga0180431, IMG submission 132459) | Hypersaline lake sediment archaeal communities from the Salton Sea, California, USA - SS_1_MS_1 metaG | ecosystem: Environmental > Aquatic > Non-marine Saline and Alkaline > Hypersaline >... | reverse complement strand
TCCTACTGAGTGGGAGTTGAAGATAAGGAAGTTCTCGGGCCAATCCGGGTATATATCGCCCAGTCCCCACCCCCTCTGACCTTCACCAGTATCGCTGTTTATGCCGTTGTCATCCCCGCATCTGAGCCTGATCTCCACAGTGACATATCTCCATTTCATCCCCCAATCGCCCTCCAGGTCGGCGATTGCGGAGACACAGATATCCGAGTTCCCTTGGTCAAGGTTGAGATATGCGTAGCCATCGGACGAGCCTACGTGTCCTCCGGTCTCCTCCCATAAGAACCAGTCTGAGTCCTCTGAGTCCAGATCGTCCAGCTCATCTTTGAGAAGAAATGCTGGCGACGTCTCGGGTTCATTGCTCATAGGCGTGGTATTGTTCTGTGCCAACCTCTGTAGGGAGGTGACCAGGTACGGTGTTTTGACGTATGCGATGCTCGACATTACTAGGAAGAAGCAGAGACCTCCCAAACACATCTTGGCCCTCATGCTCAGGACAAGCCCTCTCTCCTCCCCCGGCTCTTCCTCCTCAATGCTTGTGCCTGTCCCCATCCTAGAACACCCTCCTCAGAGTCTGCATGAACCTCACAAACGACGCACCCAGAAGGAAGAAGAAAACAGCGAAGAGCAGAACCACGCCGACATCAGAGATGCTAAGCCACTCTGAACCAAGAACCACAACCGGCACCGAGAGACCACTAGTCGCAAGATAGGCCACAAGATCGACCCTCGGCACAGTCGCCATCTGCCTACCCCCACCCCCGATCCTGGCCAAGTTAATCACGGCCAGATCCGTCAACCTGTACGGCTTATCACGACCGAAAAGACGGGTGGAGACCAAACCCTTGGACTCCAGCTTCCTCACACCCCTCCTCACCCTGGTATACGAAGAACTGAAACCCTCATCACTGCTACCAAGCCCATAGATACCCTCCACAAGCTCCGTAGCAGTCATACTAGAACCCACAAGCTGACCAAGGATCTCGACCTCAATCTCATCCCCCAGATCAAGACCCCTAAGCCTGGACACACCACTCGAAACCCTGCGGCTAAGCTCCTCTATGTCGCCAGACCCACCCAGAGACACAACAACACATAACCCCAACCCCATAAAAAACCAGCGAAATATTCAAAAATGAAGAAAAGGAATGAGGGCTCTCCAGCAACCTGAAAACCAACACCCTACCCGTTAGGCCCACCCTCGGATAACCAGCGCCCCCTGCCGCGCAATATAGCGGCGATAACCAAGTAGACCTATACCTCATCGCCTCCCCTTTCACTTGTTGCATGTTAAACGCTATTAACAGCCGGAATCAACAAAAACAAAACAACACTCTTTTCCATACCACAAATCACGCGCTATTCTGTCTAGAGTGAGTTGCCTCCTGGGCAACGACTACCACGCGCGCTTGCCGACGCCGACAAAAAGACACAGTGAATCAAGAGGCATCGGCCCGTCAGATCGTCCCATGATCGCTGAGCCAGAATACGCTGAGGGGTGACTATGTTCTTATTGGAGGGAGCCAAGGATCGCAAAGGGCAGTGAGCCTTCATCGTGCCCTATGAAACCACAGATATTAACGGATTTAGCTTGCATTGACATGGGCATCGTTTCCCGAAAAGATCACGCCGCCATGCCCATGTTCGGGTTTGCGCCACGTTATTCTATGTGTCAAATATCTGTGCTGGTGTCCTGGTTCGCCTCGATTGTCGTCAGCCCTCGCAGGTATCCCCTAGTACGATAGCTGAATTAGGAAAATATCAGTCGATATGTGAGTAGCTACCGGGCTGGCAGACATCGGCCACTCATATCCGGAGTTTTGAGGTATTGCCTCCCTCAGGCACGTCAATTTATTAGTAGTCTGGAAGAGCTCGTATCATGCCCTGTCAGTCTGGTCTCTATATATCGGGAATCTGGACGAGACTATCGAGGTTGGACCCATCCTATGGCGGCATCAAAACAGGGAGGTAGGTGAGATGGCTTTCGTCAGGGCAGCTACCGAGGAAGATATCCCTCGAATACTTGAGCTATATGACGAGCTGGTAATAGTCTCCGCACCGAGAGAGCTAGACCATATTCCTGTTGCGGATAATTACCGGCGTGTCTTTGCCGAAATCAGCACGACCAAAGGACACGAGTTGGTGGTCGCTGAGGAACAGGGCGTGATAGTCGGTACTTTGGTGCTGATTATTGTTCCCAATCTTACCCACGGAGGTCTTCCCTGGGCGGAAATAGAGAATGTGTTTGTCGATGGCAGCTATCGGCGGCGCGGGATTGGCACGTTACTTATGGACTATGCATTGACACGGGCGAAAGAGGCCGGGTGTTTCAAGATACAGTTAATCAGTGATAAGAGGCGCTCGGAAGCCCACAGGTTCTATCGGGCACTGGGCTACGAGGCGTTGGGCCACGGTTTCCGCCTCTATCTCTGATGTTTGTCTGAATCCTGTGAAGGAGGGTTGAAGTGTCATCTGAGGAAACGTTATCTGATCATGAGCTACTGGCACAGGCTGGTAATCTGAGGGAGGAAGCTAGAACCCTGCTGCACGACGGGGGGTTATTAAGCATAATATAATAGTCCGGCCCTGTCTGCGTGATCGGGAGCTATGCTCTGGACCTGATGACCTGGCGGGATCTCGATATCAGTGTCCAGCTCCCTCTGGTACGCGGCACGATGGGGTTTCGGAAGGAGACGTTTTCAGATCCGAAACTTCCATCTATTTAAGAGTCGTGTACGCCGAGACTTCAGGGGCGAGCTGTCTATGGTTGAGAATAATATAACTGCGCCTAGCCGGCCCGGTACCAGCCCGAGCAGGAGTGGCTCGCGATGAAGGCAATTTGCTCAGTCTCTTCCTTCTCCTCGGCCGAAGTAGGCATCGTTTGGGCCATTGGCATACCGCTCTCTTTTTTCGTGTCGCTGGATCCTGGTGGGTGTATTGGCAGTGATGGTAGTGTTGGTTGACCGCGATTCGACTTCGATTCTTCTGGCCGCTCTTGCCGGTCTTCTTTTGGTGCCTTTCTGTTCGGGTAGGGCGGATCTGGGTCCCTGGCCTCCTTTCCATGTGAATCATACCTTCCCGGACGCGGTGTTCGAGGGTGATGACTTCACGCTGAGGGTTGTTGCCGTGGGGGATTGCGAGGGTGTGGAGGATTCCGGGGATGATGTTTGGAGGGCTCGGGAGGTTATTGTGTGGATGGTGATGACTAACAGGGGGGTTGATTCGAAGGAGATCGTTCCTAGGTACTTGAAGTTCAGGGTTGACGGGGGCCCGTGGAGGCAGTGTTTCTATCACCGGTGGTCGGATCAAACCGGCAGTATTGGTTGCTCCGGGGTTGTGAGTCCTCACTGGCGGCATGGGAGTTATGTTCTTGGGCCTGGTGAGAGTGTGCCCGTTTGGGCGGTTTTCCGTCTGCCCAAGTATCAGTACGATCACTACTCTGAGATAGCGATAGAGTACTGGAAGGAGAATGTGGAGATGGATGTGGAGATCTCGGGGGACAGGGTTCCCCTCGATATCCCCTACATATTGATGGACAAGCCCGGGGAGGGGGAGGAGGTTTGGACTCTTAGGGATGTGAAGTTCCGGGTGGCCGACTCGGATTGGGTGTTTCCTGTGCCGCGTAGGATCGCGGTTAACTGGTCTATTTCTGTTGACGGTTCGGTGGTGAAGACCGGTACCGGGGAGCAGTACGATAGCGATCTCACTGTCTGCCCTATAGGTGTGAAGACGTCTCTTGGTTCTCTTGATCTGGGTAGGGGGGTTCACGTGTTCACGGTTAGGGTGTGGAACGGACGTGTGAACGGGTCGAGGTCGGTGAACTTCACCACCCTCTATGGGAGGCCTCCGATGCCCATGCTGTCTGAGTGTTGGGCCATCAATGTCTCGGGCATCTTCGAGGACAGGGTTTTCGGTGGTGGTGACCAGGGCTGTCAGACGGTGTGGGATGTGGATGGTGATGGGGTGAGGGAGATCGTGTTCGGCACCAGGAGGGGGGATAGCGATAGGTTGTGGTGTTTTGGTTCTGGTCAGGGGTTTGAGTGGGTGTACCCGCCCCCCGGGGAGGAGGGGCTGTCGGGTGCTCCTATCTCGAAGGTGTCCCTGGTGGATGTGGATGGTGATGGTGTCTACGAGCTGTGTCTCGGTGGGCGGGGGAGGCTGCTGGTTCTGGATGGGGATGGTCACTTGGTGTGGTCGTGGGATGAGCCCGAGAGGGGGTCGATGAATGGTGCTCCTCAGGCTATGGATGTGGATGGTGATGGTTTTGTGGAGTTCTTCCTTAACTCGGGTGCGGGCTACCTGCACAGGGTGAGTTATGATGGTGAGCTTGTGTGGAGCTTCCCGACCGGTGCCGGGAATCTGGGTCACCCGACGATATGTGACATGGACCAGGATGGGCTATACGATGTGGTGTGGGCCTGTCAGGATGGCCGTGTGTACTGTATCGATGCCTCGACCGGGAAGGAGGAGTGGCGGTTCGACGCGGGTGCACGGATGCATGCCAGTAACGTGATAGTTGCGGATATTGATGGCGACGGCGGGTACGAGGCCTTGACGTGGGTGGGTCCTCCTGTCTCTGCGGTTATCTGTCTCGATGCGTGGGGTAACCTGTCGTGGAGCTGGGAGCTTCCGGCAGGGGGGATATCAGGCTCTGCCAGACGGTTTCGGATCTCGACCGGGACGGGTTTATGGATATGGTGCTGATGTCTACGTTCTCGGCGTACGCCCTCAATATAAGCGGGGCCCAGCCCTCGATCAAGTGGGAGGTTAACTTCACATCTCTGAGCGAGGGGCAGGTGATCCCTGAGGGTGCGATGAACAGTCACTGGTCCTCCTACCAGCTGGTGGCGGATATCGACGGGGATCCGGATCTCGAGGTTCTATGGCTTGTTCCTTTCCCGGTGGTGGTGGATGGTTCCACGGGGGAGGTGGAGGCGTATTACGTGAATGACTACCTGGAGTCGGGTAGATGGCCGGATAACGGTGGGTGGTGGGGGGATATAGAGGGGGACGGTGTATCGGAGTGGGTATGCGAGCTGAGGGGACTTAGCTATCAGCAGACACAGCTCTACTCACTGACCCTGGGCGGGGAGTTCCCGGCCCAGTCCCCGTGGCCCGAGTACTATCACTGTGCATACCCGGCCCGATACCAGGCTGAGCAGGACTGGCTGACCCTCAAGTCAGCGGGGTCGAACTCCCTATGGTTCCCGATCACAGAATCGATACCGCCCATACCCTCGATAAGGCTGGCTGTGCTGGTTGCACTGGCTGTGCTCGCAAGGGCGAAGAAGAGACAGAAGACCCATGCAAGGAGGAGTCACCCAGATCCTCACTGTAGTTATCCCCTCCTCGATCGCCTCTGAACGACCTGCATCTACAGCCTGCGTCGACGACGAGCGATCCGGGCCACATCAACTCTGAACAAGTCTCTTCCTGACAGCCATCTCTCTCGCCCCGCTGTGTGGTCCATGAGACAGTCTTCTAGTATCTGATTACAATGGCTGTGAAGATGCCATCCGGGGTTGATATCCTGCTCTCGCCCACTGTCTTCTCATCACGGTCCGCTGCCGGTCTTCGTTTGGCGAAGATACGGATCCGGGTCCCGGTACCCAGGTGGGTATCTGATCCTGGATCCAGATCAATCCCAATATCGCTGGGAAATAGAGCCACAGTATCTGTTCCACTTGCGCTTCCCGACCGGGATCTCCTGCCGCCGCCATATGAGATACACGATGAGACATAGCCAGAACAGCATCAGAGCCATCGATATCAGGAAGATCGTCAGTAGATGCCCGCTCAGTGATTGCGTAATCTTCCGCGATGGCCTGCCCGTCTCGCATGCGCCTCTCTTCAGATCAAAACACGCTCGATTCGGTCCTATGCCAGTGGATCGGGCCACGCCAGGCTGAGGACGGTCAACATCGTTGAGTCTGTCGGTTACACTTAATAGAGAATTTGGATGCGTCGGCCCGATTCTTGGTGTATGTTCGTGAAGAAGCTCCTCCTGCTCTTGCTTCTGTCGATAGTTCTGCTCGTGCCCGGGTGGTCGACGGGGCGTTTCGATCACTTCGTGGCCATGTATGACAGGTTCTGGGACTATTCCGAGTTGGGTGATCTGGGTTTTGACTGCGTGTATGGAAATATCCAGGCCGCGCAGGATATGGACGCAGCCCTACGCAAGTGGGAGAATAGGAGCATAGAGGCCTCTGCCAGCGGAATGGAATACATCTGCGGCCCTTACTACCAGTCCGGTGTCGCTCCGATTGAATATACGAGGGCGGTGAACAGCCACGGAAGTAGAGACGCGAAGGCGGCGTCTCCAGTTGATGAGAGGTACTGGAACTACGCGATGGAGGACGTTGGTTTAGCCATAGCGGAGCTGTCACTTCGATGTCCGGTTTCCGGTATAGTGTGGGATATCGAGCATTACGGCAGTGACAGTTTTGAGGATTGGGATTATACCTACGACAGTAGGGCGATATCCCTCTTCTCCAATCAGAGCGGCCATAACATCCCCGACTTGGGGGCGGGGGAGAGGCACGACTGGCTTCGGGGGCGCGGTATTGTGGAGGAGTACGAGGCATGGCAAGAGGAAACCGTCCACAATCTTGCAGAGAGGACAAGGAACCGGATACACGCCATCAACCCCAATCTCTCCCTCGGTATTCTCGGTTTTGAGGATGACTGTTGGCTTCACCTGAGTATTCTTAGGGGTTTTTCGACTCCTGAGGTGACCGTTAGCGCTTGGCATGAGGACACGTTTTGGGGTGGCTACAAGAGATCCAAGATAGATGGTAACCACCAGGATTTTGCGAGACTTGGTATAAACGGCAGGGTTATACCCGGGTTCTGGACCTATGAGTTGGACCCCTACCAGCTTCTCTTCAATATGGAGTATGCCTTGAGGTACAATGGGACATTCTGGATCTATCAACACGGGAGGGCCCCGTGGGCACTTGGGACCAAGGACGATTACCGGGAGGCGTACCGGTTGCTGAAAGATCACATCTGTCCCAACGAGCCCCGTTTCCTGCCCTCTTTCTACATGTATCCTGGGGTAGAGATCAGGCCGTGGCTGGTAGACGGCGGGGCGTCGGCCATAGTGAACTCCGCCATCGGTGCCACCGATATGGGATTGGCATTCTCCAATCTGGAGCTGTCTCCGATGGTATCGGATTATCGGTACGTCGGCGAGGATATGTCCACCATTGTCCCGAGAAACAATACCATACCGCTGGAGCAGGATGGCTTCATCTATGGGTTGAAACCAGAGGACTTGGAGGCCACCAGGGCGTGGGGGACCATACACGAGCTTGAGGATCTGTTGACCATTCTTGAGGAGTTGGACCTGGAGATCCCGGTATCGATACTGGAAAGCGTTGAGGACCTGCACATGATCTTCGAGGAGGGCAGGTACGAACGAGCCGGTGACAAGGCCAATCTGTCCCTCGATGAGGCCTATCTTCTCGCATTCGAGGAGATCTGGCCCATGGTGGAAGCGGCACTGGGAAACCCGAGGAACAGCACGATCCCGTTGATCATCATGAACAAGGTGAATATCGCCAAGGGATGTATGGACAGAGGGGAGCATGGAAAGGGGAGAATGTATCTGCTGAAGGCCCTTAACGACTGGACCGAGATTCCTGAGAGCCAACTGGGCGGAGTGGTGTTCTCTCTGGGCCTACTGGCCCTCAGCCTCAGAAACAGGAGGCTTCATCAACGCCGTAAGGACTTGGCCACAGCGGGATGAGTAACTCTTGGTTGGAAGGAAACTTCCTCATCTCGCCATTGACCTGAGACCGAGTAACCATAGGGCGCTCGGTCCACGGGATGGATGGTCGAGTTTGTGGACATGGTCCTGACAGCCCTAGGATCATCTCGTCAGGGGATGAAATGTGAGCTTCAGGGTCTCTGAATGAATTGAGTATCTAGGCAGTTCCTGGACCAGATACAGACCTTCTCCCTCTACCCTGCCATCCACGCGATAAGAAGGCTAAGGCCCCAACTGCCTTAACTCGTTTGGCTGGGACGATTGGCACAGAAACATCCATTCAGTCATTCTCAAATCACACACTATCTTGGTTGCGATCGAGTTTGTCGTCGCAGGCATAATAGTTGATGCGAGCAAGACAAATAGGGCCCCCGAATGCGGCTTGGCGTTCAGAAGAGGAAGATCGGTGCCAAGGGAATGGAGATCGGTGACACGACCTAGACCTTGTGAAAACCGTCTTGATAGACTCGGTTGGTTTCGGATAGACGACGAGCCAAGTTTCTCCACCTCTCGGTGACGCCCCTCTACCATCAGGATCCACAGGGAACCAGTACACCTACCAGCGAAGTGAGGTGGTCAGTGTTGGCTTGCCGTCCAAGATGCTCTCGGCAGTGCTGTATAGAGGGGATTACGGGCGACTTGGGAATGTTTTTGGCTTCTTGTTTGGGTCGGGTTGCGTGAAGACGAGAGGGGAGGGAGGAGAATTCATTCTCTGGCGGGCGGTTTCTGTGAGGGCTGCTATCGGTGTCTTCGGGTCTTGTTCTTTACCTATTTCTGGGTGTTTCGATCGGGAACCACAGGGAGTTCGACCCCGCGGATTTGAGGGTGAGCCAGTCCTGCTCTCTCTGGTACCCGGCCGGGTATGCGGTGTGGTGGTACTCGGGCCACGGGGACTGGGCCGGGAACTCGCCGCCCATGGTCAGGCAGTAGACCATGGTCTTTGTGTGGTTACTGCCATTGAGCTCGACTATCCACTCCGAGACACCGTCGTTGTCTACATCTCCCCACCAGGCGCCGTTCTCCTGTCGCCTCTCCAGAGCTATGTGTTGATTGACATAGAAAGACTCGACCACCCCTGTCTCGGCATCTGTGACAACGGGGTATGGGGCGAGCCATAGGATTTCCTGCTCCTGGTCACCGTCAATATCCGCTATCGTCTGGTAGGGGGACCAGTGACTGTTGCACGCTCCCGGAGGTATGTGGCCCCGCTCTGACAGCTCCGTGAAGTTCAGCCACCATTCAGTTGTTAGTGAGGAGAGATCGACCAGGAATCCGCCGTTGGTGGACATCAAAGCGATCTCCAGTGCCCCGTCACCGTCCACGTCACCCATAGCCTGTCCGAGCCGTATACTCCCCCCGAAGGGCTCCGTCCACCTACCAGTCTCCTCGCCGTAAGGGGTGAGGACTATGACGGAACTTGTGGGCGTATCGGTCCACACCATAGCCTCGTACTGATTATCATCGTTCACGTCTGCCACGATGACCGGGTTGGTCTGCATGTTGGCCCCGGTGTCGAACCTCCACTTTTCGAAGCCGGTATCGGCATCTATGCAGTAGAGGTTGTTATCCTGGCTGGCGAAAAGGACCTCGAATCCTCCATCTTGATCAATGTCGGCTATGGTGGGGTGACCCTGGTTACCTTGCCTGGCTTGGAACGAGGTCCACACCAGATCTCCCTCGTGACTGACGCGGTGAACATAGCCACTGTTATCGTTCATGAAGAACTCGATGAATCCATCTCCATCGACATCTTTTGCCTGGGGCGGACCATGCATATTGGAACCGGTCGGACAATCCCAAGTCCACCTGACCGTGCCGTCACCATTGATGATGTGAAGACGTCCACCTCTACCGGCCAGAGCAAGCTCATGGACACCGTCATTATCGACATCCACCAGAGAAACCTTGCTTGTGGGGTCACCGGGCAAGCCGTCCTTCCAGATAGATGGGTATATCCACTCGAAGCCACCTGTCCGATCAATACACCAGAGCCTCTCGCTGTCGCCCCCCCTGGTACCAAGAACCACCTCGTTGACCCCGTCCCCATCTACATCCCACACCGTTTGGCAACCCTGGTGACCGGCCCCGAAAGTCCTGTCCTTGAAAACTTCGCTAGCGTTGAAGGTCCACTCGACGACAAGGGTGTCTGGTTCAGGGTCCATCTCCTCGTCCACGCCTTCGCCCTCTATGCTGTCCGGGATGTGGTTGACGATGCTGTTCAGGGGATTGTCGACGTGGGCTTGATGCGAGGTTGGGGAATGGGTCTCGTTGACGAGGGGCTCGATCAAGGCCTGCTGTGCCTCCATGGTTCTGACCTCGATCGACACAAACAAGGACCCTGTGACGGCGAAGTAAACCAGGAGTGCTAAGATGAACTTCTGCCTCATAGAGATGGTCCATGGAACGTCCACCTCCTCTCTCTCCACGTCCCTCGGCTCCCATTCCACTAAATCACCCTCTTCAGGAGATAGATGGAGCGAATCAGAGACATACCCAGAAGAAGAGAAAACAGATTGACCAAGATAGGACTAAGAGCCAGCCAAGCCACGGCACCCATGCCGGTTGTGACCGCGTAGAGTGCATAGTCCCACCGAGTGAGCAGGACGGGTTGAGTGGTGTCGGGGATGATAGACGCGATTCTCTCAGCGCCGTAAACCGTGATACCGTAAGGCTTCTCCCGCCCCAGAAGCTTCTTCTTGGACACGAAACCGGAGCTCTCGAGCTTCTTGATCGCTCTCCTAACTCTGGACTGATGGGTCCGATACTCGTCGTCCTTGTAATCAAGATTATAGATAGATAACACAAGCTCCGCTACGGTCCTATCCCCGTCAAGAAGCTCTCTCAGAACCCGGGCCTGGATGGGGGAGAGGTTCAGATGAGCGAAGCTCCTGACGGTCCTCGCGAAAACCTCCAGCCCCTCGAGGCTGTCGTTCCCGTCTAGACTGTCAAGCCTGTCGAGCCTATTCAGCCGCCTCAAGTCATCTCCTAGATCGTTCTCCAATGGGAAGGGTGGTGAAGAGAATCTTATAATCCTACCGATTGATTCAGAAACGAATCAAAACAAAAGGGTCAAGAAACTGAGAAGAGGTCGAGAGTTGCCGGACCTATCTCAATTCTTGCCCTGGCTAGGCCTTCGAATTCGGGCCTATAAAGTTCCCTGGGGCTGGATATGATAACCCCCCGAAAACACTCATATTGCCGGGCCGTTGGTCAACGTAGTCATAGTCGCCGGTAAGGTCAATATCATAGTCCACCCGATTGATGAAATCCATAGCACATAAGATAGACTCCGGATGATCGGCCGAAACAAAAGTGAGGATCGGTGGCGTGGACAACGGTCAGATAATGCCCCGGCCGCTACCGTGTGCCCCTCATCAAGTACCTCGTCCTTCTCCACGTAGAGATTGTGGAGCCCCGCGGGAAGATCACTCGGACCTCAACCACCAGCACCTTAGACTTCTCTCAGAAGAAACGCCATCGACATCTAGGGTCTCGGTACAGGTCATAGAATTGCGATATGCAAGGAAGCGTACATAGCCTGGCCCCCTGATAGACCACGATAATCGGATCCATCTGCAACGCATCACGCTACTCCCCGCTGCCCTCAGGGTCACCCTCCCTCCAGCACATCGCTTCCACCCCTTCCAGACCTCTCCTCGACTCTACGCCAGATGAACAGGGACCTTCTGGAGACGTCGAGATGCTCCGCGACCTCACTCCAACTCAAACCATTCCTATGCATCCTCTTCGCTCTGGGCAGAAGCCTCCTACCTATGGACGATAACGACCGGTACGGGAAACTCTCATCATCCATCGATAGACACCCCTATCCATCGCGCTAAACCAAGCCGCATGGGCGCCCGAAACGGAAAACCCCACTCTTAATGCTACCGATTGATTCAGAATTGAATCAGAGAAGAACGATCCAATTGGAGGAAAGTCCTTCTAGAACCCAGCTGTGACAGAACGCCATTGACAAAGAAGCCGGCAGATGTCCGTAAACCCCGGCTAGACGAAGATCCTCGCCGTTAGCATTGGGACCTGGGCATATCTATCAGGCCACATCCCCAGGACTATGATACCGGCGGTCTGGTCATTGGTGGAAATGGAATGTTTCTCTGCTGGGCCGTGTATAGGTCTTGTCCAGTGATCCAGATCACAAAGCCAGAAAACTCGTATCTAGGGACAGAGAGTACAGATGACTCTTAGAGCAGGCTAAGAGCGGGAGAGAAGCCTTACCCCGAGTCCCATACCCTTGCCGTGTGAGCCGGGGTCCAAGTGAAGTCCAGACACGCATATATACCCATTTTTTTCTACACCAAATCCTCCCTCAGTTCACCGTTCGGCAGCATCTTGTCGGGATGAGGCTCTTTTCGCTCCTCCATCTGATACCGTATGCATATCTCGTGGTCTCCCCTGCAGTAGCGTTGGATCCACCATTCCTCGAGCCTTCCCTGCTCATAGAATCTCTTCATGGGGCAGACCGGATACCACTTGCAGAGCTTTCCAGATCCGGATTTCATTAACTCAACGTGGAGTTCACGGAGTCGCTGAAAAATCATCTGATGGTCGATGTGGGAGCTTCGAGGCTCAGTTCCCTAGAGCTAGTGGTGTGGGGGATTTGGCGATGTGCCCCTGCATCTCTAGGAAATGGGTCGGCAGTAAATTCCCAATAGATTTAAGCCAGGAGTCAAGACCAGAGCTGATGGGTGGCTCACCGCTGCGTGTATTGGCGATACTGTCAATCTTGATCATCTCCGCGGTGCCCCTCCAAGCCGCGGACTTGTCCTCAGGTGATCCCCTGGTAATCGATATCATCATGATAGACCGCAAGATTGCCCGGGGAGGGTCGGGCCAGTACAGGCGGCTCCTGGCTGACCCGTCGATATCGATTCTCGGCGTGCCACAGCCGGGACACTATGCGATCGACCACGGCATGGACCCGGAGAACATCAACAGGGTGATGAGGATCTACATGCCCAGGAACTTCCAGCATCTGCTCGATAACCATGACATGATACTCCTCAGGGATTCCTCATGTGGCAACTACCAGTACCCCGTGATCTACTTCGATCCGAGGTGGATGTCCTGGTTCGTCGACGCCGTGGGCGAGGAGGGAATGCCGTTCGCGATGTGGGGCGGGGATGCCTCATGGGGAGGCGGAGGGCCAGGCGGCTCAGGCGGGGAGGGATCCTACAAGTCCTGGGGGGAGACGCTCCTCGACCCCATACTCCCGTTCGAGGGTCTCGGTGGGTACAACCCTCCCACCGCGGAGTTCCAGAAGCCGTACTTGACCGATCCCGATCACCCTCTCGCCAGACTGCCGTGGGAGTACTCGGGTCCAGTTGAGCTGCTGAATAATGTGGAGCCGAAGCAGGGGGCGAACGTGATCGCCAGGGCGGTGGCCCCGGGAAAGGATTTCACGTGGATAGGATGGTGGATGCACGGGGAGGGCAAGGTCGTTGGCGAGGCCCAGGTGTTCGGGAGCAAGGGCACGACGAACCGCATGTTGAACGACTGGCAGTGGTACCAGGACTTCATAATCTACCTCGTCTACTTCAATGTGGACAAGCCGATACCCACGGACATCGTGCGGGCCCATCGACTGAGGGAGGAGATCAACACCCACCTTGCCAAATCATCGCTACTGATCTCGCTTCTGGAGTTCGTCGAGAGGTACGGAGCCTCGACGCTTGGCCTCTACGGGGATATGGACGAGATTGATGCGAAGGAGAAGGAGGCGGAGGAGCTCTTCCGCCAGGACGATTACGATGGCGCGGAGCAGATATTCGAGGATATTCACACCGCATGGGAGGAGCTGAACCGGGACGCGATCGAGGCCAAGGAGAGGGCGCTTCTCTGGGTTTACGTCATAGAGTGGCTCACGGTTTCGGCGGCGTCCCTCATATCCGGTGTTATCCTGTGGGCGGTCATGGTCAGGAGAAGGCTGTACAGGGAGATTGGCGTTACGAGGATGTCCATCGAAGGTTAGATGCTGGATCTGCCGCAGGATCAGGTGATAGGATCGCCTGACAGGTGAAATGTCTACGTATGACTGGCGTCATCCTCAGGCTTGGGGGGATCAGTCCCCCATAACGAGAAGGCAGGCCGTCCAGGGGGCGAAATCCGATATCTCGAACGATCTGTACCCCGGGACGCCCCCCGAGCCCTCGCCCGATATCACGCTCTCGCTCCCCGGCGAGGTGAAGATGGATGCGGATTTCCGATCCGTCCTCACCCTCAATCTCAGTGAATCGATGTGGTCGAGGGAGGCGTTGAACAGGACGACAGCCGATGTCATTCCG
>Ga0180431_10006332_pt1 | contig 14076 bp, 5 predicted proteins | sample SS_ome_11_FD_132459 | JGI IMG/M metagenome (GOLD analysis project Ga0180431, IMG submission 132459) | Hypersaline lake sediment archaeal communities from the Salton Sea, California, USA - SS_1_MS_1 metaG | ecosystem: Environmental > Aquatic > Non-marine Saline and Alkaline > Hypersaline >... | reverse complement strand
CCGAGACCGGGGTCCGTCGCGAGACCTTCACCGTCGATCTGTCCCTGGTCGACGAATCGGGCGCGGTGCTGGTGGAGGTCGACCAGTTCACCCTCAAGCAGGCGGGCCGGGCGGTCGGCCGGCTGACGCGCGGCGCCGCCGACGAGCCCGAGGCCGAGGCCGGGCCGTACGGCGAGGGGCGTCAGGCGATCGGCGAAGGCATTGCGCCGCAGGAAGGGGTGGATCTGCTGCGGCGGATGCTCTCCCGCTACCAGGGGCGGCGCCTGGCGGTCTCGCCCCGGGACCTGCGCGGCCTGCTGGCACGGCAAGCGCGCCGCCGTCGCGGCGAGGGGGAGTCGGCGACCCGCGAGCGCAAGCGGCCGAAACACGAGCGGCCCGCGCTCCAGACCTCGTACGCCGAGCCGCGCAACGAGCTGGAAACGCGGATTGCGTCGATCTGGGCGGATCTTCTGGGCATCGACCAGGTGGGGATCCGCGACGACTTTTTCGAGCTCGGTGGCCATTCGCTGCTGGCCACCCAGCTGTTCTCCCAGCTCCAGGAGGAGCTCGGGGTCAACGTCCCGCTGCCCACGATCTTTGAGGCCCAGACCGTGGCCGAGCTGGCGGTGGCGGTGGAAAAGCTGCTCGGGCCGGACCGGGAGCCGGCGGCCGGGCCGCCGCTTGTGCCTACCTACCGCGACCGGCCCCTGCCGTGGACGGCACCGCTTTCCTTCGCCCAGGAACGGCTGTGGTTCCTGCAGCAGCTCGATCCCCGGAGCCCGGCCTACAACCTGCCGAGCCCGATCCATCTGCGGCGGGATTTCGATCTCCCCCTCCTGGAGCAGTGCATGGGCGAGATCGTGCGGCGGCAAGCGGCCCTGCGCACCGTCTTCGTCGAGGAGGACGGCCGTCCGGTGCAGATCGTCCGGCCGCCGCCGGAGCGCTTCCCGCTGCCGGTGGTGGATCTGACCCGCCTCGGCACCGCCGCCGGGGCCGTGGCCCGGCAGCTGGGCGGCGAGGAAACCCGCCGCACCTTCGATCTGGCCCGCGATCCCATGATGGTGCGCGCCCGGATCCTGGTGCTGCCCGAAGAAGCCATGTTGCTGCTGACCGTGCACCATATCGCCTCGGACTTCTGGTCGGCGATGCTGTTTCTGGTCGAGCTCCGAGCCTTGTACACGGCCCGGAGCCGGAACCGCGCGCCGCAACTGCCGGAGCTCGCGGTGCAGTACGTCGACTTTGCCGTCTGGCAGCGGGAGACCCTCTCGCCCGCGGTGCTGGCAGAAGCCATCGACTGGTGGCGGGAGCGCCTGCGCGCGACGCCGCAGGTGCTGGAGCTCGTGAGCGATCGGCCGCGTCCGGCGGTGGAGACGCACCGCGGCGCGCGCTGGTCCACGGCCCTGCCCGCCGCCCTGCGCAGCGACCTCGAGGAGATGGCACGCGAGCGGGGGGCGACGCTTTTCATGGCCTTGTTGGCGGCCTTTCAGGTCCTTCTCCACCGCTACACGGGCCAGTCCCGCTTCACCGTGGGCACGCCGGTCGCCGGACGCATTCGCGCGGAAGTGGAAAATCTGATCGGTTGCTTCATCAACAACCTGGTGCTGCGCGCCGATCTGGAGGACGATCCGGACTTTCACACCCTGCTCGAGCGGGTGCGGGAGGAAACCCTGGAAGCCTCGGGCCGGCAGGAGCTGCCGTTCGAGAAACTGGTCGCGGAGCTCCAGCCGCAGCGTGACCTGTCGCGGGCCCCGCTTTACCAGGTGATGTTCGTCCTCCACAGCACGCCTATCGAGCTCGGCCTCTCCGAAACCCCGGAGATCGACGCGCCGTTCGATCCCGGGATCGCGATCTACGATCTCACCCTGGGCCTGAACGAGCCGGGCGCGGACCTGACGGGGTACTTCGAGTACAAGAGCGACCTGTTCGACGCCACCACCGTCGGCCGCCTGGCGGCGCACCTCACCCACCTCATCCGCCACGCCGTCGAAGCACCTGGCACGCGGATCTCCGAGCTCTCGCTGGCGGCGGCGGCCGAGCGCCGGCAGCTGCTGGGGGAATGGAACGACACCGCCGCGGTCTATCCTTCCTGGGTGCTTCCCGAGGCGACGCTGCCCGAGCTTTTCGCCGCCCAGGTCGAGCGCCGCCCGGAGGCGGTGGCGATCCTCGGCGAGCGGGCGGTGACCTACGGAGAGCTCCATGCCCGCGCCAACCGGCTGGCCCACCACCTGCGCGCCCTGGAGGTAAGGCCCGAAGCCGTGGTGGGCATCGCCGCCGGGCGTGGGCCCGAGGTGGTGGTGGGGATGCTGGGCGTGCTCAAGGCGGGCGGCGTTCTGCTGCCCCTGGACCCCTTCCTGCCGCCCGAACGCCTGAGCTTCCAGCTCCGCGATGCCGGAGCACGGGTGCTGCTGGTCGGGGAAGCGACCGTCCCCCCCACCCTTCCCCATCTGCATCAGCTGCCTATTGCCCACGCATCCTCCCCCTCTCCCGGGCGGGGGGAGGGTCTGTCTGGGAGAGGGGGCCAGGGGGGTGAGGGTTCGGGAGGGGACCACCTCGCCTACCTCATCTACACCTCCGGCACCACCGGCACGCCCAAGGGCGTGGCGGTCAGCCACCGCCAGGTGCTGCCGATCCTCTGCTGGAGCCTGCGCTACTTCCCCATCGACGAGCACACCCGGGTGCTGCAGACCCTTTCCCCATGGTTCGACTTCGGGTTGTTCGAGCTCCTGACGACGCTTCTGGGCGGCGGGAAGCTGTATTTCGTGCCCGCCGACGAGCAGGGGGATCCGGATCGCTACCTCGAGGCCGTGGAACGGCACCGGCTGAATACCATTCATGCGACGCCGTCGTTTTTCCGCCGGCTGGCGCAGGGGCGACTTTCCGGGGTGGAGATCGTGCATCTGGGAGGCGAGGGCATAAGCCGCGGCCTGGTGCAGCAGATCGACGCGGCCGTCGGCAGCGGCTGCCGGGTCTACAACGGCTACGGCCCGACGGAGACGTCGATCAACAGCACCATCTTGCGCCTGCGCGAGCGTCCGCTCGAGCGGGAGCTCCGGGGCACGGTGGTGCCCATCGGCCGGCCCACGGCCCGCAGCTCCGCCTGGGTGCTCGATCGCCGTGGCCGCAGCGTCCCGATCGGGGTGCCGGGAGAGCTCGCCATCGGCGGCGACGGCCTGGCCAGGGGCTATCTCAACCAGCCGGCCCTGAGCGCCGAACGCTTCGTCCCCGATCCGCTCAGCGGCGATGCGGGCAAACGGCTTTACCGCACCGGGGATCTGGTCCGCTGGCTGGGCGACGGCAATCTCGATTTCCTCGGCCGCATCGATCACCAGGTCAAGGTACGGGGATTCCGCATCGAGCTGGGGGAGATCGAGACCGTGCTGCTCCGCCATCCCGGGGTTCAGGAAGCGGTCGTGCTGGCCCGGGAGGACCGGGATCGCCCGAGCGCCGGAGATCCGATCCGGCTGGTGGCCTACTTCGTCGCCGCCGGGGAGCAGCCGGCGGCCGGCGAGCTGCGCCGCTTGCTGAGCGAGACCCTGCCCGAGTACATGGTGCCGGCGCGCTTCGTCGCCCTCGACTCCCTGCCCCTGACCCCGAGCGGCAAGGTCGATCGGGCCGCGCTGGCCGGCGAGGCCCTGCCGGAGCCGGGCGCTCCGCAGATGCGGCCGCTACGCCTCGGCACCCCGGCAGAGGCGGCCCTGGCGCGGATCTGGTCGCGGGTTCTGGGAATCGACCAGGTGGGGATGGGCGATGACTTTTTCGCCCTCGGCGGCGACTCGATCCTGAGCATTCAGGTGGTGTCCCGGGCCCGGCGGGAAGGATGGCTGCTGACGCCCCGGGACCTTTTCCAGCACCCGACCCTGGGGGCCCTGGCCGCGGTGGCGGTCCCGGTTGCCAAGGAGTGGAGCGATCAGGGTCCGGTGACCGGCGAGGTACCCCTGACGCCGATCCAGCACGGGTTCTTCGCGTGGCAGCTGCCCCGGCCCGATCACTTCAACCAGGGGCTGCTGTTCGAGGTCCGGGAGAGGCTCCGGCCGGAATGGCTGGAGCGCACGTTAGCCGCCCTGCTGGAGCATCACGACGCCCTGCGCCTGCGTTTTTTCCGCTCCGAGGGCCGGTGGCGGCAGGTCAACGATCCCCCCGGCGCCGCCGCCCCCTTCACCCGGGTCGACCACTCGGCCCTGCCCGCCGAGCGGCGGGGAGCGGCCCTGGAGGCGGCCGCCGCCGCGGTCGAGGCAAGCCTCGACCTCGGCCGCGGTCCCCTGACCCGGCTGGTGCTTTTCGAGGGCGGACCGGAGGCCGGGACCCGGTTGCAGTGGGTCGTCCATCACCTGGCGGTCGACGGGGTCTCCTGGCGCATCCTGCTGGAGGATCTGGAATGGGTCTACCGGCAGCTCGAACGGGGTGAGCCCATCTCCTTGCCGCCCCGGACCACCTCGTTCCGGAGCTGGGCCGTCACCCTGACCGAGCGGGCCGGCTCCCCCGAGCTCACCAAGGAGCTCGATTTCTGGCGCCAACAGGCGGAGGAGGACGCGGGCGAGATGCCCGTGGACCATCCCGGGGGATTGAATACGCTGGCATCCGCCCGCACGGTCACGGTGCGCCTGCCCGCGGAGCAAACCCGGACCTTGCTCGACGACGTCCACCGGGCCTACCGCACCCGGATCAACGACCTCCTGCTGGCGGCCCTGGCCCAGGCGGTGGGCCGCTTCCGCGCAACCGGAACCCTGCTCCTGGATCTGGAAGGACACGGCCGCGAGCCGCTCGCGGAGGCGGTGGATCTGTCGCGCACGGTGGGCTGGTTTACGACCCTCTACCCCGTGCTGCTGGAATGTCGCGATGATGCGGGGGAACAAATCAAGGCGGTCAAGGAGCGGTTGCGCGCGGTTCCCGCCGGCGGCATCGGCTACGGTCTCGTGCGCTACCTCAACCCGGAGACCGCGGAGCGCTTGCGGGAGCAGCCGGCGGCGCCGCTGGTGTTCAACTACCTGGGGCAATTCGATGCCGCCCTCTCTTCGTCCTCGTCGCTGCGGCCGGCGGCCGAGGGAGCCGGTCCCATGGTCGGCGCTGTGGGATGGCGGCGGCACCTGCTGGAGGTCAACGCGGTGGTGGCGCGGGGGTGCCTGCAGCTCCACTGGACCTACAGCGAGAACCTCCACCGCCGCAGCACGATCGAAGCGCTGGCCGCAGGCTTTCTGGAGGCCCTCGGGGGTCTGATCCGCCACTGCCTGTCGCCGGCGGCCGGCGGCCTGACCCCCTCGGACGTTCCCGAGGCCGGGATGAGCCAGGCGGAGGTCGACCGGCTGCTCGCCGATCTCGGCGGGGTGGAGGCCGGGCAGCCGGAGAGCTTCTATCCCCTGTCGCCCGCGCAGCAGGGGATGCTCTTCTTCGCCCTGGTGCAGCGGGAGCCGTCGAATCTGTTCATCAACCAGATGCATTGCGTGCTGCGCGGCAACCTCGAGCCGGAGCGCTTCCGGGCGGCCTGGCAGCGGGTGGTGGACCGGCACGCCATCCTGCGGACCCTGGTGGTCTGGGAGGGGCGGGAGCGTCCCCTCCAGGTGGTCCGGCCGCAGGTGGAGCTGCCCTGGGTGGAGGAAGACTGGCGCCACCTACCCGCCGCCATCCGCGACGACCGAATGGCGACGCTCCTCGAGGGCGACCGCTACCGCGGTTTCGATCTCTCCCGTGCTCCCCTGATGCGCTTCACCCTGGTACGAACGGAAAACCAGCGCTTCCACTTCCTCTGGACCATGCATCAGCTGATCCTCGACGGCTGGTCGCTCCAGCTGCTCCTGGCCGAGGTCTTCGCCTGCGTCCGCGCCCTCGCCGCCGGCGAGGAGCCGCAGCTGCCCCCGCCCGTGCCCTACCGCGAGTACATCGCCTGGATCGAGCGGCAGGATCCGCAGGTCGCCGAGGAATTCTGGCGGCGGCGTCTGGCCGGGTTCGAGCAGGCCACCTCGCTGGGGGTCGAACGGCGCTTCCGGCCGGGCCGGGCGGGCGAGCGCCGGAGCCGTCAGCTGGCGCCGTCGCTGCGCGAGCGGCTGGAGGAGCTGGCCCGCCGGCAGCAGCTCACCCTGAACACCGTGATCCAGGGAGCCTGGGGCCTGCTGCTCCACCGCTACAGCGGCCAGCGCGCGGTGATCTTCGGCGCGGTGGTCGCCGGTCGCCCGGCCGAGATCGCCAACTACGAGTCGCTGGTGGGACTGTGCATCAACGTCCTGCCGGTGCTGATGCGAGTCGACCCGGACGCCGCTTTGGCCGGCTGGCTGTCGGGAATCCAGGCCGACCAGGCCGAGCTGCGGCAGTTCGAGCACTGCCCCGTGGAGGAAATCCAGCGCTGGCTCGAGCTGCCGTGGAATCAGCCGCTGTTCGAGAACCTGTTCATCTTCGAGAACTATCCGGTGACCGCCGGGGCGCAAGCGACCGGCGGTGCCGAGCTGAGCGTCGAAGAGGCGGGGATGGAGGAAGCTCCGAACTACCCCCTCAACCTCTTCGTGCTGCCGGGCGAGCCCTTCGAACTGCGCCTGGTCTACGACACCGGGCGCTTCGACGAACCCACGCTCGAGCGCCTCTTGGTCCACCTCGTCCGGCTGCTGGAGGAGATCTCCCAGGATCCGCAGCGGCGGTTGGAGGAGCTGTCGCTGATGCTCCCCGGCGAGCGGGAGCAGGTGCTCTCGGTGCTCGCCACGACGCCGGACGTGGCTGTGGAGGCGCCTTGCGAGCTGGGCGTCCACCGGCTGTTCGAGGCCCGGGCGGCGCGCACGCCGTCGGCCCCGGCGGTGATGTGGGAGGGCCACGAGCTCAGCTACGGCGAGCTCGACCGTCGGGCCAACGGTCTCGCCCGTCGCCTGGCCGCCGCCGGCGTCGGCGTCGAGTCCGTGGTGGGCCTCTGTGCGGAGCGCTCCTTCGGCATGCCGGTCGGCATGCTGGGGATCCTCAAAGCGGGAGGTATTTATCTGCCGCTCGACCCCGGCAGCCCGGACCAGCGCCGGGCCTTTATGCTCGAGGACGCCGGGGCCCAGGTCGTGGTCACCGACGGGGCGGCCCGCGATCTGCCCTGGGACGGGCGCACCGTGATCGCGCTGGAGACAGCGGCCGAAGAGGGGACGCCCTGCGACCGCTGGATCAGCGCCGAGCAGGGGGCGTACGTCATCTACACCTCGGGATCCACCGGTCGTCCCAAGGGCGTGGTGGTCTCCCACCGCGCGCTCGCGAGCTACGCGGTCCGCGCCGCCGATGCCTACCGGATCGAGCCCGAGGATCGGGTGCTTCAGTTCGCCGCGATGACCTTCGACGCCAGCGCCGAGGAGATCTACCCCACACTCCTGCGCGGTGCGGCCTTGGTGCTGCGCGAGGCCGAGCTGCCCTCGGCGTCCGGATTTCTCGACGCGTGCCGGGACCGGGGCGTCACCGTCGTCAACCTGCCCACCGCCTACTGGCACACCCTGATGGCCGACTCCGAACCGGCATGGCCCGAGGGCGTGCGGCTGGTGATCATCGGCGGCGAGGAGGCCCTGCCCGAGCCCCTGCGGAGCTGGCAGGAACGAATCGACCCGCGGGTAAGGCTGGTCAACACCTACGGCCCCACGGAAGCCACCATCGTCGCCACCCGCTGGACCCTGGAAAGCGAAGCCGAGCTCGGCCGAGTGCCCATCGGCCGCCCGGTCGACGGGGCCCGCGCCTATGTCCTGGATGCGCGTTCGGAGCCGGTGGCGGTCGGCGTGCCGGGCGAGCTCGCCCTCGGCGGCGACGGCGTGGCCCGCGGCTATCCGGGGCGTCCGGCCCTGACCGCCGAGCGCTTCGTGCCGGATCCCTTCGGTCCCCCGGGAGGGCGCCTCTACCTCACCGGCGACCGGGTCCGCTGGCGGCCCGACGAGCGCCTGGAGTTCCTCGGGCGGCTGGACCAGCAGGTCAAGATCCGCGGCTTCCGGATCGAGATCGGAGAGATCGAGGCGGTCATCGCCGAGCATCCCCGGGTGCAAACCGCGGCGGTGGTCGCCGGCCGGCCGGCCGGCGGTGAGGCCGAGCCCGCGGCTCTGACGGCGTATGTGGTGACCCGCGACGACCAGGCCGTCGACGATCTCCGCGCCTGGCTCGGCGAGCGGCTGCCGGAGTACATGGTGCCGGCGAGCTTGGTCGTGCTCGACGCGGTGCCGTTAACCCCTGCCGGCAAGGTCGACCGCGCCGCCCTCGGGCGCCTTGCCCGGATACCGGAGAGCGGCCGGCCGGGCGCCGCGGCGGGGGTCTACGCGCCTCCGGAGAGCGAGGTCGAGGAGATCCTGACGGAGATCTTCGCTGAGCTCCTGGGGCGGGAGAGGGTGGGAATCTTCGACAACTTCTTCGAGCTCGGAGGGCATTCGCTCCTGGCCGTCCAGCTCGCGACCAGGGTCCGCGACGCGTTCGAGATCGACCTGCCGCTGCGCGAGATCCTGGAAGCTCCCACCGTCAGTGACCTGGCCGTGGTGGTCGAGGATCTCATCATCGCCGAGCTCGACGAGATGAGCGACGAGGAGGTGGCGCGTACGATCCGGCACCGTTGAGCGGAGGGGCGTCATTTCGCGGATGAGTTGTCGATTTACCGAATGAATGGGTGCTGATTCCGTCCGGGACACCCTGCTCGTTGGATAGGGTGGGGATCTCGACCGCCGGAGTGGAGCTGCCGAACCCCGGTCGAGGGAGTAGAAGGTACGCAAACCCGAATACAAATCGGCTCCTGCCGGAAGCAGGAGCCGAAGGAAGATCGAGAGGGGCGAACCGAATCAGAGCTACGAGGGGGGTAGGGGATCTCAGCTCCCTCCCACAGGGACCCCTGGCAGAGGGGGAATGCGATGGGACAAAACTCTCATCCTCCAACCGTGCTGGTGATTCTTATCGTCCCTCATACTACTTATAGATCCCCGACTCCGGGATTTGTTGAGTCCCGGGGCGAAAAAATCTCAAAAAATTTCGCTGAAAGGACGACGAGACCATGCCCTTGACCATTCCCATCGAACGTCCGGGGGGATGAGGCCACGGCCGGGCTCTTTCGTCCCAGCTCGATGGAATTCGTCCGCGCTTTGGGCGGTGACTCCTTGACCCTGGTCTCCGAGATGCCGCTCTTTCTCCTGCCGGCGGAGCACTTCCCCCCGGAGAACCCGGTGCGACCCCGCGCCGGGAGCGAGCTGGGGGCCCTTGCCGAGAGCAACGACCCGGAAAGGCTTCGGGCCGAAGCGCTCAGGTTCGGCGTGCGGGCGATGCCGATCGCCGACCAGATGCGGCTCCAGCTCGCCTACCTCGAAGAGGGCCTGGCGGCCATCGCTTAGGGTCTTGGCCGGACCCCCCCGCCCGCAGACCTCTTCCGGCCAAGCCTCTGGAACGCGCTCGTTTCCTGCTATCCTTGCCCTAGCATGACCACTCCCCTCCCCCATCCGTTGAAAGTTCTCATGGCCCGCGCCGGCGATCACTGGTGCGCCTTGCCCCTGACCCAGGTGCGGCGAGTGATGACCGCCCTCAAGCTCCATCCCCTCCCGGGCGCGAGCGAGCAGGTGGCGGGCCTGGCGGAGGTGGATGGCGAACCGTTGGTGGTCCTGAGCCTGGAACGGCTGATCCATGCACCTGCGGGACCGGCCTCGGAGTACCCCGTGACGCTGCTGGTCCGGACCCGGGAACCGGGGGAGGTGGTGGGACTGGCGGCGGCGGAGGCGGGAGACATCGTGCGACTCGACGAGGCGACGATCATCGGCCCGGGGCGCGGTCTGATTCGGGGCGAAGCCCGGATCCGAGACAATCTGATTCAGGTCCTCGACCTGGCGAAGCTGGGAGAGGAGCTGTGAGTCACCTCGAGGGCTGGCTGCTGCTGCGGCGCGACGGCGGACTGTGGGCCATCCGCAGAAGCGCCCTGCGGGAATTGCGCACCCTGCGCCACCCCCCGGGAGCGAACCGCTCCCGGATCGAGCTGGTGAGCGGGGAGATGCTTACGGCCGATGAGCTGCTCGCCATGATCCCCCGCCTGGCGGAGCACCCCTTTCCCCAGTGTGCCCGGCGCTATTGCGACCCATCCGTCCACGGCCTTTCGGTGTGGAACGAGCAGCCGGTCATCCTGCTTGCGACCGGCGTGCCTCCGCCCGCCTGCTTTGGCCGCACCCCGCAAACCCCGGAGAAGGATATCCATGGCGATGAAATCTGACGAAACTGCCGAAATCCTGGAGCAACAGATCCGGCTCGGACTGGCGTTCGCCGGCGGCTGGGTTCTGCTTTCCCTGGCCGCTGCGATCGCGATCTGGGCGGGGCGAACCAGCGAAGCGGCGGTAGGCAGCGTCCTCGCCTCCGCCGCACTGCTGGTGGGCTACGTCGTGGCCGTCCGCGGCCGGCAGCGCCGGCTGGCGGCCCGGCTTCAGGCCGCCAAAACCGCGGCCGCGGGGGGCGAGCAGGCACTCCTGGAGTTTCTCCACAAACTGCATCTCGGCGATCTGGTGATCGCGGCCCGCGATCTGGAGCAGCTCGCGCCGGCGTTGATGCGGGCGATCCAGCAAGCGATCGGTGCGCTGACGGCACACATTCAAAGGATTCAGGAACGCTCCCGGGAAGTCGCGGTGATCGGCGGCGAAGTCCATAGCACCTCGACCGAGCTGGCCTCGGGATTCTCCGAGCAATCCGCCGCCGTGGTCGAGATCACCGCCACCATCGAAGAGCTGGCGCGCACCGCGGCCCAGATTTCCCAGAACGCGGAACATCAGGCCGAGCTCGCGGATCTCGCCGAGGCCGAGGGCAACACGGGCGCGGAAGCCGTGCAAGCCGCGGTCCTCGGGCTCAACGGGCTGAGCGAACGCATCACCGGGATCGCCGCCCGCACCGACAGCCTCGGCAGCCATTCGAAAGAGATCTACCGCATCCTCGACCTGATCAACGAGATCGCCCATGACACCCATATCCTCTCGTTGAACGCCGCGATCGAGGCCGAGACCGCCGGCGAGCACGGCCGGCGATTCGCGGTGGTCGCCGAGGAGGTACGGCTCCTCGCCCACCGCGCCCGGGAATCCGTGCAGTCGGTGCGCGTGCACCTGGAAGAGTTCTCGGGTGCCATCCGCTCCACCGTCGTGGCCACCGAAGAGGGCAGCAAGGAGGCCAGTCAGGTCCTGAAACAGGCCCGGTCCGCCCAGGGGGCGATCGAAGAGCTGCGCGGCGCCCTGGGGGCCACCTCGGTCGCGGCCCAGGAGATCTCCCTGGCGACCAAGGAACAACGCACCGCCTCCGACCAGGTGGCGGTCACCATCAAGGAGGTGCGCGAGGTCATCCAGCGGATGGCGGACGGCTTGCGCAACTTCTCCATCACCGCCAGGAACCTGAACGAAACCGCCCTCGCCATCCAGTTGGTGATTCAGGCATTTCGTTTCGCTTCGGCGCGGTCGCTCAAACACACCTTTCAGCAACGGGCCGACGAGATGGGCGCCCGGACCAGCGGCTGGGAAGGGATCGACGCCGACCTCGAAGACATTCTCAGCGCCTGTGCTTATCTCGAGTTCTGCTACCTCGCGGATTCGGAGGGCACGCTCCTGGCCACCGCGGTCAGCCCCGAATGGAGCCGCGGTGGCAGGGCGCCGGCGGATATCGAGGTCGGCAAGAACTATGCGGACCGACCCTGGTTCAAAACCGTCCAACAGACCCACAGCGCCACCATCACGCCGATCTATGAGTCGCTGCAGACTTCCGAACAATGTTTCTCGGTGGTGGTGCCGATCATCAGCCCCGACGGCCGCCAGCTCGGAGTCCTCGGCGCCGACGTTAATCTGACCAGCTGGATCAAGATCTGAACTTTGAATCCGGAGTTTCAAGACCTCATCCCCCTGTTCGTGAGCGAGGGCAAACGGCGGCTCGAGACGCTATGGGAGCTGGCGTCGGAGGTGAGCGCACAAACCGCCGCCGCCAAGGCGCGCCGCGAGCTCCACACGCTTAAAGGTTCCAGCCGCATGCTGAACCTGCGCCCCATCGCCGAACTGTGCCACCGCGGCGAGGGCCTCTTGCAGGAACCGGACGAAACGACGCCTTCCAGGTTCACCGAGCTTCTCGATCGATTGAGTCAACTGCTGGAAGATCTGCTGATCGCGGCAGACCCGCTGGTCGGCGCGGCCGCGGCCGCCGCGGAAGAGGAAGCCGACCAGGAGCGGGCCGGCGACCGTCCCCTCGCCGGCGATGGGGCGGAGGTGGTCGAGCATCGGATCTCCGCACCGACGGCCGATCGCCTCACCGGCTCTGCCGCCGCCGTGCGGCTGCTCGCGCTCACCGGCCTGACCACCGGCACCCGTCTGGAGGAGCTGGCTCAGATGGCCAAGGACGGCCTCACGGAGCCCGAGCCCGTGGCGCGCCAGGCGCTCGCCATGCTGGCATCGGGTCTCCGGCAGATGGCCGCCGATCTCGAATCCGATCAGCGCCGTCTCCTGCGCCACGCCGAGGACCAGCTGGAACGTCTCCTGCGCTTGCAGTTGCAGCCTCTGAGGCCGCATCTTCAAATGTTGGCCCGTCACGCCCGGGAGCTGGCTCGCACCCTCGGCAAGGAGATCGAGGTCGAGCTGCGCGGCGGCGAGGCGCGTCTGGATCAGCGTATTTGTACCGAGCTGCAAGGAGCTTTCCTCCACCTCGTGCGCAACGCCGTCGATCACGGCATCGAGCCGCCGGACCAACGTGACGAGGCGGGCAAGCGACGCACCGGAACCCTGCGGATCGAGGCCAGCAGCCACGGGGACCGAGTGGAGATCGTGGTCGCCGACGACGGCGTCGGCATCGATCCGGCGAAGGTGCTCGAGACCGCTCGGGAGGCCGGTCTCGTGGCCTCGGAAGGCGCCGACCTCTCCACCCCGGAGATCCTGCAGCTGCTGTTCACCACCGGCTTCTCGACCCGCCAGCATGTGTCCGAGGTCTCGGGCCGGGGAATGGGTCTCGACGCCGTGGGCAACGCGGTGCGCAACCTCGGGGGGGAGGTCTGGCTCGAATCGGAACGGGGAGGTGGCAGCACGATTTTCATCGAGGTGCCGGCGGCACGCCGCGCCGAGCGGATTCTGGTCCTGCGCGTCGGCTCCGAGCGGCTGGCCCTGCCGAAGGGTGCCGTGCGCTGGGTGAGCACGGTGGATCGCGACGAGCTCCTCGTCCGGGATGGGAGCTCGCTGGCCGAGGTCGAAGGACAGCTGCGGCGCCTCGTATTCCTGGGAGACCTGTTGGGCAGCCCGCGCCCGTCGCCGCGTCCGGTGCTCCTCTCGCTCCAGGTGGGCACGGCGCAGCGGATCCTCGCCGTCGACGAGGTGGAGGGGGAAGAAGAGGTCTTGCTGCGACCCTTTGCCGGCGCCCTCACGCCGCCGAGTTGCTACACCGGGGTCACCCTGCTGCCGAGCGGCGAGCCGGTGGCGGTGCTGGCTCCGCAAGCTCTGCTCACCTACGCCCCCGGCAGCAACGCCCCCCGCCCGACAACGGCCGCCCCCCGGCGCCTGCGGGTGCTGCTGGTGGAGGACTCCCTGGTGACCCGGGAAATGGAGCGCCGGATGCTCGTAGAGGAGGGTCTGCTGGTCACCGCCGTGGCCAGCGCCGACGAGGCCCTGAGCTGCCTGGGAGAGCAGGAGTTCGATTGCATCGTCACCGACATCGAGATGCCGGGCAAGGACGGTTTGGACCTCACCCGCCAAGTGCGAGGAATCGAACGCCTGGCCCAGCTTCCAGTGGTGGTGGTGTCGACCCGCGATCGCCCCGGAGATCGCGCCGCCGGCATGGAGGCGGGCGCCGACGTCTATCTCTCCAAAAAGATCCTGGAATCGCGAGAGCTGGCGAGCGTCATCCGGCGCCTGGGGGGCGACGGATGAGGTCGGGAACCGGGCTCCGGATCCTTCTCGTCGACGACTCGCAGATCGTCCGGGTGGTCCTGAACCGCATCCTGCGCAAGGCCCCGGACCTGCACGTCGTGGGCGAGGCGGAGGATGGGCTCTCCGCGGTGCATCTGGCGGCGAGACTGCACCCCGACGTGATCCTGATGGACATTGCGATGCCGAGGCTCGACGGCATCGAGGCCACCGCCCAGATCATGGCCGAGACGCCGACCGCGATCCTGGTCTTCTCCTCCGAAGTCCGGGTCGCCGAGGG
>Ga0180431_10006331_pt1 | contig 14077 bp, 12 predicted proteins | sample SS_ome_11_FD_132459 | JGI IMG/M metagenome (GOLD analysis project Ga0180431, IMG submission 132459) | Hypersaline lake sediment archaeal communities from the Salton Sea, California, USA - SS_1_MS_1 metaG | ecosystem: Environmental > Aquatic > Non-marine Saline and Alkaline > Hypersaline >... | reverse complement strand
GAGATTGCAGGGGGAGTGCGGTGATAAGCCATTTTAAGATCGTTGCTTTTAGGGGGAATTGCGCTTATGCTCAATACACCGGATATCCACAATCCAGCGTATCCGCTCGTCAAAGTTGCCCTGTGTCAGGTTCGTACAGAAGCATGGGAGCTGGAATCGAATTTTAGCAGAACGATAGCTCAACTTGATGAGGCTGCTGAACAAGGTGCACACATAGCTATCACTCCCGAGTGCGTGCTACACGGTTACGCACCCCTTTGTGACGCGTACAAGGAGAAGATGCTCCAGATAGCACAGCCTGTAGACGGTGAAATAATCTCAGCGTTTAAAGAGAGAGCTGCAACCCACGGTATGCATGTTGTCCTCGGATTTGCCGAAATAAACAAACAATCCAATATCTATAATACAGCTATCACAATAGACAACCACGGGAAGATCCTGAGTCATTACAGGAAAGTCCATTGCAGGGATTTCGAAAGCATCACCGGCTCTGGGGTTTTCAAAGCTGGAAGTGAATTTCTTGTGCGCTCAATGCGTCTTGATGCAGAAACGTACAAGGTGGGAACAATGATCTGTTTCGACCGAGAGATTCCCGAGACAGTCCGCTGTCTTAGAAGTCTTGGTGCCGAACTGATTGCATGTCCCCTAGCAACTGACACGGATGGTTTTTTCGACACGTTTGTCAATAACGAATCGATAACCCGAGTGCGGGCTGCCGAGAATGAAGTGTTTATTGCAGTTGTGAATCACTCCGGTCGATTCAACGGTGGAAGTTTTTTGGTCGGCCCTGGAGGAGAAATTGTTCACAAAATGGATGATAGACCTGGAGTGGCGATAGCGAGTATTCATTTGCGGGTAGTTGATGAACAGTTCCACAAGCAACCGTACGGATGGATGGGCTGGGGCTATCGCCGGGCTGATGTTTACCAAAAGCACATGTGATGTAAGCGATTGGAACTCCAGCCTCTTCTCTGCTATAAGGAATAGATTGTCCAATTAACATCGAATCAGTCTGTCTCACTACCTTCCGACACGGCTTACTGTTGCCTTTACGTCTCACCTTCTATAGCGGCACTCGGTGTATCGTTGAATTCGGTTCACTTTTAGGGCGTTGCGTCAGGTTTTGAATTTTTATCGCGTAGTACGCGGCGGTGCACATACGCACCATTGCGTACGGTACGATTCCAACAGCGCTGCATCCAGGAACAGGGATTCTGCAAACCGCTTTTTCACTCGAGAAAGGATGGATCCGGAAACTTCCGATCCACCGTGACGGACCAAGGCAGCACCGAACGCCGTGGCTTCTTCAACGCTGCTTGTGTAGACCTTCTTGTCAGAAAAGAACGCAGCGAAAACCGCCAGGTAGTAGCGATTCTGCTTGAATCCCCCATCCACAAAGATGTGTTCGATTCCGGAGAGGTCGAATCCAATGAGATCCGTGCATATTGCGCAGGATAGTCCGGCCACAACGAGCGCATGGTAGGTGACCGCAGCGATACGAGCTGATCCGTCACCGCTGTTGACCAGGCTGAGGTAGTTGTCGGGATCAAGCCGCTGATTTTCCAAGACGACCGTTGGATTGCGTTCGTCATGTGAAGGCAGAAAGAACACTTTTCGCTCTCGGATTATCCGGCTGAGTACAGCAAGCTCATACTCTCCGCGATACTCCGCCGGGAGCCGTTCAAGTTCACGGTTGAGGATGATTCCAGCGGGATAGGTGTGAGTCTTCACTGGCCGCCCCGTAACATCAATGTTGTAGAACACCGAACTCGTCATTTCTTTTTTGCTCAGCTTTGTATCCAGCGAGGGCATCATCGTCACGCACCAGCTTCCGGTTGAGTGAAGACAGAACGCTCGGCCGTACTCCATCATGTAGGGAACGAGCGAAGCGTTGGAGTCGTGGATTCCGGGCATGACAGTCATTGTACGATCCAGATGGAGGGTGGCAGACGTATCCGGCGGCACTCGCATGGTGTCGGTGGTAGTGGGCACTATGTGCGGCGACAGCGCCGCGTACCCGATGCGCTCAGCAAGAGCAGACCATCGCCAGCACGCGAAGTCCCAGAGATAAGTATGGCACCCCAGGTATGTGAGTTCTGCGACTCTTTTTGAAGTCAGAAGCATGACGAAATAATGTGGAAGACAGACAACAGAGGTCGCGTTTGCAACGACGGACGGAAAGTAGTGCTGCGCGTTCATAAAACCGATTGCAAGGTTTACCGATTGCCGGAGCCGCGGCGTACAGGTGTTTCGATACAGATCTTCAGGATCGCCGACGATATCTTTGAGCTTCGCGAATACATCCGGCGCAGGCTCATTCAGGTAAGACAACACCGGAGCTAATGGTGTTCCGTCTGAATCAACGAGTACGAAGGCTGCTGCGTGAGCTGACACATTGATAGTAGCTATGGGGTAGTCCTTCGCGAGCATCTTAAGACGCGAAAAAAACCACTCCGTGATTCTCTTCATCGGCTCTATCCGCAGACCGTGACGGAGTACCTCCTGAAAATCTCTCTTTTCTATATGAACTACAGACCCGGTTTGGTCAAATATGACGATTTTTTTGTTGGTCTTTCCGATATCCAGCACAAGTGTGTGCGTTGTCGTATCCCGGCTCACGAAAAATACCTCTTTCGCAACTCCATCTGCTGCGACTTCGAGAGTCCTTTCATCCCACCAAACGGTATGGAACTCAGCTCGAATCGGGCATTGAACTCTGCGACCTCCAGCCTGTCAAATGCTTCCAGTAGGCTACCACCGGTTGAAATGATGCAATCGTTTTGGATGATGACGAGCGGGGTATCGTTTGATATGTGAGCCGCGACAGCAGGTGGATCGCTGTACTGCGCACCAAACGGTAGCAGTTCGATCTCCCGGAGAAGTACGTAGCTCTCCGGAGTGCTCTTCGTGTTCATCCGGTGTCCGGTCACGGCGAATGCCATGACATTTGGTGGCTGCGCAACAATCACCGACTTGATCCGGGGATTCATCTCGTAGATTGCCGCGTGGAGTGCAAAAGAGCGACTGGCAGGACGGTCACCGTATTGGACACTATTTTCGAAATAGACAAGGTCGCTTGGTACGACTAGAGCTCTGTCAACTCCGTGCGGCGTAAGGAGGAATCCGTCGCCAAAGCGACAGGAAATGGAACCCATGGAGCTCACAAAGAACGACTGCTCATACGCACGAATGACCAAACCAGTCATCTTTATACGGAGGGAGCGCTCTGCGTCACTGATTCGGTGTCTTGTTTCACCTCCGTTTATAGCCGGTGCGCCGGTCGGGATCAACTCCAACTCATCAGTGCTCAGGTAGTGAATATTACCAAGTTGTGCCGCCTTGAGCATAATTTTGGCGGCGGTCTCAATAGTCTCAAAGATAGTGAAACATCTACCAATATTCTCTCCGGCGACCACGGCTCCGTGGTTTTCCAGTATCGCTGCGATTCTGTTTCCGGAGATGGCGGACACAATCTTATCCGCAAGATCGGTAGAACCGGGCAGTGCATAGGGAACAAACGCGACATCTGAACATACCCGGTAAACGCTGGGCAGTATCATGACATTCGGCGTGCGCCGATTGACGCTCAGGGCGACAAGTCCCACTGGATGGGCGTGCAGCACTGATCGAATCCCTCGGTGCCTCCGGTAGATCTCCAGGTGGAACGGCGCCTCTGATGATGGTGTACAGTCATTGTGCATGTCCCCTTGAAGATTCGTCAGAGCAACCTGGTGCGGCTCGAGAACTCCCTTGTCCGTACCGGTAGGAGAGATCCACACAAGATCTTTTTCCTCCCGAATAGATATATTGCCTCCCGATGTGGTCGTCATGCCCCTCCCGTAGAGACGCCGCATATACCAGCAGATTTGCTCGGCACTGGTCAGTTGTTGCGGATTCGCTGCTTCTGGCAGGGCCCGGCTGCACACGGTCACTCACCTCGAAGGGTTTCGATGAGGACGCGCACGTTTTCCAGAGGAATGTCTGTAGGCAGACGATGCGTCGGACCCGCGATATACCCTCCATTCCTGGACATGATGTTCAGGGTTGTGCTTATAGTCTCCCGTAATTCTTCCGGGGAACTGAAGGGAAGATCGCGTTGCGTGCTGATCCCGCCCCAGAAACACAATGCGTCGCCAAAGTCGTTCTTCAAACGCGCAAGGTTGTAAACCTCCGGCTGTACGGTCTGGTAGATATCGAGTCCTATTTCAATCAAGTCTGGAAGTATTGCAGAGATATCGCCGCAGGAGTGCAGCGCAACAATCTTGTCGCACTTTTTCACGCGTTTGAACATTTCCTTCAATCCCGGCTTGATGAATTTTCTCCACATCTCCGGACTCATGAGCAGCCCGGTCTGTTGTCCATAATCATCGCCGAAATAGAATCCGTCTATCTCATACTCGAGAGCAGTATCGATAATCTTAAGATTGTACTCAAGCACGCTCCCCAGAAGATCTACGGCGAATTGCTGCTCCAACGCCATGTATAAAAGCATGTTCTCAAGTCCACAGAGACTCCACGCACGCTCAAAGTATGTTGTACCGATTTTCCCAAAAAGGACTGCATCTCCTCTGCACTCAAGGGCGGTAGTCGTCTTGTCCCGTACCTGCTGCAAGTCCGGTTCGGGGAAAGAGTACGTGGCATCTCTCGGAGAGGAGAACTTCAGGTCTCTTATCATGCCAATGTCCTTGTCGATACCCGTTCTGTCCCACTCAACTCCGAACTCATCTTGGAATACACCTGGTTCAATGAAATGGCCACCATTATAACTCACTTTGAGACAGTGGTTTGCGAGATATTCATCAAACTGCTCACGGCTCATTCCGTAGAATTCCACCGTGTTTTCCAGTTGTTCGTTAGTGAACTCGATTGTGTACGGAGTTCTATCTGGTTGTTTGTGTGAGATCGACACAAGTGTGCGGTCCCGCCGGTTCATAAGTATCATCCTTTTCCACTCGGATAGGTCGTTGGACGGCTACGTGTGTTTCACCTAGTCTGTGTCGTGCAGTTGAAGCTCCAAAACAGACGCGTGCCCAATCGTTCTCGTGATGTGCTGCGTTGCACGCGGATAGTGATTATTCGTTCTGTAGATCTCAATTTTCCTCGACTGAGAAAGCCGTCAGTGGCGGCGTGTAGTGCGCACTAGACTACAGCCCGTTTCTCATCTCCAGACATTGCTTGCCGGTCCTTAAATTTTACATTTCGAGTTTCTTCGAGGACAAAAACGATCAAAGAAAGGATCAGCACTAATCCAAGGGTGAAGTTATAGATATTCCCACTGAGATTCAGCAGACTGAATCCTTTCTTCAGCACGCCAATCAGCAGAACACCGATTAGAGTTCCCCTCATGGAACCCACACCACCAAGGATGGATGTACCCCCAAGCAGGACAGCTGTAATAACTTCGAAGTTCATATAGTCGCCCATGCTTGTCTTGGCAGCTGACAACCGGCCTAAGTAGACGAGGGCTGCAAGACCACATAGCAAACCAGTGAGAGTGTAAATGCCCAGTTTGATACGATGCGTGTTGACACCAGAAAAAATAACCGCGTTTTCGTTGAAGCCGATGCCCTTTAGATTTCGGCCGAGTGACCCGCGCTCATAGAAATAGTCCAGTACAGCAAAAATCACGAGCAAGTAAACGAATTGGATCGGCAGAAACCCAAACAGCTTCGTCGTAGATATCGTACGAAAGCTAGCAGGAAATCCTCCGTACGTAATGGTTCTAGCTACGATCATTGACAGACCCCGATACAAGTACATTGTTGAAAGGGTTACCACAAGTGGCGGGATTCTGGTCCGCGAGACGATGAGTCCATTAAAGACACCACCAGTAATCCCCGTAAGCAGAGCCGCCGCGATGCACAATGCGAGGTTGCTAGTGGACAACCAGAAAACGCCAAAGACGATGGCGCTCAGTTGTAGGTTGTAGCCCACTCCAAGATCGATACCCCCGGTCGAAATGATGTAGGTCATCCCCATGGCCATGATCCCAATCTCCCCGACAATTGCAGTCGCATCCAGAAGCACCCGCGGCTTAAAGAAGACCGGTTCAAGGATTCCGAATACGACGATGAGAGCACAAAGCGCGTAAAATAATATGGCCTGGTGGCTGAAAAATAATGATTTATTCAGTCTCATTCGGGACCTCCCGTTACTCATTTCAACTAGCCCTCTGCTCGCTTTCGCGCCCAAGGCGCCTTCGGATTTTGCCGAAATCCGTTACAGTGATGAAAACCGCTCCCAAGATTATTATTCCTTGAAGAGCAAACTGGTAGTAGTCTTGAACGCCGTAGTAAATCATTGCAATGCTCAGCAGATAGACAAGTGCCGCACCCATTACTGCCCCAATAATTCTTCCTGAGCCACCGAAAATGCTTATCCCACCGACTACAGCAGCAGAAATGAAGAACAGCTCGCGACCAACGAAAACCGAAGGCATGACCTCGTTTAAAGTCATGGCGCGCAGCAGTGCCGAGATCCCCATCAAGAATCCCTCTACGAAGAACACCTTCATGACGGTCACGTCCGGGTTGATCCCACTGTAGATGGCCGACTGCCGATTGCCGCCCACCGCGTATAACGCTCTTCCGAAGCGCGTGTACTTCATAACGAACATGGCGACGATAGCTACGACGATCATGACCACAAAATTATAAGGAATAAGATTGAATATCCGGCCTCGGCCAAACCACGTAAATCGGGGACCTAGATTTTCAATCCACCCGGATTGTGGAAGAACTGTTGCGTACGCTCCGATGTGTACCATGTTCATTGCCAGAGTTGCGACAAGCGATGGCACTCTGAACTTGATAGTGATAAACCCATTGATGCCCGCGAGGAGCGTTCCAACGGTTATTGCGGCCGGCACCCATATAATCATGGGTGCTCCTGCCTTCACGAGCGCTCCGGCCGTGTAGGCCACGAAGCCGCTGATAGTCCCAACCGAGATGTCAATGTTGCCCGTGAATATCACCATTCCCACAGCGATGGCAGCAACGACGGTCGGGCTGACATCCAGCATAAAGCTGTAAATCCCGCTTCTTGTCGAAAAATTCGTTGTCAGTGACAGAAATACAATAATGGCCAGGAGGATTGCGCCGAGCAACAACTCCTGCGTGACGGTCCAATTTCGCTTCATTTTCCTTCCTACTACAATGCCATGCTGAGCACCCGCTCCTGGGACAACTCTTCCCTACTGAGCTCGCCAACAATCTCGCCGGATTTCATGACAAGAACGCGGTCGCACATTCCGAGTATCTCCGGTAGGTCACTCGAGATCAAAATAATCGATTTCCCTTCCTTAGCCAGATTGCATATTATCCTGTGAATCTCACTCTTAGCCCCAACGTCCACACCCCGAGTGGGCTCATCTAATATGAGGATCTGAGGCTCCACGGCAAGTGACTTCGCCACGGAGACTTTCTGCTGATTTCCACCGGAAAGATTGTTCACGATGAAGTCTCCATCCGAAGGTTTGATTGAGAGCTTATCCGCAAAGGTTTGTGTAATCTTCTGCTCCTGCGAGGGGTCAATAATACCAATCGCGTTGGTGATCTTTTTCAACACTTTGTGCGTGATGTTGACGTTTAGTGTCATGGGCAAGACAAGCCCATACGCCTGCCGGTCTTCCGATATGTAGGCGATACCGCGCTCCAGCGTCCGGCGATAATCGGTGACTCGGAATTTGTGCCCATTTATAATAAGCTCGGCCTGGTCCGGATCGGTGAGCCCGCAGATCGCTTGGGCAAGCTCTGTTCGTCCCGCGCCGGCCAGTCCAGCGATACCCAGGATCTCACTTCGTCTCAGTTTAAAACTGATATTCTTCAGAAGGTCTCCCTGGCATACCCCGCGAACTTCTAAAATTACATCGCCGATCTCAAGAATCTCCTTTGGATAGAGATTACTGAGTGTACGGCCCACCATCCAGGAGACGAGTTTATCTCTGTTAACATCCTTCACTTGAGCTGTATTGATGCATCGGCCGTCCCTAAGGACCGTCACACGATCTGCTATTTGAAATACCTCGTCCAGCCGGTGACTGATGTATAGCATAGACCTGCCTTCAGAACGAAGCCGTCGAATAGTTGCGAACAGCGTTTCCACCTCGTTGCTGGTGAGAGCGGCGGTAGGCTCATCCAAGATCAGGATCTGAGAATCGAACGTTAAAGCCTTGGCAATCTCTACCATCTGCTTGGCAGCCACTCCGAGTGTCGACACAACAGCATCCAGGTCGATTCGCATACCAAGGCGTTGAAAAACATTCTCCGCTTTCTCGCGCATAGCGTGGTGGTCGATTATCTTGAAGGGGCTCTCAAACGGCAGAATGGATCTCATTATTTCATGTCCCATGAACATGTTCTCAAGGACCGTGAGATCTGGAAAGAGGCTGCTCTCTTGGTATATGATTGCGATACCCTTGGAGTGGGCGTCATGAGGATTGACGACGGTGTACGGTTCTCCATTAAGCGTCATAGATCCTCGATCCGGCGGGTATACACCGGATATGATCTTCATAAGGGTTGATTTCCCTGCTCCATTCTCCCCACAGACCGCATGAACTTCACCTTGGCGCAGATCCATACTCACATCTATCAGTGCTTGTACGCCGGGGAAATGCTTGTCTACGGCTTCAATCGTTAGTACTGCGTTTCGTTCCATAGTCACCGCTTCTCTAACCAAACACTTTGTTATTCTTTCAATTTATTTGTGGAATCATCCAGCCAAGTCAGTGACTTGGCTGGATGATTGTCCTGTGATACGTCTGACTACAGAGCCGCCCTATTTCTTCAGGAAGTATTCCATCCCGTGGTCTGCTTCCGGGTAGCCTCTGAAATGGTCGATGTTCCTAAGGTTCCATACAATTGGAAGTCCGAGAATCATCTCATTATCACTCTTTATAATGTGCCCCTGCTCTGCATATGTCATAGGTTCACCATCCACGGCGCTCACAGCCTGACTTGTACCGCTGAGCGGAGACTTGTGTCGATCTCCAGAAGGTGTATTGCCTTCCAGAATGTCCACTGCGACATGAAGGGTCAAATACCCAAGGTCGAACGGCTGCCAAAGGATGACACTTGCCATTCTGCCTGCTTCTAGGTCCCCTCGGAGCGTTTCGGGCACGCCTCCTCCAGTCACCGCGATGTCACGAGTCAAACCCAACTGGTCTCTCGCTGAAGCGACGGCAGGAATTGTGTTGGAAGAAAGAGCAACGACGCCCGCGATATCGGGATTGGCAATTAGCAGTGATTTGATCTTTTCGTCTGCCGTTCCCTGATCATTTCCAGCATACACGATTTGATCCGAATCAACCATCACATTAAGGTGACTGTACTTGGTATCCTTGTTGTTTTTATAGTCACGCACCATAGCAGCAATCCAAGCATTTTGATTCGGTGCGTCCGTTGTGGTCGAAACCAGCGCCACGGGTGCTTTGTTGCTACTCGAGTAGTCATCTTTCAGTTCATCAGCGAGTCCCCGAAGAATTGTTATCGCAAACTCGTCGAAATCAACCTGGTTGATGAAAAAATCACGGGCGGAGACGTTGACATCGGCATCCCAGGTGATAACTACGATGCCCATTTCTCGTGCCTCTCTGAGAGTATCTGCATAACTCTCTGGGTCCAAGGCTGATACCAGAATCGCATCGTATTCACGGTCAATAAAACTCTGGATGTAATTTTTCTGGTTTGCAGCGGAGGTCTGTGACATGGTGTCCCCCACCCAATCCACTTTCACATTCCCCAGTTCTGCCTCGGCAGTGCGGAATCCATTCTCACACGCGATGAAGTAATCCTCAGCGATGAACTTGGGGATAACACCCACCCGGTAGACGTCTTTTCCCGTCTCTTCGCTGCCGCCAGCGAACAGTGGGACCACTGCCACAAGCAGCATAAGTGCCAAAATTGTTGAAATGGCCCGTTTCATATCGGCCTCCTTCGTTGGATTTATTATAGCCATTTTCTCCTCAATTTGCTTGGATGTCAAGCAAAATCGAAAGAAAATAGCAAAAAAAGACCAAAAATGACTGATTGTGATTGAATTGGCGATCCGATTGCAAGGTCCCAAACGTTGTTTTCGTTGCCGAACTATTCAGGATTGCACTTCTCGACCGTTGACGCGTTTCATGATTCGGTCGAGAAGTGTTCCCGAATGGCCTGGATGGATTCCGTGAGCTGAGCCCCCAGCAAATGGTCGGAGTAATCACGTCCCAGCTTCGGACCGTTGATCTCCAGGTAACCGATTGGGGTGGAGCGAGGGAAGCGCCCGGCATTACGCTCGATGACGCCCCAGACCTCGGCCAGGTCCACTATGCCACTGGCGCACGATTCACAACCGAAACCAAAAGTGGATTCGAATAACGCGTCCGTGTTCTTGAGGTGAAACTCCCACATCCAGGGGAGCCCCAGCTCAAAGAGTTCCAGGTTGGTGTGTATCACGTGCCCCTCCGCGTCCGCTACGCCGTGCGAGATGTCACCGCACAGGTAGACCGGCACCGTTTCCTCCGGGTGGGCTGCATGGTAGCGTTCGAAATGCGTCATTATGTGCGTGATCTCTTCAGGTGTGGACGGCGGCTCCGCCAGTGAAGACATGGGTTCAATCGTTAGCGCGGAGAGACCGATCTTACAGGCTCGCCGGGAGAGTGCCTCTAGCGCTGCAATTGCCCGAGAGATCCCAGCTGCCTTGAGGTCCATCCGGTCCCGGGGAACAGCTCCGATGCTCGAGCCTACGGAATCGGACCCTAGCAATTTGCCTATCTGCAGAAACCTCCTGTAGGCATCCATAGCGGCATGCTGTATGTCCGAATCCGCAGAGAGGATACCACCCAGCTCCCGATGGGAGCTGAAGCAGCTACCGATGTGCACACCGTGGTCTGCGGCCATCCGCCGCAGCCGTGTGAAGTACCGGTCCGGAAGGGTGTACATCTCAAAGAAGCTTCCTAGCTGCATGTGTTTCAGATTCAGGCGCTCCATGAGCGCGAACAGCCACTCAAAGCTGTAGCGGTACTCTATGGGATCGCTCTTGATGCCAAGCTCGATGTTCATACAGATGCTTCTTTGTTGTTGCGGGGCCTCTTACTGTGCCCACCGGAGCCGGTATTGCCGCTGACGGCCGGATTCACGAACACCACCTTGTTAACCCATTCGGATTTCCGGTGCATTGCCTCCAGTATAGCTGGACCGTCGTCCATCGGGATGCGATGACTGATTAGCGGATCCAGCTGCAACTCCTGCTGCATAAAGCGAAGCACCCGTGTCCACTCGTCCGAACCGCGAGGGGTCACCTTGCTGTTCCAGGTCCCGTAAATGGTGAGCTCCCGGCGCAGGATGTATGAGAACATCGCCTCCGGCAAAGTGAACTCACCGTGAATATTGCCCAGGAAAACCACCTGCCCAAAGAGCCCGGCTGCGGCGATGGCCTGACGGAAGGTGACCGAAAGACCGCACGCCTCCACGGTAATGTCCGCGCCGCCCCCGGTAAGCTCCTTGATAGCAGACACCGCGTCGGTTGCCGAAGGGTTCACCGTAGCAAAGCCCATCTCCTCCGCGATCCCACGCTTGCGTGTATCCGGTTCCGAGACGATCACTGGGCGGCAGCCACGGATCCGCAGCCACTGAGCCACCATGTTCCCTATGGGTCCGCCGCCGATAACGGCCGCGCTCATGCCTGCACGCACCGTTGGCCTGTTGGCCGCATGGTACGCTACAGCGCACGGCTCGGTCAGGGCGGCGTGTGTGAGACTAACGCCGTCCGGAACGGGTAGGAGATTGAACTGCGGCACGTAGAGCAGCTCCTGAAATCCACCGTCGCGACGGGAACCAAAGTAATCGTAGGTGCGGCCAACGGCGTATTCACCAATTTGGTTGATCGCCTCGTCGTAATTGGGGATGAGCGGAAAAACCACAACACGGTCGCCTGCGCGGAAGGCGCTTCCGGGGGGTACATCTTCTACAATCCCCGAGAACTCGTGTCCCATGACGAGGGGATAGTGATAGGCGCCTCCTTCGAACGCACGGGGAATATCTGAGCCGCACACTCCTGCAGCGGCAATACGCAAAAGCACCCATGTGGGATCCGGAGGGAGTGGGTGGGAACGGTCTTCAACAACCAGCGTGCCATCGGCGACGAGAACGACTGCTTTCATATCTTCGTAATGGTAGCGTGTAATGGGCGCATCGTCAATCACTTTTATTAGAAAACAATCGTATTTATTATTTAGTGGTGTATTTTGAACGTTATTGATTGACACATCACGATAGGTATGCTAACTTTTTCAAGTCGAGAGGGAGGTGCTCGTGGAAAAGCATGGGAAGACCATGAGGGCAGCGTTCATGGACGGTGTGGAACAGATCGAGGTGCGCGAGACGTCCGTACCGGAGCCAGGGCCACGAGAAGCGTTGCTCAAGGTGTACAGCTGCTCGGTTTGCGGCTCGGACATCAAGATCTACCGCTACGGGAACAAGCGACTCACCTATCCCGTCATTGTGGGTCACGAGATCGCCGGTGAGGTCGTGGAAGTGGGTGCCGGGGTGGAGGCGGTCAAAGTGGGCGACCGTGTCTCTGTGGGCGCGGATATCCCGGCAGTCTGGCATCAAAACGTGCCGGGTAAGGACAGCTACGTTGACTATGCAACCGCCCACGAGTTCGACGGCGGGTTTGCGCACTACATGTTGCTCAACGAGCGCATGGTGGAATTTGGCCCGCTCACACACATACCGGACTATCTTTCCTACGACGAGGCATCACTTGCCGAACCACTGGCCTGTGCGATAAAGGGATTGGAGTTCGGACATTTCGGCCGCGGCAAGAGCATCTGCGTTATAGGATTGGGGCCGATCGGGTGCATGATGCTGGAGCTTGCCCGGGCCTACGGCGCGAACCGGATATTTGGTGTCCAGCGTTCGCGACCACGTCTGGAAGCTGCGAAACGGTTCGCTTCCGACGCCCGATTCATCTGCACGCAGGACGAGGACCCGGTGCAGACAATTATGGCCGAGACGGGAGGGAAGGGCGTGGACATGGTAGTCACCACTTCTGGCAGCGTACAGGCGCACAAGGATGCCATCCTCATGGTCGGCCACTTGGGCTATGTCAATCTCTTTGGTGGGCTTCGCGAAGAGCCGAAGCTAAACATAGACTCCAATATCATCCACTACAAGGAATGCTTCGTGATGGGCACGCACGGTTCGGACCCGCGACACCACAAGGAGGCTGTCCGGTTACTCGCCACCGGGGCGGTACACGGCTCGTGGTACGTGTCGGAAACCTTCCCGCTTTCGCATATTCTGGACGCCTACGCATTCCACGAAGCACACACAGGCTTCAAAGCCATCGTTCATCCTTGGGACGAGGAGTAAGTATGAACCAACAGCTCGAGCCGCGAAAATGCCCGGAAAAGGATGTACTGGTCTCGCCCTCACTCATGTGTGCCGACCAGCTTCACCTGGGCGAGGACACGGAAGAGTTGGTGAGGCTGGGCGTGGATTGGCTCCATCTGGACATCATGGACGGGCACTACGTGCCCAACTATACCTTCGGCACCAACCAGTGCCGGGTGCTGGGCGAACGCTTCGACCTGCCCTTGGACATGCACCTCATGGTGGACGATCCCAACCGGTGGGCCCCTGTTTTCGCGCGCTTCGGCCGGGAATCCTATGTTAGTATCCACCCGGAGACCGCCTGGCACCCGGCTCGAACACTCGAAGCCATCCGTGAAGCCGGCGCCCGACCGGGGATAGCCGTGGATCCGGGCATCAATCCGGCTCGATTCACAAACCTGCTGGGCCTGGTGGACCTTGTGCTTATTATGTGCGTGAATCCCGGCTACTCGGGGCAAAAGTTCCTGCCCTGGACTCTGGAATCGATTCGTGAGGCTTCCGACCTACGCGAAAAGCTTGGTATTAGTTACCGCATTGAGGTGGACGGCAACGTGAGCTGGGAGAACATCCCAGGCATGGTGGCGGCGGGCGCTGATATCCTGGTGGTCGGTACCTCAAGCCTCTTCGATCCGTCCATGAGCCGCAAAGACGCTGCGGCGAAACTTTTTGAGCTCATCGGTCGCCGGAGATAGGGACCGGTC
>Ga0180431_10006329_pt1 | contig 14078 bp, 11 predicted proteins | sample SS_ome_11_FD_132459 | JGI IMG/M metagenome (GOLD analysis project Ga0180431, IMG submission 132459) | Hypersaline lake sediment archaeal communities from the Salton Sea, California, USA - SS_1_MS_1 metaG | ecosystem: Environmental > Aquatic > Non-marine Saline and Alkaline > Hypersaline >... | reverse complement strand
TATCTTTGTGCACCTGCTGGAAGCGATCGAACTGCCCCTTGACGGTGGCGTAGACGTCAAGTGCGTCAGGCCGCAGCATAAGCACGACGATCTTGTTCCGATCGTTGAGACCCGCCTCCATGATGGTCTGCAGGGTTTTGTCGCCCTGAATTGACTTGGTGGGCACCTGCTTGGCCTCGTCTCCCTGCCAGAACTGCTTGGCAGGAAAAATCGTCAGCCCGGTCTTGTTCACCTCGATGAACATGCCCGATGTCGGAATGAGTGAGTGCACCTGAAAGGGTGTCCGGAGTGCCGGCAGCAGCACGATTGATTTGTCGGGGGCTTTTTTTCGTTCTGCAATCTCCGCCCTGACCTTGGCGATCGCCGCATCAAGTTCACGTTTTTTCTTTTCCAGCAGCGTTTTGTTTGTGACAAGCTTGGGGTCTATCTTCAAAGGATTTTTCGGAACCCGGGCCAGCATGTTTCGGGCCTGCTCAAGTCGATCCTCAGCGGCTTCGATCTGTTCCTCAATCTGTTCAAGCTGCGCATTGTTCACGCGATTGCTCGCGTGCAGAGCGGCCAGTTCCTTTTCGAGCGTCTTGATCTGGCGTTCCTGTTGAGCCACCCGCTCGAGTTTGGCTTCCCGGTCAACGACCTCGGCCATCGGCTTCGTATCGACCTGCTCAAGAACCACTGCCGTGATGATCAGAATCAGGTTTCCAATCACGCAGGCGAGGATGTCGAGAAAGGGAAAGAGCGAAACTTCCTGCTTTTTTCGTTCGCGGCGAGCCATGGCGGGATTCCCGTGGCACCAATTAGCGCAGCCCCAGATTCCCCAAAACTATAACACGGGCTCCGCGCAAGGTGGGGGTTCGAAAAAGGCAACGCCGCCGTGGCTGAATGCAGCCGGTTCACGGTGTCTGCGGAGGGAATCAGTCGAGCCCGAAGGCCTGCCGCAGCAGGGCGAGTGCCCGCTCGCCTGCTTCAGCCGCCACGATTACGTTCACTCGGACTTCACTGGTGCTGACCAGGTCGATGTTGATGCCCGCCTCTGCCAGCGGTGCAAACAGGCGGTCGGCCACGCCCGCATGGCTGCGGATGCCGACGCCGGTGATCGAGAGCTTGGCGACATGTGGCACGTCGGTGACCCGTACGCCGCGGGCGGCGGCGATGGCCTCGGCCACCGTCACCGCCCGGTCGCGGTCGGCTACCGAGACGGTGAAGGAGACTTCGGCCCGGCCGGCTTGGGGGAAGCTCTGCACGATCATATCGACGAACAGCCCCGCCTGGCCGATCTCGGCGAAGACGTCGGCCACCACGCCCGGCGTGTCGGGGAGGTCGATGAAGGTCACGAGCGACTGGGAGGCGTCGAGTTGGCAGCCCTCGATTGCCAGATCCTCCATGCCTTCCAGCCTGCGAACCACCTCGAGCGGATCAGACTTGGTCATCGGCAGCGGCGTGGCCGCGGTCAGGTGACCATCCACAGCCTCGAGCCCGAAGGCTTGATGGGCCGCGGCAACCGCTCGGGCGGCATCTTCCCGGCTGACCAACACGGAGATTTTGATCTCGCTGGTGGTGATCATGTTGACGTTGATGCCGGCAGCCGAGATGGCGGCGAACAGCTGACCGGCCACGCCTTCGGCGGTGGCCATCCCGAGGCCAACCACAGATACCTTGGCCAGATTCCGATCGTAAGTCAGGCTGCCGGCACCGAGGGCAGCCGCAACCTCGCCGGTGATGGCGAGGGCCGCCTCCAGGTCGTCTTCGGGCACGGTGAACGAGATATTGGCAGTCCCCCCGTGCCCGGCGTTTTGAATGATCATGTCAACGGCAATGCTTGCCGCCGCCAACTGGGAGAACAGCGTGTGGCTCGACCCGGGCTGGTCGGGCACACCCTCAAGTGTCAGCCGGGCCTCACTCTTGGCCAGGGCCACCCCGCTGACCGGTCGAATGACAGCCCGGTCCGCCGGTACGATGGCTGTACCCGGACCCGCGGCAAAGCTCGACCGCACCACGACAGGTACCCCGAATTTCTTGGCAAACTCGATCGACCGCGAGTGCATGACGCCGGCACCGAGGCTGGCGAGTTCCAGCATCTCATCGTGGCTGATTGAGTCGAGCCGGCTGGCCTCGGGTAGAACCCTGGGGTCGGTGGTGTAGATGCCGTCGACGTCGGTGTAGATCTCGCAGCAGTCGGCCTCGAGCACCGCGGCGAGTGCCACCGCGGTCGTGTCGGAACCGCCCCGGCCCAGCGTGGTGATGTTGCCGTCCAGGTCAAACCCCTGGAAGCCGGCGGCGATCACGATGGCCCCGTCGGCCAATAGCCGATTGACATGCTCGGTCGAGATGGAACGGATGCGGGCCCGGGTATGGCTGGAATCGGTGCGGATGCCAATCTGGCCACCGGTCAGGCTGACGGCCCGATGGCCCTGCTGCTGCAGCGCCATCGCAAACAACGAGACACTCACCTGCTCGCCGGTGGAGAGCAGCATGTCCATTTCGCGGGCACTCGGTGAGTCGGCAATCTGCCGGGCCAGATCGACCAGCGCATCGGTCTGCTTGCCCATGGCGCTGACCACCACCACCACCTCGTCACCGGCGGCATGACGGGCGGCAGCCTTGCGGGCGGCAGCGATAATCTTCTGTGGGTCAGCGACACTGGTGCCGCCAAACTTCTGCACGACGCGGGCCATCGGTTGGTGCTGTCCTCTCCTTCAGAAAGGGTGGTTCAGGGCGTGCCGTTGATGAACCGGCCCATCAACTGCCAGCCCGGTTCAACGAGCGGCCCGGCGACAGCCGCCGCTTCGTCGTAGGTCTGCTGGCCGGCGGCTGCGATCCCGGCACCGGCCATCACGAAAGGCACCTGCCCCCGCGAGTGCATCCGTGTGGCCAAAAAGGTCGGGTGATCGGGGCAGACAAGCACGCGGAAGGGTTCGCCGGCTGCCGACCGCTGCTGCAGATGGGCGATGACCGGGCCGACAATGTGCTGGTCGATCTCTTCGATCGCCTTGACCTTGGCGGCGGCGTTGCCTTCGTGGCCGGCTTCGTCGGGGGCCTCGATGTGGACGCAGACGAGATCGGCCTGGTCGAGTTCTTCGATCGCCGCCCGCCCCTTGGCGGCATAGTCGGTGTCGAGATAGCCGGTGGCTCCTGCCACCTCGCGGCAGGTCCAGCCGGCCAGATTGGCCAGGCCCCGCAGCAGATCGACTGCGGTGATCATCCGACCGGTGACGCCGTACTGCTCGACGAATGGCACAAAGGCCGGCCGGCCGCCGGCGCCCCAGAGCCAGACGTGGGTCGCCACGCCTTTGCCGGCCGCACGGCGAGCGGCGTTCACGGGATGATCGGCCAGCCACGACTCGCTTTTTGCCATGATGTCGGTCAACAGCCGGCTGCCGGTGCCGCGGGGGAAGGCATCGGCGATCGGCTGACCGACGCGATCGTGGGGGGCGGTGGTGCGGAGGTCGGTGCCCAGGGGGGGCGGCCTGTCAGGGGCGGCACGATAGAGCAGCAGGTTTCGATAGCTGACGCCAGCGGCAAACTCCCAGCCGGCCAGTTCGGGGAAGTCCCGGGCCAGCCCGGCCTGGCAGGCCGTGAGCAACGCGGCTGCCTCTTCGGTGCCGATGTGGTCAGCGGTGAAGTCCTCCATCACCGGGCCATCCGGGCCGCCGCCGATCGTGACGAGATTGCAGCGGACCGCCCAGTCGTCTGGGCCGAGCTCAATGCCCTTCGCCGCCGCTTCCAGCGGGGCCCGGCCGGTGAAGCAGGAAAGCGGGTCAAAGCCGAGCAGGCTCATGCAGGCCACCTCCGAGCCGGGGTTGAGGCTGTCGGGCACATGGTTGGTGCGGCCGACAACGCCACTGGCGGCGAGCGCATCGAGTGCGGGAGTTGAAGCGGCGGCCAACGGCGTCTTGCCGCCCAGCGAATCCTGCGGCTGGTCGGCGGCACCGTCGGGGATGACTACAAGATATTTCATGCGGGGATGGATGAACCAGAAGGAGACGATCGTAGCAGCAGGTCAATCATCGAGCACCGGCAGGCAACTCGTCGCCGCCTGCACGGCGGGCTGCTGGTCAAGAGCTGCCACCGCGCGAGCGACGGCGGTTGACTCGCAGCTGTGCGTCATGATCACCAGCGGCACCGCTGCAGTGCCGGCCGCGGTCTGGTGTTGAATGACCGAAGCGATCGAGATTCCCTCACTGCCGAGCACGTTGGTCAAATCGGCCAGCACGCCGGGCCGGTCGGTAACTTGCAGCCGCAGGAGATAGCGGCTGTTGCCACTCCCGGCGAGCGCGGCGGCCGGGGTGTCGGCCGCAAGCATCCCGGTGGTGCGGAAGGTGATCGCCGCCCGGCCGACCACGGTGTCGATGATGTCGGCAACCACCGCGGAGGCGGTCGGCAGCTGGCCTGCGCCCAGACCATGAAAGAACAGCGGCCCTACCGCATCTCCCACAACGCTGACGGCGTTGAAGGCACCGCGGGTTTCAGCCAGTGGCGTCCCTTTGCGGACAAGGGTCGGCCCGACCCGCATGGCGAGCGCCCCGGCGGCCCGACTGGCGTCGGCCACCACCCTGATGCGATAGCCAAGTTCACCCGCGAAACGCAGTAGTTCCTGGTCAATCGTCTCAAGGCCGACGCGGGCTATCTGCCCCCAGGGCACCCAGGTCCCGAAGGCGAGATGGGCCAGCAACGCCAGTTTCTGGGTGGCGTCGGTGCCATCGACGTCCATTGTGGGGTCCGCTTCGGCATAGCCTTCGGCCTGGGCAACTGCGAGCACCTCGGCATAGTCGCTGCCCTCCTCTTCCATGCGGGTGAGGATGAAGTTGCTGGTACCGTTGAGGATGCCCCGGATCGATTCGATACGGTTGGCGGCGAGGCACTCGGCAATGGCGGCGACAATCGGGATGCCGCCGGCAATCGCGGCCTCGAACGCAATTGACCGGCCCGCCTCACGGGCCACGGCGAAAAGTTCCGGGCCGTGCTCTGCCAGCAGGGCTTTGTTGGCGGTCACCACATCCTTGCCCCGGCGGAGCAACTCGATGGTCATCGAGCGGGCCGGCTCGAGCCCACCGACCAGCATGGCCGCCACCGAGATGGCGGGGTTGCCGGCGACGGCGGCCAGATCGGTCGAAAGGCGATCACCGGGTACGGTCACGCCCCGTTGTTTGCCGGCATCCCGAACGACCACCTGCTCGACGACGATCGGCCGGCCGGCCTGTCGCTGGATGTGGTCGGCAGACTGGTCGAGCACGCGGACCACCCCCGATCCGACCGTGCCCATGCCGACCACACCGACCCGAACTGGTTCGCTCATCGCCCGCTCCGCATTCCTGAAATTGCCGCTCGCTGAAAGCCTGATCCTACTCAGCCGGGCCGGTCGTCGGAAGCGAGCCGCATGACAGCCGGCAGGAACAGGCTGCCACCCGCCTGCACGGCCATCTGCTATTCTGGCAGCGACGCCGACCCGTTCCCTTCACCCGCCGTAGGAGTTGCCCGTGGATACCGCTGCCCATGATTTTCTCGTCAAGATTCTCGAAACACCGAGCCCGTCGGGCTACGAAGAGCCGGTGCAGGATCTGGTGCGGGAATACCTGGCCGGCTGCTGTGAAACGGTTGAAACCGACTCGCACGGCAATGTCATCGGCACCGCGAACCCGGGAGGTAAAACGCGGATGTTTCTCGCCGGTCATTGCGATCAGATCGGTCTGATCGTCCAGCACATCGATGCCGATGGCTACATCTCGGTGCAGCCGATTGGCGGCTGGGATCCGATGCAGTTGATCGGCAGCCGGGTTGTGATTTGGACCAGCAGCGGCGGTCTGCCGGGGGTGATGAGCCGCAAGCCGATCCATCTGCTGACCGAAGAAGAGCGGAAGACGGTCCCGAAAATGAAGGACCTCTGGATCGACATCGGGGCAAAGGACAAGGCCGATGCGGAAAGTGTGGTCCGGATTGGGGACGCGGTGACGTTTGAACTGAAGTATCAGCCGCTCCGCAACGGGCTGGCGGCATCGGTCGCAATGGATGACAAAATCGGCCTCTGGGTGGTGCTGGAAGCGTTCCGGCGGGCCGTGGCGGCCGGCCCCCTGCCCTGTTCGCTGTCGGTGGCCTCGACGGTGCAGGAGGAGATCGGCCTGCGGGGTGCGAAGACGAGCTGCCACCGGGTCGATCCGCACGTGGCGATTGCGGTCGATGTCACCCACGCCACCGACTGCCCCACCATCGACAAGAAGACCGAGGGGGATATCAAGCTCGGCGGCGGGCCGGTGGTCTACCGGGGGCCGAATATGCATCCGCAGGTCGTTGAGCGGCTGCTACAGGCCGGCGAGTCCCATGCCATCCCGGTTCAGCTGTCGGCCTTCGGCCGGGCGACGCCCACCGACGCCAACGCCTTGCAGGTCAGCCGGGACGGGGTGGCGACAGGGCTGGTCAGCGTTGCCAACCGCTATATGCACTCGGCCGTCGAGACGATTTCGCTGGAGGACGCCGACCGGACAGCCGATCTGTTGGCCGCATTCTGCCGGGGCCTCGAAGGCGACATCGACTGGGCCCCCCGCAACCGCTAATCGCTATCAGGCTGGCCATCTCCTGCCAAAACGGCACGTGGCCGAGTTGGCAGGGGCAGACGAGCGGCCACGCTCGGACCGATGTGGCCGCCAGGCACGCTATTTCTAGGGCGAAGCGAATTTTTCTGGGTGCCGACTGGTTCCGGCACGGCGGTTGCATCCCTGCCTCGCAACGAACATGCCGGCTGCCAGATTCAGCCGGGCCGCGATTGCGAGGTCCGTTCAACACGCCTTCCGAAGGAGCTTCTTGTGGCAAAGCAAATGGTGTTCGAGGATGAGGCCCGCCAGCCGCTGCTGGCCGGCGTTTCCAAGCTCGCCCGGGCTGTGAAAAGCACGCTCGGCCCCCGCGGTCGTAATGCGGTGCTGGACAAGGGCTGGGGGTCACCCAAGGTGACCAAGGACGGTGTCACCGTCGCCGAGGATATTGAGCTTGAGGATTCCTACGAGAATCTTGGCGCTCAACTGGTCAAAGAGGCAGCCAGCAAGACCAATGACGTTGCCGGTGATGGCACCACCACGGCGACCGTGCTCTCCGAGGCCATCTTCCGCGAGGGGCTGAAGATGATTGCCGCAGGTGCCGATGCCATGGCTCTGAGTCGTGGTATTCACAAAGCGGTGGAGGCTGTTTCACAAGCGGTTTTGGCCATGGCCACGCCGATCAATGAAAAGAGCAAGAAAGAGCTCATTCAGATCGCCACGATTGCCGGCAATAACGATCCGACGATCGGGAACGTGCTGTCCGAGGCCTTCCTTAAGGTCGGGAAAGACGGTGTGATCACCGTTGAAGAGGGCAAACAGTCGGAAACCTTTGTTGATGTCGTGGAGGGCATGCAGTTCGATCGCGGTTACCTGTCACCGCACTTCGTCACCGACGCCGACGCGCAGCTTTGTGAACTCGAAAATCCCTACATTCTCGTCTTCGAGGAGAAGATTTCGAGTGCCAAGAATCTCGTGCCGCTGCTTGAAGCGATCAGCAAGGCTGGCAAGCCGCTGCTGATCATTGCGGAAGACGTAGACGGCGAGGCCCTGGCGACACTTGTCGTCAACAAGCTTCGCGGCATTGTCCAGGCAGTCGCCGTGAAGGCACCCGGCTATGGCGATCGCCGCAAGGCGATGCTCGGCGACATTGCGGTGCTAACCGGTGGCCAGGCGATTTTCAAAGACCTGGGAATCGCGCTCGATGCGGTCAAGCTCAGCGACTTGGGCCGGGCCAAGAAGGTGATCATTGCCGCTGAAAACACCACGATCGTAAGCGGTGCCGGCACCAAGCAGGCAATCGACGGCCGGGCTGCCCAGATCCGGGCCGAGATTGAGAACACGACCAGCGACTATGACCGCGAGAAGCTGCAGGAGCGGCTGGCGAAAATCGCCGGCGGCGTTGCCGAGATCAACGTCGGGGCCGCGACTGAAACCGAGATGAAAGAGCGAAAGGCTCTCATTGAGGATGCCAAGGCCGCGACGCAGGCCGCCCTTGCCGAAGGAGTCGTGCCGGGCGGCGGTGTCGCCCTGCTTCGTGGTGAAAAGGCGATTGAGAAGCTTGACCTCAAGGGAGACGAGAAACTCGGGGCGACGATCGTCAAGAATGCTCTGCACTATCCTCTCGAGGCGATTGCCCACAACGCTGGACTGGATGGGTCGGTCGTCGTCAACCGAGTGCGGCAACTGAAGGGGAAGAACGATGGCTATGACGCTGACAAGGGCGAGTACTGCGACCTGGTCAGTGCCGGCGTCATCGACCCTGCCAAGGTGGTCCGCACCGCCCTTCAGAATGCCGCGAGTGTGGCAGCCTTGCTACTGACCACGGACTCGTTGATCACCGAGATTCCCAAGGAGGAAGAGCCCGCCCCCGAAGGCCATGACCACGGCATGGGCGGGATGGGAGGTATGGGTGGCATGCCGGGCATGGGTGGCATGGGTGGCATGCCGGGCATGATGTGAACAACTCCCGGGGCAATGGTCCCCGGGGCCGGCTCGCGGCTGGGTGGCCGCGAGCTGTCGAAATGATTTGGCTTTGGTGGACCCGAACTTCTGGAGCAAGAAACAAATGGCTGCAAAGAACCTAAAGATCCATCCGTTGGACGACCGTGTCGTGGTTGAGCCGGTTGAGGCTGAAGAGCGAACTGCCGGTGGCATCGTGCTTCCTGACTCAGCGAAGGAAAAGCCCCAGCGGGGTCATGTCGTGGCGCTCGGCCCCGGCCGGCTGCTGGAGAATGGACAGCGGGCGACGCTGTCGGTTTCGGTCGGAGATGAAGTGATTTACGGCAAATACTCCGGCAGCGACATCGAGGTGGACGGCCATGATGTCAAGATCCTGCGGGAGACCGACATTCTGGCGAAGGTGATGAAGTAGTGATTCCGACCGGCGGTCGGAATGAGCGCAAGAACCTTTCGAAACGTATTCAGATTCAGGTCGTCTGACTTTTAGGAGAGACAAGTCGTGCCCAAGCAATTGCTGTTTGATGACAACGCCCGCGGGAAACTTTTGAAGGGTGTCGAGAAACTGGCCGACGCCGTTGCGGTCACCATGGGTCCCACTGGCCGGAATGTCATCATTGACAAGTCCTTCGGCGGTCCCACGGTGACCAAGGACGGTGTGACGGTCAGTAAGGAAGTCGATCTTGAAGATGCCTTCGAGAATATGGGGGCCAAACTGGTCAATGAGGTGGCGTCAAAGACCTCCGACCTCGCCGGTGACGGCACGACCACGGCGACCGTGCTGGCTCGGGCGATCTTTCGCGAGGGAATTCGCAATATTGTGGCCGGCAGTAACCCCACAGCTGTCCGCCGCGGCATCGAAAAAGCGGTCGCTGCGGCTGTGCAGCATTTGATGGAGATTGCCCGCCAGGTCAGCCGGCCGGAAGAGGTGGCCCAGGTCGGCGCCATCAGTGCCAATAACGACCGCTTTATCGGCGACCTGCTGGCGGAAGCCCTGCAAAAGGTCGGCAAAGATGGCGTGATCACCGTCGAAGAGGGCAAGACCACCGAGACGGCCGTGCGATTCGTCGATGGCATGCAGTTTGATAAGGGGTATATCTCGCCCTACTTCATCAACAAGCCGGCCGAGATGCTCTGTGAACTGGAGGATGCCCTGATCCTCATTCACGAGAAGAAGATCTCGAGCCTGCGGGATCTGGTTCCGCTGCTCGAAAAGGTCGCCCAGTCTGGCAAGCCGCTGCTGATTATTGCGGAAGACATCGACGGCGATGCCCTGACTGCCTTGGTCGTCAACAAGCTCCGTGGTGTTCTCAACATCGCGGCGGCCAAGGCCCCCGGTTTCGGCGATCGCCGCAAGGCGATGCTCGGCGACATTGCGACGCTGACGGGCGGAACGCTGATCAGTGAAGACCTTGGCATCAAGCTTGAGAACGTCGAACTTTCACACCTTGGCAAGGCCAAGACAGTGTCCATCGACAAGAGCGAGACGACGATTGTCGAGGGTGCGGGCAAGCCGGCCGATGTGCAGGCCCGCGTTCAGCAAATCCGCAACCAACTGGCGGCCACGGAAAGCGAGTACGACCGTGAGAAGCTGCAGGAGCGGTTGGCAAAGCTGACCGGTGGCGTGGCGATCGTTTCGGTCGGTGCTGGCACCGAGGCCGAAATGAAGCAGAAGAAAGCCCGCGTTGAGGATGCCCTGCACGCCACTCGGGCGGCAGTCGAGGAGGGCATCGTTCCTGGTGGTGGGGTGGCCCTGGTTCGCTGCCGCGAGGCAGTTGAGAAGGCCCGTTCGCAGGCGAAGGGCGACGAGAAGATCGGCGTCGACATTGTCTTGGGTGCGCTCGAGGCGCCCCTGCGGCAGATCGCCGAGAACGCCGGTATTGACGGCGGTGTGGTGGCCGATGAAGTATCGCAGAAGGATGTGCAGACCGGCTACGACGCCAACAAGGGTGAGTACGTCGACATGGTCAAGGCCGGCATCATCGACCCGGTCAAGGTCGTCCGGGTCGCCCTCACCAATGCGGCCAGCATCTCTGGTCTGCTGCTGACGACCGAGGCGTTGGTCACCAACCTCGACAAGGAAGATGCCAAGAAGCAGCGGATCGAAGGCTCCGTCCGCTGACGAAACCGGGCAACACGGTCATGATGTTTCCAACCTGTCCGCCGGCGGTGCCACGAAAAGTCGGCCCGCCGGCGGTCGGCGTTTTTGGATCAACGGTCACTGGAGTCATCCTGTCACGGCGGGAAGAATTGCAGTGTTGCCGGCGGCGGCCCTGTCGCGCCCATGAGGACTGAACCGATGGTTGACCAGCGTTGCTATTACGAAGTGCTCGGAGTTGAACGGCGGGCTTCGACCGGCCAGATCACCGAGGCCTATCGTAAGCTGGCAATCCGCTTCCACCCCGACAAGAACCCCGGTGACGAGGAGGCAGCCGGTCGGTTCAAAGAGGCCGCCCGGGCCTTCGAGGTGCTTTCGGATGAAAATCTCCGGGCCCGCTACGACCGCTATGGGCATGCCGGCCTGCAAGGAGGCGGTGGCCAGCATGAGTTCAACGACATTTCTGACATTTTTGAGGCCTTTGGCGACCTCTTTGGCGGCGGTGTTTTCGGCGGCCGGGGCCGGGCCAATCGGGCCCGCAAGGGACGGGACGTTTTTTGTACGACGCGGCTGTCGCTGCTGGAGGCCGCCCGCGGGGCCACCAAGACAGTCCGCTTCAGCCGCCATGAAGAGTGCGGTACCTGCGGTGGGAGTGGCGCGAAGCCGGGCACGACACCGCAGGCCTGCGACTATTGCGGCGGCCAGGGCCAGGTGGTGCAGGCGGCTGGTGTCTTCCGGCTGCAGACGACCTGTCCTGCCTGCCGGGGCGCTGGCCGGGTGGTGCGAGAAAAGTGTCCCGACTGTGCGGGCCAAGGCCTGACCGAAGTGGCGGTGGACCGGCGGGTGACCATTCCGGCCGGTGTTGACAGTGATGTGCGGGTCAGGCTGGCCGGTGAGGGCGAGCCGGGCGGCAACGGTGGCCCGCCAGGAGACTGCTACTGTGTGATCGAAATTGAAGACCATCCGTTCCTGCGGCGGGACGGGCATGAACTGCACTGCGAGGTGCCGCTCACCTTCAGTCAGTGTGCCCTCGGCACGACCATCGAGGCCCCGACCCTCGATGGCCCCAAGCCGCTGCAGATTCCCCGTGGCACCCAGCCGGGCGATGTGATCAGGGTGCGGGGGCTGGGGATGCCCGATGTCCGGGGGCGTGGTGTGGGCGACCTCAACGTGCACGTTCATGTCGAGGTGCCGAAGAAGCTCTCTGCCCGGGCGGAGGAACTGCTGCGGGAACTCGCCGAAGAGGAACAGGCGGAGGTGAGCCCCAAGCGATCGAGCTTTTTCAGCAGGCTGACCGAGTATTTCACGGCTGAACCACCGCGGGATGAGACCACGGACGAGTCGGCCTGACTGGCGGCAGACGGCAGGGGTGTAGCGGTGACAGCGAATCGACAAGGCTTGGTTTACAGTGAGGGAAGAAAGAATGAGCCAATCAAACGACCATGACCACGAGGCAGGCGGTGATTCGCCCGTCAATGATCTGCCACTTGATGACGCGGCAGCAGGAGCCACTGAGCCGACCGCCGAGTCTCGGTTGCAGGAGGCGGAGGAGCGACTGTTGCGGGCACAGGCAGAAATCGAAAACGTGCGGAAGCGAGGCCAGCGGGAGTATCAGGATCTGCTGCGGTACGGGGAAATCAACCTGCTGCGGGACATCCTGCCGGTGCTCGACAACATTGAACGGGCGATCGAGGCGAGCGAAAAAACGGCTGATGTCGAGGGCCTGCGAGCAGGCTTTCGGATGACGGCCCAGCAGATCGAAAAATTGCTCGAAAGCCATGGCTGCAAGACGATTGCCACCGATGGAGTCGTCTTCGACCCGGCGGTCCATGAGGCGATAGCCCAGCAGCCGGCTGGTGATGCCGCCCCGGGCTCTGTCATGGGGGTTGCCAGCAAGGGCTATCTGTTGCACGACCGGGTTGTCCGGCCTGCCCAGGTGATTGTGGCGGCGACCACCGAATGAACAAGTTGCCGACGGCAGCGTGCCGGTCGGGGTTTAAGGCGAAGAATTTCAGTTCAGAAGGCACCCGAACGATGCCAACCTACGATTACGTCTGTGATGCCTGTGGCCACGCGTTTGAGCTGTTTCAGTCGATGACCGATTCGGCCAAAAAGACCTGCCCTGAATGCAAGAAGCGAAAACTCCGCCGGCTGATCGGCACCGGTGGGGCCATCATGTTCAAGGGTTCGGGTTTCTATCAGACCGATTACCGCAGCGATTCCTACAAAAAGGCTGCGGCAGCCGATAAGCCGCCGAGTGCCAAGGCGGAAGGTGGGAAAAAGGAGGGAAGTGGGGCGGCCGAAAAGAAATCGAGCAGTCCGTCCGAGGGCTGAGCGGCTTCTCAGGTCGTCGGACGCGCTGTTCAGCGGTATACTCAGGCCGTCAGGGGTACGCCCGTTCTGGGTACGCCACGTTTTCAATCAGGAGGAAAACGATGCCACGCTGTCCTGTATGTGATGCCCCGGTTTTTCTACGGCCGACCGCTGAACGTCCGGCCACACCGACGGCTCCCTTTTGTAGCGATCGCTGCAAGACCATCGACCTTGGCCGCTGGCTCGAAGAGTCGTATAGCGTGCCGCATGTCGGCCGTGTCGATGATGACGAGGAACTGGCCGAGGGGCACGACCAGACGCTGGTCTCGCAGTGAGCTTCCTCGCTTTGAAAGTCTGCCTCGTAGGAGCGCCCGTTTGGTATTCTCGGGCGACGAGTGGTGAATTGTCTCTTGAACAGTTCACCGCGAAGGCACGAAGAGCACGAAGGGAAAAATCGATGAGCGGGTTTGCGGCAGTACGCCGTGGCAGCTTGCAGCGAGTTGGTTAGCTGTCACAATTCTCCGCTTCGTGTCCTTCGTGCCTTCGTGGTGAGTTAAAAATGGCTTTTGGTTTCATTCATTGATTGTTCGGTCCTGTTGACCCCGTTCCAGGCTGTCTGCACATATGCCAGATTCTCCCCCTCCCTCCCCTGCCGGCCGTGTTGTTCACGAGGTGGTCTGGAGCGATGCTTTTTCGTGGTGGATTCTCTTCAAGGCCGCCGGTATGGCCTTTGCGCCGACGGTACTTGTGCTGGCGACGTTCGGGTCCCTGGCAACCTGGGCCGGGTTTTCACTGGCCGATGCGGTCGGCCTGCCGACGGTGGCGTCGACGCTGGCAGCCGAGCCGGCCGCGGGAGCAGCCTGCGGCAGCTGCGGCGGAAGTGCGATGGGCCAGTTGCCCTCCCCGAGCGGCGACGCCCTGCCGATGGCCTATGCCTGGGTCGAGGCGACGCCGGCTCCGGTGGCTGAACTGCTGATCCTGTTGGCCACCCCGTGGAACCCACTGGCCACGATGCCGGAGTTTCTCGGCAGCTTCGCCCGGGTGATCTGGTTTCTGCTCGTCTGGTCGATCTTTGCCACCGCGATCACCCGCCATGTGGCACTGCGACTCGTTGATGAAGAATTGCCGGGGCTTTCCCAGGCCGTCGCCTACGGCAGCCGTAAGTGGCTGGCGGCCTTCAACGCGGC
>Ga0180431_10006327_pt1 | contig 14079 bp, 13 predicted proteins | sample SS_ome_11_FD_132459 | JGI IMG/M metagenome (GOLD analysis project Ga0180431, IMG submission 132459) | Hypersaline lake sediment archaeal communities from the Salton Sea, California, USA - SS_1_MS_1 metaG | ecosystem: Environmental > Aquatic > Non-marine Saline and Alkaline > Hypersaline >... | reverse complement strand
GGGCCGTCGAAGAGGTCGGCCAAGTGGGTGTTGTTGCATACGAGTATCGTGGAGATCGCCGTGTCGAGGTCTCGGTTAGCGCGAAGGCGGACCAAGTTATAGACGATGTCGTTCGCGCGCTCCTGGCCAAGCCGCGCAAACAGCTTCTCCACCTCGTCCAGAACGATCACGACGTGGCGATGGCCTGCAAGCGCCTTCGCTAGCCTCGCAAGGAGGTCTGTGATCGACAACCCTTTCGGCGCAGGTTCACCGAGTTGGTCCAGAAGGCTCGTCCAGAAGACGTACGGCGCTCCCGTCTCTCTGCAATTGGAATATGCTGAGGAGAGCGTGACGCCTGTGCTCTCGGCGTAACGCCTTGCCTCCTTTGCGTAGTAGCGGCAAGCGAGTGTCTTCCCGCACCCGGATGGCCCCACCACTATCATAGTCTGCTGGAGTGAGGACTTCATGGCGTCGAAGTAGAACCGGATGATGGGGTCGAACTCTTTGCGCACGAAGATATGCTCAGGGATGTAATCCGTGTCGAAAACGGTCAGGTCTTTGAAGACCGTGCGCTTCTCAAGCGTACTGAAGAGAGTTCGGCGGGGTGTGTCACTTTCACCGCTTCTGGCGCTTCGCTTCATGACTATTGATTGGTGGAGCTGGCTTATAAGCTTTCAGAACAGACACACCTCACTGAAAGTGCTCTCCCATATCGAAAGTGTAGACCTAATCGAAGTATAACAGTGTTATATATCACTATGAAGTAGCAAGCTACCTGGGCCTGGAGCGCTTTCACTGGGGTGTCTGTGTGTTCGAGCGCCCGACAGCATCAGGGTGTGAACCACCGGCTGGATCGCTGAGCGCACCGATTGCTGTGCGCTGGCCCAGCCGGGACAAACGGGCTAGCCCAATCTGGAAAACCGCATCAAGCGCCCCGTCTTCACTCGCGGGCGGGAAGCCGCCGCCGGTCCACGTGGCTCAATCTACCAAGGCTCACGACCAATCTTGACGAGGTCAAACTTCGCCCGAGCAACTCTCTGCCGATGAGCATGCGAAATTTCATTTCACCCGCTATGCCGGAGCTTCTCCAGGCCAGCAACGGTCCTGCGCGGACCCTCCTACGACAACCTAGTATTGGGCCAAGCGCCACCCTGCAAATGCCCAGCTTTGTGGTTATCTTCAGCCCCGGCCCCTAGGACCCACGAGGTACGGAATGGCTTCCCCGCTTCCCTGCGTAAGTTCCGAAGGGCCGCACGCTGGTCGGCGAGATGTATGAATCAACCCCTTTTCCCAGGGAGCAATCTCCCGCCGACGCCGGGCTGCGCGGATGTCCGTCAGGAAGCCGCGCCCCGCCCAACGAGAGAACGGATGCGCTGTGCTTCTGTTGTGATCACCTGCCCCGCATAGCTGACCTCTTCACCGGTTGTTTGCCGTCCCAATCCGACCCTAACGGAGCAGTGAATGTCGGCCTCGGCGAGGCCGAGTGCTTTGAGAACATGGGAGGGTTCCACCGCAGCAGTGGTGCAGGCAGAACCGGATGATATGGCCACCGTGTCACTGAGCGCGATGATGAGGGCTTCGCTCTCTATGCCGGGAATACATACGTTAAGGTTACCAGCGAGTCGATGCTCCGGGTGCCCGTTGAACTTGATGTCAGGAATTCCTTGCTTGAGGGTCTGATAGAGGGTATCACGCAGCTTCCCTAACCTACGTTGCTCGTGCTTCATCTCCTTGATGGTCAATTCGATGGCCTTCGCAAAACCCACGATTCCTGGAACGTTCAGTGTGCCAGAGCGTAGGCCGCGCTCGTGGCCGCCGCCATCGATAATCGGCAGAAGCGGAACACGCGGCATGCTCCTGCGACAGTACAAGGCACCGATACCCTTCGGCCCATAGATCTTGTGCGCCGAGCAGGCAAGCAGGTCGATGTTCATAGCCTGCACGTCAATCGGAATCTTCCCGAGGGCTTGGGTGGCATCCGTCATGAAGAAAACGTTTCGCTCCCTGCAGACAGCACCGATCTCCCTAATCGCTTGGATGACTCCTATCTCATTGTTGGCGGTCATGACGCTGACCATGATCGTCTCGGGTCGGATGGCGCTAGCGATCTGCTGGGGATCCAGCATGCCTAGCCCGTCCACCGGAAGGTAGGTGACTTCGGCTCCCTCGGACTCAATCCTGCGGAACGAATCTAAGACAGCCCTATGTTCTGTGACAACCGTGATGTAGTGCTGGCGCTTACCGCGGTTCGCAAAGAATAGGCCCTTGATAGCCAGATTGACAGCCTCGGTCGCACCTGATGTGAAGCAAATATCCTGGGGGCTCGCATTCGTCGCCTTGCCAAACACTTCACGCGCACCCTCCACGACACGGTGGGCATCGCGTCCAAACGCGTGGTTCTTGGAGGCAGGATTGCCGAAGACATGGCTGAAGTACGGGATCATCGCTTCCAAGACCCGTGGGTCTACGGGCGTAGTAGCGTGGTAGTCGAGGTAGACAGGAAGTTTCAGGTACTCAGCCATGGCGCACCACTACTTGGCCTCTGTCGGGATGCTGCCAGCCATCTCGCTACGAGGCACCAGACTTGCCATGTCAGCCAGCGTCCGCACTCGGGCTGCAATGATCTCGACTCCCCTGGACATGTGTGCGATGAAGGCTGCGTTCACGTTAGTGGCTTCGGATGTAGGAACCTGATGTTCCTCCATCCAGACCAGAACCAGGGAGACGTAGGCCTGCCCGTGCTGGCCGAGAAGCGTGTAGCGATCGATCTCTCGCACACCCTTGCTCTTCTCCTCCGCCAGCGTCGGGATGCCCGGTTCCTCCAGCGACAGGCAGAACCCCATCCTGCAAAGGTAGTTTCGATCTAAGCCGGTCCTGGCCTTAAGCATCCGAAGCCGGTTGTCGGATTCTGCTGCGAATGGAATCTTCCTTAGTGTGAGCTCAGGCATCGGCTTGCTCCCTCCAGAAGTACTCCTGCTTCGGATAGGTCCGCTGTTCCTCCTTGTCGTGGATCAAATGGTAACAGTGTGAGACATGCGGCCTGAGTTTAGCAAACAGGCGTTTATCTACTTCCGTGTCAGTCGAGAGTAGGACTACCTGGTGCCCAGCGTACGGGAAGTAGTTCTGCACGAGATTCATTCGGTGGTTACTATCCAAACGCGCGAGGGGGGTGTCAATGATCACTGGAAGAGGCCGCCCAGAGGTCTTCGCTAGCCCCCACAGGATCGCTACAGCAAGAATCTGTTTCTCCCCAGCCGAAAGTTCATTTCGTGGTATCGTCTGACCTGACTTGTCATGAAGATGGACCTCGAAGGTGCGCGGGTTGATCGAGATGTCATCCAGGAGGTCACCTTTTCGGGAGAGACAGGTGAAGCACTCTGTAACAGTCCGGCACAAGGCCTCCACCTTCATTTGTGTAAGGCGCGCCAGGTACCTGTCGAGGGCTTTTTGAGTGTTCGCCACCATGTCCAAACGGTGCTCTGCCCGCATCCTTTCCTGTCCCTTTTCTTCAAGGCGACGTCTCTCCCGTTCTTTCGCGGCTAGTTCGTTCCTCAGGCTCCCGACTTTCTCATCGAGGGCCTTGAGTTCAGCCTCCCTTTGACCAAGAAGTCTGTTCTGGGCGCTCAGATCGGCGAATATGGGTGCCAAGACGGTCTCTTCAGGAGCCTTCTCGAGTTGCTGGCGGATTTCCTGCGCTTCTCGCTCCTTGGCCTCGAGTTCCCTACATAGTCTCCGCATAGTCACTGCGGCGTCCTCGCGCGCCTCGCGAAGCCAATCGCGAACTCGGCCGCTATCAACTTCCGACAATCCCAGCAGGATGCGCTCCCCGTGAGCGGCGCATAGATCCTTGTAGCGTGCAAACGTCTCCTGTACGATCCTGATGGCTTCTTCTTGAGGTTGCTTCTCTTTCAGCTTGCGAGAGGACGAGAGGTTTCGAACAAGTTGAGTCGTCAGAGTGTCAATATGCTCGCGGAGGAGAGTATTCTGGCGCAGGCGAACCTCGCTTTTGATCTGAGCCTCCAAGTGACAAGCCATGGCTGGGCACAGCGCTAGAGGGAATAGTCCCTCACATTCGCGTCTAATCTGGCGCTGAATGTTCTCGATCTCTGTCTCGAGGACGGCTCGCCGCGATTGTTTTGCCGGTCGGTCCTGGGCGAGGGCGCCCCCTTGTTCCTGGAGCTGGGTCTCAAGTCTCTTGATCTCCGCTTCAACTCCGCGCACCGCTGTCACCTGTTCAGCCCGACTCTGGCTGAGAGCATCTAGAGTCGTCTGAATCGCCTCGACCTCCGCCTCCACACCTCCGAGAGCGGTAGCATCGCCGGAGGCCATGTGTCGCTTCGCTTCCCTCGTAGCTAGAATGGCCAAGTCCGCCTTCAGTCGAATGACGGTATCAAGCCCTAACAAGGAACGAATTGACTCCGCGATCGTAGCATCCCCGGAGATATCGTCCGCGATACGCCGGATCCTCTCGCCATCAAAGAAGAAGAGTTGAGAGAGCCGCTCCGGGACGACATCACTTACAAATGCCTGCCAGTGCTCCGGCTCAAGGTCCGTCAGCGTGGGCCATGAGTTATAATCTCCGTCCCGCGACGTATTGTCGCGTTTGTAGACTTGCAGGCTCTCTTCTACCCCATTTCCCCCCCGAAGTGTCCAACACCGCTGGACGTAGTATGTATCTCTCTTTCCGCGAAAGACGAAGTCAAATTCTACGCCAACCCGGGCGTAGTCGAACTGAATCAACGAACTTCGGGAACGATGGACTAAGCCACGCAGATGCTCTTGGTAACTCCTTTCACTCAACCTGTCGCCCACTGCGCTTTTCCCGTAGAGGGCAAGTCGAACTCCGTCCAAGAGAGTTGTCTTGCCCGCACCATTCATGCCGCCGATAAGGATGATGGGGCGCGTGGATTGTCTCTTGTTCCTTGGAACGAGGTCGATCTCGTTCCGACCAAAGTAGAGGCCATAGTTTTCCAGGACAACCCGGTTAATGCGCACCGGCTTTCTCCTTCGAGGCTTGCCCGTTGCCGTCAGACCCCTTCTGTTCCGCCCAAGCTTCTTCAAGAGACCGCCAGTCCTTCTTCAGAATCCTCTCCAATTGTCCGTAGATCCCAGCGCGACGGCTCAAGCCGTGATGCTGGCGTTCCACGTCCATGAGTTCCACCAGGAGCTTCACAGGCAAGTTGCACTCTCGACTGACTTGCTCCAGGATGCGCTTCTCCGTGCCGCCCATTCCAGACCAGTCGTCGACCAACCAATCAAGACGGTCACCGGTAACCTCCTCGTATATAGCCGGTAGCGAATCTTCCCAGTCGCCCTCTTCATGCAGCCACAGTTGCCGTATCTCGTGCAGCTCATCGTCACGGATCAGTCTGACCGTAGGGTCAGGACCATGTTCTCGCACCTCTTTTTCCGCCTTCAGGACCTGCGCCAGAATCTCCTTGCGGAACGAGATTTTGAAGGGGCCACGTTTCAAGGCGGTCTTTCCTTCAGCGTCCTTGAAGAACTCAATCCTACCCGTCCTGCGCCGGACCTCGCGGATGCGCTCCTTCTTAGCCAAATCTGCTGTGTCTGCCAGCCAATTCCTGATATCCAACAGAGGTTGTAGCCAGTGTTCTCCGTTGTCGATCATAGCTTCCATCGTTCGGTCTCGGTCAACGACAGTACACACCCAACACCCGAAACGACCACCCCCACAGGAGGGCGTCGACTCATCAATAACCAGAGGGCACTCCCCAGCCTGAGCATTGCGGTACATGGTTACGAGGTCGCGGTTGTCACCGCCCCAGGGAGAGGATGTGCCAATCAGGTAGGTCCATACGTCCTCGGTTGACCAGTCCTCAATAGGGGTGAACACGTAAGCGTTCGGCAAGTCTGTGTGTCTCGCCAGGCATGCGCCGATTCGACGCCGATGAATGAATACCTGCGCGCGTGTTGAACTTTCGGCCTTTCTTGACCCTAGAAGCAAGATGACTTCGCCATATTCTGCCACCTTCTTCCTGATAAACCTGGTTGTCGGCTTGATCTTCATTTTCTCCGTGCACCAGCGGAACTTCTTGTACGGGGCCGGATACCCGCGCCCGATCAAGTTAACCCAGAAGGATTCCTTGATGATAGGCATCACCTCATGAGCCTCGAATGGCAAACCCTGAGTCCTCGCTGCTTCGTTGATTCGCTTTACCGATTGCTTAAGATGCTTCTCTATTGCAGGGGCCTCGACCAGCGTATCGGACGTAATGATATAGACAGATTTGGCAAGTCTGTCGCGTGGAAGAGCGGAAAGGGCATACCAGGCCAGTTGCAGAACACATGTCGAGTCTTTGCCTCCGCTGTAACCTATGATCCATGGCCGACTGTCCGAGAGGTACTGTTCACGCAAAAACTCCAAGCAGGCGTTCAACACCTGCTTGGTTAGTTTCTTGCGTTGGCGGCGTCGGCTATTTCCTGTCTGGCCGTCCCGATTTGGCATAAAGTCTCTCCACGTTCTCTTCGCCAGGCGACAGCGGCACTCCAAGAGTTTTCTTCAGGACGTTGGCTGTCAGGATAACGTTGTTCTGTGACTTGTTTAGGCGGCCTCCAACCAGTGCGCGACCTTCCCACAGTGTGGCGTTGCTGCGGGACCAGTCCACCTTCCGCAACCGCGCGAGCTTCTTTTGCCAGTCGCGCGGATACGTGGTAATAAGCCCGGAGCCCGCGATGGCCAAGGCATGCAATGCGACGCCGTGAGCGTGGACATGCTTGCTGCGGAGGTCACAAGGGGAAACTGCCCCGTCCATAGCAGCTTGCCAGTCCGGCATATGGCGTGAAACCTCCGTCCAGAAAGCCGTTGCCAGCCCCCTCTCCTTTGGCGTGACTGGCTCACCATCTCTCTTCTTCAACAGGCGCTTCGTTGCCTGGTAGATGCTGCTCAAAGTGAACAGCTTCCGCGAACGGTTCGAGATCGCAGTTCTCGCCTTCTCAGTCATGTCACGGAAAACGGGGACCTCCTCGGAAAGCTCGTGTGCCAACCTGGCCATAGGATCACGGTGGTCGTACAGGATGCCGAGCGACTTGGTTGGGCGTATGGCATACCGATTGAGGTCAGCAAACATTTGCTGGCTACGCTCAAGTCCGGAGTCTACAAAGAAGACAACGGAGATGGTCTCATACCTCAGCGCTGGGTTTTCCTCAAGGGCGCGCTCAATAGCCGCTCGGCGGTGCTGCCCGTCATTGATCACGATCTTCGCATTCATGGGGACGAACAGGACGCCCAGTTTTCGGCTTACGTGGTCCTGACCCGCGGGGGTAAAAGTGACTTGGCCATCGATTGAGGCCGCAAGAGAGGAGAAGACATATGTCTTCGGATTATCAAGAATGTACTTCGTCATCGCCGGAATGCGCCCCTTGTTCAGGACCCGCTGTGCACGCATCTCTGGAGGAAGGTCGTTGTCCGGAAAACTGAAGAGGCGCGGGATATACTCCATGGGGCACATCGTTACGTAGTATTCGCGGCCGCCCTGTACGCCGCGGATGGCGGGGAAGGAGTATGTGAAATCCTGGGGTACGAATTCCTTCATGGCCTCATGATACGTTGGTAAGGGTGGAAGTCAAGAACAAAACTTCCAGCTAGGGGAAAGGCACTTCCCAGAATCCCTCACCGTGCGCCTGGCCTCTGGCGCAGCACTTTGATCCGTGGCCCGGGCGAGTCGGTCCTCAGGTTATGTTAACGCCCCTTGCCCCGCCTCTTCGTCTTCGGCGATGATCGTATCAAGGGCGTACGTGTAGACGGGCAATGACTCATACTCTACGCCAAATCCCTTCTCGATCATCAGGTCAACAATCCTCGACCCATCTATCAGGATTACGGGAACCGCACCACGTCTAATGGAGACCTGCTTTGCGCCAGCCGAGAATTGAGCGGTCGTGAAGAGTATGCCTTGCTCGTACTCGCCTTGGATGGCACCCCGGAATTTATCTATCTCAGGCCGGCCGACGCTTGCTCTTGTCCATCTTTTACACTGAAAAGCGACACGCATGTGAGCAAGCCCCACCTTCAACTGTCCGTCTCCGTCTATTCCACCATCAGGGGCCGTGCCGGTCACTCGGACGTTCTCAAAACCATATGCGCCCAGTAGCCGACGAGCGAAGCGCTCAAACCCTCCAGGGGAAAGCCTCTTCAACTCGTGCAGGATCCGCTCCTTGATCGCATCTCGATGTAACTTGTGAAGTTCCTGTAGTTGCCGAAGCGTCGCAGCTACGGAAACCCTCTCGCGAGGTCGGCCCTTCGCTCGTGGGCCGCGCCGTCGCCCTCTCCTCTGCGCTGCCGGAAGAGGGTAGAACTTCCCGTCAGCAGTCATTCCGAAGTACTTCGTCGGAGCAGCCGTCGGGAAATCGATGTCCTTGCAGTGACGCCTGATCTCGGCTCGGACAACGCCTTCAGGTCGCTGCGCATGAAACTTGTATAGCCTATGCTCGACTATCCTCCGATAGACTTCCCTGGGAAACAGTGCCTCTCCCGCTTCCGTCATCACCGACAGGACAGCCTGTCTGATCGTCCGGCGACAGGTCATGTGTTAGGTTCCTCACCGACGCGACTCGCGAGTCTAGTCATTACCTTCAACACTGCATCCACTTGTTTCCTCCTCTTGAGCGCAATGCTCTTACGGGTTTTCCAAGTGTCCCCATCGAGCTGCCACCGGTAGATGGAGAGAAACGGCCTCCCTGTTCTTGGGTCACGGATCAAGAGTACCGCTGTCCACCAGCCACCCGCGCGGGAAATGGTCTCGGCATCGAGAATCTGGTCTCGATAGTAGTCGCTGAGTGGAAACTTCTGTCCGATGGCCACGTGCTACACCCCCCATTCGTGTGAGACATCAAACTTCGATGGTGCTGAATCGATGCCGAGTCGATCCTTGAGTTCAAGCGCCAATTCGACGGCGTGTCCTCCTCTGCTGTTGTCCGTGACAACATACTTGGCGCCCGTGGCTCTTACGTACTCCAAAGTCCCCTCAAAATCGGCGTGGTTTGTGAGCGCGACACTCAAGGCTCGGTCCGAGTACTCCAAGACGGGATCGTCTGGGTTTGTCATGAAGGCGCTGAGTGTAATTGCCGTGCCCGAGTTCAGCTGGACTGGGAACTGGTCCCCCATGCCGTAGAAGCGAATGAATCGCGCGGACTCCGGGGCAGAGACTGCTTCAACGGTCCTGACCGAATGCAGCGGTCCGAGGGGGTAGCCAAAGTCGCGATACACTTGGGCCTCCGCGCACAAACGGGGGCTCCCCATAATCAGACAGTTCTCGATTTCTGACAGGACTTGCAGTCCCCGATGCAGCGTCCCGCGATGCGCCTTGATGTGCAGCGGGCCACAACGAAGTTTCTCCACGGCTATGCGAAGCAGCCGTTCTTCGGCCTCCTCCTGGGTATAGTGGCGCACGCTCTTAGGGGAACCATACGTACTGTCGAGCACAAGTTGCTCAACCTGGATAACGTCTTCGAGGGGCCACTGGAAGTCGCCCGAGTATCCAACGCGCGTCCCATCTTGGATTTCAACACCAACTTGCACGGAGCCGAGCATGTGGTCGGACGGAAGCAATGTCACGCGTGAAGACCTGATGGTGTGGGGCTCGCCAAATGGGAGCGGAATCATGTTATCCCGTACTGGTAGCTCAGCATTGAACTCCGTAAAGAGAAGCTCCAGCGTCTGATGTGAAAGATAAATGTTCTGGAACCCTTTGCTGGTCTCGAAGTCATGCATGTGGTCTAAATGGACGTGGGTCTGGACCCGAACAGTGTATTCTCGGTGAAAACCGTCACATGCGATGTCCGGGCCCAGGATGACCACGCCAGACGCGGTCACACCGATCTGCCCACTATTCATTCCTCGGATACCTTCGTCGACAGTGACTGATTGATGGCAGCTTCGAAATCAAGCCCCTTACGCTGTTTGAGCGAGGCGGCTCCCGCCTCACCAGTGACAATGGTGAACCGTTCAACTCCAAGCCGTCCCGCAGTCTTTGGAAGACATCCGTATATCTCTCTTAGCACAGACTCAAGAAGCTCATTTCTTTCCCCTTGCTTTAACCTCGCAAGGGCCTGTCTTATGCTGTCGTCCGTCACGGCACCAAGAAACACATGCATCTTCGTGACCCTCGGCCTCATCCGCACAATATCATTCGCACAAGCCGCAATTCGCCGATTAGAGCGCATTCTAAGTTGGACCATGTGTAACACTTCCATCTTTGTCATTTGGTTGCTAATGACTGCATCTAACGCCTCCTCCTGTTCGTCTTGGTTGAGGCGTCCGATCTCGGACGCAGCCGTGAACGATATGCTCGCGCCAGACTGCCCCCATCCTATTAGATGGTGAAGGCCGCTGTTGAGCCGCAACAACCGAAGAAACTTGGGGATCATTGTCGCCCCTCTTAATCCGATAGCGTGCGCACAGGCCTCTGACGAGGCTCCAGCGTCTATGGCCTTCTTAAGAAGCTCTGCGACTTCGACGGGCGACAGCCGCCGGTCGCCGCGGTATGTCCCTACGGACATAGTAAGATCCCGTGCTTCTCCAGGGGTCAGACCGGGCAGCATTCTTACTCTCCCCCAGGGTAGCCCTTGCCGGACAAAGCCTCTTCGATCAATGATCTCGCCGCGTCATCAACGGTAGTGTCTTCATCTTTCGCGTATCGCTTCAGGGACTGGTGGAGCGCCGCGCCTATTGTAACGACGATCTGCGTGATCTTCTCGCCGGTCTTCGCGGCCTCGATGATTTCAGAGACATCTGTTTCAGGGGCCTCTTCGCGCTTCTTAAGAACATGGGCCTGCTGCGCTCCACTCATTGGCGAAAGCTCCTTGGCAAGCAGAACACCTTCCTCGGGGTTGAACTGACCTGTGACAGATGCCGCGTCCTGTGCTCTCAAAGCAACCTTAATCTCCACCTCACCCTCATCCACCAACTTTTTCATTTCCGGAGCGAGCCGATCATATTTCACGAACTCGCGGACCCTGTGATACGGCAGCCCCGTTTCGTCAGCCACGTCCTTGATCGAACCGTACTTCCGATAGAGGGCGGTGCAGGCGTCAATGAGATCCTTGCGATTCAAGTCGCGGCGCACCAGGTTTTCGGTGACCGACATAACCTTGGCCTCAGTTTCATCGACCTCGCGGTCGAGGACGCATGCCATAATCTTATCCTTCTTGAGTTGCTTGTGAGCCAAATATCGTCGCTGACCAGTGAGGATCTCAAATTTGCCCTTCTCCTTGGCAGGACATACAACGATGGGTTCAAGCTGACCAACCTTCGCAATGCTGGCGGCGAGTTCGTCAATCTCCTTGCCAACATCGCGCACGCGAACCTGAGCTTTGCCAATAACCAAACTGCTCAGCGGCATCTCCTTTATTTCGACGATCTTCGCTTTCGCCATCGGGTCTCCTCCTAAAATGGGCCTTGCGAGGCTTGCCCTGCATCCGTATCGACTGTGGTCAACTCCAGAATCCTGCGCAGTTCCTCCCTGGTAAACATCCGGACCGGGGCGTTCTCCGCGCTTTCCACATAGCGCTCGAAATTGTCTCGTTTTTCCTTCAGGATGGTTTCTATACGGTCCTCAATTGTATCGGCAACGAGGAAGCGAATCGCGTGCAGCGGCCGATCCCGCCCGAAACGGTGGGCTCGCTGAATCGCTTGATCCTCAACTGCCGGGTTCCACCAGCGATCGAATAGTACCACAGTGGATGCCTCTTGAATATTGAGGCCGACTCCGCCAGCTCGCAGCGACATCAGTAGCGCTCTGGGACCCGGCTGTTTCTTGAATCTCGCTAGCACTTGGTCCTTCTCCTCCTGGCATTGTTCCCCCGTGTAGAGCTCGCGCGGAAAGGGGCCAAGGTGGTCGGATATGAAGTCCAGGGTCTCGACATACTGAGAGAAGACGATGACCTTGTCCTCAGGCTGGGAACACTCCTCCAGCAGGACGCACAGTGCCTCCAACTTCACCGATTCTCTGGAGTCCGGCTCGTAGTTGCAGAGCTGCTTGAGCTTGGTTATGAGGGCAAACAGTGCACCGTCAGACACCGGCATGCCGCCCTGCTTTGCGCGTGCGCGCCTAGTTAGCCACAGGTCGGTGTATGCCGCTTCCTGTGCGCCTGTCAATTCCAGCACTATGTCCTGTACCATGACGGGTGGGATTTCCCCGAGGACATCCTTCTTGCGACGGCGCAGGAAGCACGGCTGGATTCGGCGATGGACTTCAGCTGGCGGCATCCCACTGTCCACGAGGCCCGGCGACAGAAAGAGGAAGATCGACACCATGTCGTCCAAGCTATTCTCCAATGGAGTCCCCGTCAACACCCAAGCTCTCGAGTGACCAAGAAGGCGGCAGGCGAGCGCAGATCGGGAATGGCGGTTCTTGATCCTTTGCGCCTCATCGAGCACGACGACTTCGAAGTGGATGTCTGTGTCCATGTCAAGGGCATCTGTTCGTATTTGGTCGTATGTTGCAATCAGCACCTGTACGGGTAACTGGTAGGTAGCCAGCCGGTCCTCAGCCGTGCCCGTCACCCTGCGCACCACCAACTCAGGTGCCCAAGCCGTAAACTCACGCTGCCAGTTGTAGGCGAGAGCATTCGGGCTAATGATCAAAGCTCGCTTGGAGACCGAGTGTCTGAAGAGAATCCTCAGTGCTACGATTGTCTGGACCGTCTTGCCAAGGCCCATCTCATCAGCGAGAAGAGCGGCCTCATTCCCCACAAGGAAGCTTACACCTTCCCACTGGTAGGGTCGGAGCACCGAGGGCAGCCCGAGCTCCGCAGACAATGCCTGGTAGTCCTCAAGCCCGATGGTAACCTTGGCAGCCAGCAGAGCTTGCGGCTCGTACTCGTTGTTGGCCTCGGCAACTATGGAAGGCACGCGCGTGCGCAGGTGCTCTCGGAAGTACCAGTTGCTGACGTGGACGAGGGCTGACAGGCAAGGGTCTATGTACGCGCGGTCGATTGCGCGCTCGTCGGCTTGGGATTGAGGGCCGTAGTTGCCGTATCGCTGGATGATTCGAAGGGGAGTCTTGATGCGCTCAGGGACTTTATCCCCTCTCGCCAGGAGTTCGATCAGTTCATCGAGCGACGTGTTTCCCGGATCGCCGATTTCGTTGGCGAACACCCCCCTGCAGATAGCTTCAGCGGAGTTGCGCGCGTGCATCAACGAGGCCTCAGGGTCAGTGCTTGCGCAGGACATAGCTCTCGCCAATATGCCCGACAGATACTTCATGTCGCCGTCAGGAATCTTCACGTCCTCACCCCGGTCTGTACTGAACCAGTCATCGCAAGGCCCTATTAAGTCAACCGCCCCTTTCCGCATCCGGCGCGGCTAGCGCATACGAGTCCTGGGCCATTATTATAACCGTGAAGCAACGCCTTATGTAGCTCCTGGCACAGGGCACGCGACCAGTGACGATGCAACGGAAGTCCTCGCGCTCCTTTCGCCTCTTGCCGTTTGGTTCAATACCTGGGACCATCGTTTCCCCTGCCTCACATTGCTCTTTACCCGGCCTCTGCCTTCTTGAAGACAAGCCATGCGCGCTCTCCACCGCGGGGAAACCGGATCAGGGCGTAGATGCCCTCCACCCGCCGCCCCGTCAGCCTGACAACGATCCGCTCGTCGGTCCATTCGAGAGGATGGTATTCGCCCCTGTCCCAGACTCTGACCCCCCCTGCTCCGTACTCGCCCTCTGCAATCTCGCCTTCGAAGTCACCAAAGGACAGGGCGTGGTCCTCCACCTGAATAGCCAGGCGCTTGGTGCCGCAAGCACCGGGAATCCCTCTGGGTACCGCCCAGCTCACGAACACCGACGCCTTTTCGAGCCTGAGATCGAAGTGATGTGTTCCTGCGTGGTGCTCTTGGATCACGAAGCGTTTCACGATGACCTCGGTACGTGTCCCAAAGGGCAAAGTGTTACTTCATGCAGCGACTTCGCGCGGCAGTTTTCCCCTCTGCGTCGTCAAGCAAGTGGCAACAGCGTTGACGTCCTAGAAGTAGGCTCTTCCTGCTCGGCGAGGCTTGGATTGAAGCCAGCTCCGGCTTGGGCTGTTATCGAGGCTGCCTGATGTTTTCTTTATGCCTCATCGCGGGCTCTCCTCTCCCGC
>Ga0180431_10006325_pt1 | contig 14083 bp, 12 predicted proteins | sample SS_ome_11_FD_132459 | JGI IMG/M metagenome (GOLD analysis project Ga0180431, IMG submission 132459) | Hypersaline lake sediment archaeal communities from the Salton Sea, California, USA - SS_1_MS_1 metaG | ecosystem: Environmental > Aquatic > Non-marine Saline and Alkaline > Hypersaline >... | reverse complement strand
CTGGTGGCGACGATGAAGGCCAATGGCGGCCATGCCGCGCTGGTCTCGGGCGGGTTCACGGCCTTCACCGGCGCGGTGGCCGAGGCCTTGGGCTTCGATGAACACCGGGCCAACCGGCTGCTGGCGTCCTGCGGCAAGCTCACCGGCGAGGTCGCGCGCCCGATCCTTGGCCGCGAGGCGAAGGTCGCCGCGCTGCGCGAGATCGCCGGCCGGCTGGGGATCGGCACGGAGGCGGCGATGGCGGTGGGCGACGGCGCCAACGACCTTGGCATGCTGGGCCTTGCCGGGGCCGGGGTGGCGCTGCATGCCAAGCCGGTGGTCGCGGCGGAATGCGACATCCGCATCACCCACGGCGACCTGACCGCGCTGCTCTACATCCAGGGCTACGCGGTCACGGACTTCGCGGCGTGATCCTGCGCGCGGCCACCCCTGCCGACGCGCCCGGCATGGCCGGCGTGATCAACCCGATCATCGCGATCGGCGGCACCACGGCCCATCAAGGCCCGTTCACCGCCGACCGGATCCTGGCGCACTACCTCGCCGCGCCCGGCCTGCTCACCTGCCAGCTGGCCGAGGCGGACGGGCGTATCCTCGGCTTCCAGGTTCTGGAACGGCTGGAGGTGCTGCCGGCCGGCTGGGCCGATATCGGCACCTTCGTCGCGCCCGGCAGCCAGCGCCGCGGCATCGGCGGGGCGCTGATGGCCGCGACGCTGGCCGCGGCACGGGCGGCCGGAGTCGCCACGGTGAACGCGACGATCCGGGCCGACAACGCGCCGGGGCTTGCCTACTATGCCCGGCACGGCTTTGCCGATTATGCCGTGGATCCCGGCTGGCGCCTTGCGGACGGAACGCCGGTGGGTCGCGTCAGCCGTCGGCTGGACCTGTAGCGCCTCAGCAGAACCCCTCGGCCAGCCGCATTTCGCCTGTGATCAGCCCGCGCCAGTTCCGGATCGGGCCGGTCAGCAGCGCCCCGACCACCTCGTGTTCGGGGTCGAGCACGCCAAGCCGCATCAGGATCGCGGTGATCGCCGCCTCGGAGGCGCGCGTCGTCCCGTCCGCGATCTTCAGCGCCACGCCCAGCCCGCGTTCGGGGATGATGGCGACGAACACCGCCTCCGCCCCGGTCTTGACGGCGACGCGGCCCCCCATCGCGCGCATCAGCCGGGTGCAGGCGCGGCCCTCGCCCGCCACGTATTCGGGGTGGGCCGCCATCGCGCGGGTCAGCCGGACCATCGCGCGGGCCCGCGCGTCGCCGGTCTCGCGCGCCGCGGCGAAGCGGGCCGCGGCGCGGGCGAAGCCGTGCAGCGTGGTGGCGAAATTCGGGGCCGAACAGCCGTCGATCCCCCAGCCCGGCGCGGTCACCTCCGTCACCTCCTCGAAGGCCGCCTTCACCGCGCGCTGCACCGGGTGGTCGATCTCCACGTAGTCCGGTCCGGCGCCGAGGTGCCGCGCCAGCGTCAGGAACCCGGCATGCTTGCCCGAACAGTTGTTGTGGATCTGGCACGGCGCGGTATCGGAGCACAGAAGCGCCTTCTTCGCCGCCGCGTCGCGCGGCATGTGCGCGCCGCAGCGCAGGTCGGCCTCGCCCAGCCCCAGCGCGGCCAGCCAGCCCGCCACCATGTCGGTATGGATCGCCGCGCCCTCGTGGCTGGCGCAGGCCAGCGCCAGCTGCGCCTCGCCCAGCCCGGCCGCGTCGGCCGCGCCGCTTTCGACCAGCGGCAGGGCCTGAAGCATCTTGCAGGCCGAGCGCGGCAGGATCACCGCCTCGGGCTCGCCCCAGGCCTCGACGATCCCGCCCGCCGCGTCGCAGACGACGGCATGGCCCAGGTGCCGGCTTTCCATCATTCCGCCGCGCCACAACTCGATCATCGCCTGTGCCGCCATCTTTGTCGCCCCTCTTTCATACCCGCGTGAATTCAGCGATTTTCCGCTTCCGGGGCTTTCGCCCGCCGCCGATTATGCAGTAAACCCGACATACCGGGTCGGAGTGCCCCGCGCCAAGGCCAAGCCGCGCGGAAACGGCATGGGGCCGCCCCGGGGGGAGAAAACGACAGGCAGCGCAAGAGCAGGAGGCTGCGAACACATGACCTCATCGATCGCAGGAATCACGGGCGCGATCCTTGCCGCCGTGATGCTGGCCGGGCCGGCCGCCGCGCAGGAATCGAACAACCGTGTTGCCGCCGACACGGACTGGAGCGTGTTCATCGAGGACGAGCCCGCGAAGGAATGCTGGGGCGTTTCGGCGCCGAAAAGCTGGACGGCGCAGCGCGACGGCAACGACGTGACAGACGACGTGCGCCGCGGCGACATCCTGCTGTTCGTCACCTTCCGGCCCGGCGCGGGCGATTCCGGCGAGATTTCCTATACCGGCGGCTATCCCTTCGCCGAGGGGTCCACCGTGTCGATGCAGGTCGGGTCGGACAGTTACGACCTGTTCACCGACGGCGAATGGGCCTGGGCCGGCGGCCCCGACGAAGACGCGAAGATCGTCACGGCGCTGAAGAAGGGCGCCTCGGCCGTGCTGGTCGGCCGGTCCTCGCGCGGGACGCAGACCACCGATACCTTCTCGCTTCTCGGCTTCACTGCCGCGATGACCGAGGCGGAGAACCGCTGCGGCAACTGATCCGGGCGAAACCGGTTCCGTTTTTCGCGCCGATCGCCTATATCGGCGGTCTGCCCCGAGGACCGCGCCATGACCATGCCCGAAACGCCCCAGGCCGGCGGCCCCGCCGCCCCGATCACGCAGGACGTGCTGACGATCCCGCGCAAGCTGCCCGAGGGCGGCCCGGTCAACCTTGTCGGCCTGACGCGCGACCAGTTGCGCGCGGCGCTGATCGCCGTGGGCACGCCCGAAAAGCAGGCGAAGATGCGGCTGGGCCAGATCTGGCAGTGGATCTATCACTGGGGGGTGCGCGATTTCGCGGCGATGACCAACCTTGCCAAGGACTATCGCGCGCTGCTGGCCCGGCATTTCACGATCGAGCTTCCGCAAGTGGTCAGTCGCCAGGTGTCCGCCGACGGCACCCGGAAATACCTGGTGCGGATCGCCGGCGGGCACGAGGTGGAAACCGTCTACATCCCCGAGGAAAACCGCGGCACGCTGTGCATTTCCAGCCAGGTTGGCTGCACGCTGACCTGTTCGTTCTGCCATACCGGCACCCAGAAGCTGGTGCGCAACCTGACCGCGGGCGAGATCGTGGGCCAGGTGATGCTGGCGCGCGACGATCTTGGCGAATGGCCGGAACCGGGCCAGCCGAAGGATGAAACGCGGCTTGTCTCGAACGTCGTGCTGATGGGCATGGGCGAGCCGCTGTACAATTTCGACGCGGTGCGCGACGCCATGAAGGTGGTGATGGACGGCGAGGGGCTGAGCCTGTCGCGCCGGCGGATCACGCTGTCGACCTCCGGGGTGGTGCCGGAAATCGCCCGCTGCGCCGAGGAAATCGGCTGCCTGCTGGCGGTGTCGTTCCACGCCACCACCGACGCGGTGCGCGACAAGCTGGTGCCGATCAACAGGCGCTGGAACATCGAAACCCTGCTGGCCGCGCTGCGCGACTATCCGCGGCTGTCGAATTCCGAGCGGATCACCTTCGAATACGTGATGCTGAAGGGCGTGAACGATTCCGACGCCGACGCGCGGCGGCTGGTGAAGCTGATCGCCGGCATCCCGGCCAAGATCAACCTGATCCCGTTCAACGAATGGCCCGGCGCGCCCTACGAACGCTCGGACTGGGAGCGGATCGAGGCCTTCGCCGACATCGTCTACAAGGCGGGCTATGCCAGCCCGATCCGCACCCCGCGCGGCGAGGATATCATGGCCGCCTGCGGGCAGCTGAAATCCGCCACCGAACGGGCGCGGAAAAGCCGCGCCGAGATCGCCGCCGAGGCCGGGCTGGGCGGATAGCGCCCGGTTCGGCCCCCGCCTTCGGCCTCAGGGCGCGGCCCAGAGCGTCAGGTCCAGCCGCTTGCCGCTGCCCAGGCTGAGGCCGGTGATCCGGCCCAGCGCGCGCGCGCCCGCATCCGCCATCGGGCCAGACTCCGCCGTCGGCATCAGCACCCGCGTGCAGGGCCCGGCCAGCGCCGCCACCGGGTCGTCGGCCCCCAGCGGGCGCACCGGGCCGGGCGACAGGAAGGTGAGCGAGGGTTCGTCGAACCCCGCGTTGCGGATCACCGGGGCGGGGCAGTCGGGGCCGACCGCGGCGGCGACGATCCGCGGCGCGGGCCAGGCCGCCTGCACCGCCGTCACGCCGCGCACCAGCCCGGCGGCGAACCCCCAGCCCATCACCGCAAGCCCCGCCGCGGCGGCCAGCGCAAGGCCGCCGGCCAGCGCCTGCCGGGTCAGCGCCGCGCCCAGCCCGATCGCGGCGAGGCCCAGGGCCAGCGGCGCCCAGGGCACCGGCCCCAGCGTCGCGGCGTAGGCCCCGATCGCGGCCAGCGCGGCGACGGGCAGCAACGTGATCGCGCCGAAGGCGAGCCAGTGCCAGACCCGGCGCGGTGCGGCCACCACGCCCTGCCAGACCGGGGCGACGGCAAGGACGAGGGCGGGGTAGAGCGGCAGGACGTAATGGGTGAGCTTCGTCGGCGTCGCCTCGAACACCAGCCAGGTCGGGATCGTCCAGGCCGCGGCGAAGACCACCGCCGCGCGGCGCCGCGCCTGCCAGATCGCCGGCAGCGCCAGCGCCAGCGCGACGGCGGCGGGAAAGAAGGTCAGCCACATCGCGGCCAGGTAGGTACCCGGCGGGGCGCCGTGGTTTTCCTGCCCCGCGGCGACCTTCGCCAGCATGTCCTCGCCCAGCGAGGCGGCCCAGAACCCGCCGTCCGACAGGATCGTGATCGCAACATACCAGGGCAGCACCAGCGCCGCGACAAGGGCAAGGCCGGGACCCGGCCGGAGCGCGCCCAGCCAGCCGGCGCGCCGCAGCCCCAGCGCGAGGACCAGCGCGGCAAGCCCCGTAACCATCGCGCCCACCGGCCCCTTGACCAGGATGCCCGCCGCCACCGCAAGCCAGAAGACCAGAACCTGCGCCAGCGGCAGATGCGCGGCGGTCCCCGGTTCGCGCGCGGCGCGCCACAGCCGCGCCAGCACCCATTGCGCCACCAGAACCGTCAGCAGAAGCACCGCGTCGGTCTTGGCGATCCGCGCCTCCATCCCCAGGCTGAAGACGCCGGCGAACATCAGCCCGGCGGCCAGCCCGGCGCGCGGCCCGGCGAAGTCAGCCGCGATCCTCGCGGTCATCAGGACCGCCGCGATCGCCGCCAGCAGCGAGGGCAGGCGGTAGCGCCACAGCGCCGCGCCCTCCGCCGCGCCGGTCGCGGCGACGGCGGCGGATTGCAGCCAGTAGATGCCCACGGGTTTCTTGTGGCGCGGGTCGTCACGGAACCGCGGGTCGATGAAATCGCCGGTCTCCAGCATCTGCCGGCTGGCCTGGGCAAAGCGCGGCTCGTCGCGGTCGAGCGGTGGCATGGTGGCGAAGCCGGGCAGGAACATCGCCAGCGACACGGCGATCAGCAGCGCCGCCGCGCCGCGCCGCCCCAACCCCGAAAGCCGGGCCTCCAGCCAGCGGGCGAAGCCGGCCATCTCAGCCCGCGTCCGGATCGGCGAGGATCAGCGCCACCGCCTCTTCCGCCGTCTCGACGAAGCGGAACAGGCCCAGATCGGCCTCGGCGATCACCCCGGCCTCGGCCATCGCCTGCCAGTTCACGACGGTTTCCCAGTAGTCGCGGCCGAACAGCAGGAACGGAATCCGCTTCATCCGGCCCGACTGGATCAGGGTCAGCGCCTCGAACATCTCGTCCATCGTGCCGAAGCCGCCGGGAAAGATGCAGATCGCCCGCGCCCGCATCAGGAAATGCATCTTGCGGATCGCGAAATAGTGGAAGTTGAAGCACAGATCCGGCGTGACATAGGTGTTGGGCGCCTGTTCGTGCGGCAGCACGATGTTCAGGCCGACGGAATGGCCGCCGGCCTCGTGCGCGCCGCGGCTGCCGGCCTCCATGATCCCGGGCCCGCCGCCGGTCATCACCACCATCTCGCGGCCATAGGTTTTCAGGCTTTCCGCCGTCATCAGCCGCGCGAAGCGCCGCGCCTCCTCGTACCAGGTCGACAGCGCGCCAAGGCCCTCGTGGCGCGGTTCGGCATCGGCTGGCGGGATCCGGGCGGAGCCGAACATCACCACGGTGGATTCGATCCCGCGTTCGTCGAGGATCATCTGCGGCTTGAGCAGTTCCAGTTGCAGCCGCACCGGCCGCAACTCTTCCCGCATCAGGAAATCGTCGTCGGTGAAGGCAAGGCGGTAGGCCGGCGCACGGGTCTGCGCGGTGTCGGGCGCCCGGTGGGCGGCGACGGCATCCTCGCTGCTGTGGCGGAACGGGTGGGTGCGGCTGTCTTCGGTCATCTGGTCGCGTCTCCTCGGGCGATTGCGCGGCTTCGCCGCCCGGTCTATAGGCTTGGCCCCGATCCGGCCACATCTGAACGCGAGGGACAACGATGTCGAACGCCGCACTCGAAGCTGCCATCGAAGCCGCCTGGGAGGCGCGCGACACGATCACCCCCTCGACCGGGGGCGACACCCGCGAGGCGATCGAGGCGACGCTGAACGCGCTCGATTCCGGCGCGCTGCGCGTGGCCGAGCGGCGGGACGACGGGCAGTGGCTTGTCAACCAGTGGGCCAAGAAGGCGGTGCTGCTGGGCTTTCGCCTGAAGGACATGGAAAGCCAGGACGGCGGGCCGCAGGGTGGCCACTGGTGGGACAAGGTCGATTCGAAGTTTCGCGGCTGGGGCGACGCCGAATGGCGCGCGGCGGGCTTTCGCGCGGTGCCGAACTGCGTGGTGCGCCGGTCGGCCTATATCGCGAAGGGCGTGGTGCTGATGCCCAGTTTCGTCAACCTCGGTGCCTATGTCGACGAGGGCACGATGGTCGATACCTGGGCGACCGTCGGCTCCTGCGCGCAGATCGGCAAGAACGTGCACCTCAGTGGCGGCGTGGGCATCGGCGGCGTGCTGGAACCGATGCAGGCCGGCCCCACGATCATCGAGGACAACTGCTTCATCGGCGCCCGGTCGGAGGTGGTGGAGGGCTGCATCGTGCGCGAGGGATCGGTCCTTGGCATGGGGGTGTTCATCGGCCAGTCGACCAAGATCGTCGACCGGGAGACCGGCACGGTGATGTATGGCGAGGTGCCGGCGGGCTCCGTCGTCGTTGCCGGGTCGATGCCGTCGAAGAACGGCGTGAACCTTTATTGCGCGGTGATCGTCAAGCGGGTGGATGCGCAGACGCGGTCCAAGACCTCGATCAACGAGCTTCTGCGTGACTGAAACCCACCGGCCCGGCCGCGCGCAGCAGGTCTTCACCCTCGTGGTCGAGGTCGGCCGCAAGCCCGGCGACGGGCTGCCCAAGTCGGCCACCGGCGCGGCGCTGATGGTCTATGCCTCGGGCGTGGACGAGGCCGAGGCGGTGCGCGAGGCGGTCGCGGTGCTGAAGGTGGCCGACATGGCGGTGCTGGATGTCACCGGCTACGGCACCGCCGAGGAACGCGCGGCGCAGGGCCACGAGATCGAGGAGAACGAGCGCGCGTTGATGGATCGCGCGCTTGAGGAAAACGCCGTGATCGTGGCGCAGGTGACGCCGTTCTTCGAAGGTGACAGGACATGACCGCGATTGACCCCGTCGACCTGACCGCGCGGCTGATCCGCTGCCCCTCCGTCACGCCGGAAGAGGGCGGCGCGCTGCGCCTGCTGGAGGCCGAGTTGACGGCGGCCGGCTTCGCCTGCACGCGGGTGGACCGCAACGGCATTCCCAACCTTTTCGCCCGCTGGGGCGGCAAGGGCGCGAACCGCGCCTTCGGGTTCAACGGCCATACCGATGTCGTGCCGGTGGGCGACCCGACGGACTGGAGCCGCGATCCCTTCGGCGGCGAGATCGTCGATGGCGTGCTTTGGGGCCGCGGCGCGACCGACATGAAATCCGGCGTCGCCGCCTTCGTCGCCGCGGCGGTGGATTTCGTGCGCGAGACCCCGCCCGACGGCGCGATCGTGATCACCGTGACGGGCGACGAGGAGGGCGCGGGCGTCGACGGCACCGCCGCGATCCTCGACTGGATGGCGGCGAACGGCGAGCGGATGGATGTCTGTCTCGTCGGCGAACCGACCTGCCCGGACCGGCTGGGCGAGATGATCAAGATCGGCCGCCGCGGATCGATGACCGGCCGGATCGTGGCCCATGGCGTGCAGGGCCATTCCGCCTATCCGCACCGCGCGAAGAACCCGCTGACCGCGCTGGTGCGGCTGCTGGACCGGCTGGCGGGGCACGAGCTTGACGCCGGCACCGCGCATTTCGACCCTTCCACGCTGGCGATCACCACCGTCGATACCGGCAACCCGGCCAACAACGTGATCCCGGCCAAGGCCCGCGCCACCGTCAACATCCGGTTCAACGATGCCCATTCCTCCGCCAGCCTGTCGGACTGGCTGCGCGCCGAGGCCGTCCGCGTGACGGAGGAAACCGGGGTGCGCTTCGACCTCGACATCTCGGTGTCCGGCGAAAGCTTCCTGACGCCGCCGGGCGCTTTCGTCGATCTGGTCGCCGGCGCGGTCGAGGCCGAAACCGGCCTGTCGCCCGATCTGTCGACGACCGGCGGCACCTCCGACGCGCGATTCGTGAAGGACCATTGCCCGGTGGTGGAATTCGGCCTGGTCGGCAAGACGATGCACAAGGTCGACGAACGCGTCGAGGTGGCGCAGATCGAGGCCCTGAAGGCGATCTACGCGCGCATCCTGCGGGACTATTTCGCATGACGTTCGAGGTTTCGGAAACTTCCGATATCGACACCTGCCTCGCGCTGCGCCGGATCGTCTTCATCGATGAACAGGGTGTGCCGGAAGCCGACGAGCTTGACGGTCTGGACGATACGGCCCTGCATCTCATGGCGTGTCGGGGCGGCCGCCCGGTCGGCACCGCCCGAATCCTGACCTTCGGTGACACCGGCAAGATCGGCCGCGTCTGCGTTCTGGCCGAGGCGCGCGGCGGCGGAATCGGCCGCGCGCTGGTGCTCGCGGCGGTGGATCGCCTGGCCGCCGATCCGGCCATCGCGCGCGCGAAGCTTTCCGCCCGGACTGACGCGATCGGGTTCTATGAAGGGCTCGGGTTCGCCGCCATCGGCGCGGACTACATGGACGCCGGGATCCCGCATCGCGACATGATTCGCCCGCTTCGCGAACCCGCGTGACGCCGCCCGCGGCCCGTGTTACGCCTGCCGCCATGACGCCGCTTCCCACCAAGGACCAGATCCGCGACTGGATCGCCGACCACCCGGAAGCGGCGGCCAAGCGCGATATCGCCAAGGCTTTCGGAATCAAGGGCGCCGCCAGGATCGAGCTGAAGCGGATGCTGAAGGAGCTGGAGGAGGAAGGCGCGATCGAGCGTCGCCGCCGCAGCTACCGCGACCCCGAGGCGCTGCCGCCGGTCACCATCCTCAAGGTGCTGCCGCCCGACGCAAGCGGCGACCAGTTCGCCCGGCCGCTGGAATGGCAGGGCAAGGGGCCGGAACCGCGGGTGCTGTTCGTGCCGCGCAAGGCCGATGCGCCGGTGGCCGAAGGCGACCGGATCCTCGCGCGGCTGAACGAGGTGCGCGGCGAGGATCACGATTACGAGGCGCGGCTGATCCGCAAGATCGGCGTCAACCCGATCCGGATCCTCGGCATCTTCCGGGCCGAGGCGCAGGGCGGCCGGATCGTGCCGATCGACAAGGGATCGGAGAAGGAATGGCGGGTGCCGGCCGAGGCCGCGCAGGACGCGAAGGACGGCGAACTGGTGGAGGCCGAACTGGCCGGGCCGCGCGCGTCGATGGGGCTGCCGAAGGCCCGCGTGATCGACCGGCTGGGCGATGCCAGCGCGCCGCGCGCCGTGTCGCTGATCGCGATCCACCAATACGGCATCCCCGATGCCTTCCCCGATGCCGCCATCGCCGAGGCCGACGCGATGGCACCGGCCGGGATGGGCGACCGCGAAGACCTGCGGTCGATGCCCTTCGTCACCATCGACCCGGCCGATGCCCGCGACCATGACGACGCGGTCCATGCCCATGCCGACGACGATCCGAAGAACGCGGGCGGCCATGTCGTCTGGGTCGCGATCGCCGATGTCGCGCATTACGTCCGTCCGCAATCGGCGCTGGACCGCGAGGCGCGCAAGCGCGGCAACTCCACCTATTTCCCCGACCGGGTCGTGCCGATGCTGCCCGACCGGCTGTCGGGCGACCTGTGTTCGCTGCACGAGGGGCTGGACCGACCGGTGATCGCGGTGCGGCTGAAGCTGGACGCGAAGGGCCGCAAGATCGGCCACCGCTTCACCCGCGCGATGATCCGCTCCGTCGCCTCGCTGGACTACGCCGAGGTGCAGCAGGCGCAGGACGGGCGGCCCAAAGACCGCTGCGCCGGGATGATGGACGAGGTGATCGCGCCGCTCTACGCCGCCTGGCAGGCGACGGTGACGGCGCGGGCCGAACGCCAGCCGCTGGACCTCGACCTGCCCGAACGCAAGATCGAACTCGCGCCCGATGGCCGCGTCGCCTCGGTCGCGTTCAAGGACCGGCTGGATGCGCACCGGCTGATCGAGGAATTCATGGTGCTGGCCAATGTCGCCGCGGCGGAAGAGTTGCAGCGCCTGCGCCGGCCCTTGCTGTTTCGCGTGCATGAGGAACCGAGCCCGGAAAAGATCGATGCGCTGCGCGAGGTCGCGCAGGCCTCGGGCTTCACGCTCGCCAAGGGGCAGGTGTTGCAGACCCGGCACCTCAATCGCCTGCTGGCGCAGGCCGAGGGCACGGATTTCGACGAGCTGCTGAACATCACCACGCTCAGGTCGATGACCCAGGCCTATTACGCGCCGCAGAACTACGGCCATTTCGGCCTGGCGCTGAAAAGCTACGCGCATTTCACCTCGCCGATCCGGCGCTATTCCGACCTTGTGGTGCACCGCGCGCTGATCTCCGGCCACGGCTGGGGCGACGATGGCCTGTCCGCCGCCGATATCGAGATGCTGGAGGAGACGGCAGAGCAGGTCAGCGAAACCGAGCGCCGCTCGATGGCCGCCGAACGCGACACGACCGACCGCTACCTAGCCGCCTATCTCTCGGATCGGGTGGGCAGCGAATTCGCCGGGCGCGTCTCGGGCGTCACCCGCTTCGGCTGTTTCGTGAAACTCGACGAAACCGGGGCCGACGGGCTGATCCCGGTGCGCTCGATCGGGCGCGAGTTCTTCCATTTCGATCCCGACGCGCAAACCCTGATGGGGTCGGAAACCGGGCTGACCATCGGCATCGGCCAGCGCGTGACGGTCAGGCTGGCCGAGGCTGTGCCGGTGACCGGCGGGCTGGTTCTGGAACTGCTGGAGGTCGAGGGCCGCGCCCTGCCCGGTGGCGGCGGCGCGGCGCGGCGCGGCCGGCCGTTGCGCAAGAAGGCGGTGAAGGACCGGCGCAAGGCCGCCAGGACCGCGCGCAAGGTTCAGCGCAAGCGGCGATAGGGCTTTTGCCAAATCCCGCGCGCCGCGCTACACTGCCGCAAAGGGCCGGAAAACGGCCGGGCAGACAGGCAGTATCATGCGAAAAATCGTGGCGGCGGCGGTGATCTCGGCGGGGCTATCGGCCCCGGCGGCGGGCTATGCGCCGGAAACCTCCCTGCGGCCGGTTCCCCGGCCCGGGCCGGAGAAGATCGTGATGAGCAGCGCAAACGCCGGGTTCGACCGCTGGATCGGATCGTTCCGGTCCCGCGCGCTGGCCGCCGGGATCCGCCCCGAGGTGTTCGACCGGGCGATGCGCGGCCTGTCCTACAACACCAACGTGATCGAGCGCGACCGCACGCAGGCGGAATTCACCAAGACGATCTGGGACTATCTCGACAGCGCGGTGTCGGCCACGCGGGTGAAGAACGGCAAGGCGGCGCTCGCCGACCACCGCCGCCTGCTGGAGCGGATCGAGCGGACCTACGGCGTGGAAAAGGAAATCGTCGTCGCCGTCTGGGGGCTGGAAAGCGCCTACGGCACGTTCCGCGGCACGATCCCGGTGATCGAGGCGCTGGCGACGCTGGCCTATGACGGCCGCCGCGGCCGGTTCTTCGAGGGCCAGCTGATCGACGCGCTGAAGATCGTGCAGGCCGGCGATGTCGATCCCCGCGAGATGACCGGCAGCTGGGCCGGCGCGATGGGCCACACGCAGTTCATCCCCTCCTCTTTCCTCGCCTACGCGGTGGATTTCACCGGCGACGGCCGACGCGACATCTGGGCCGAGGATCCCACCGATGCGCTGGCCTCCACCGCCGCCTATCTGGCCCGGTTCGGCTGGACGAAAGGCCAGCCCTGGGGGATGGAGGTGGCGCTGCCCCGGGGCTTCGACTACGCGCTCACCGGCGAGCGGATCAAGAAGCGCGGGCGCGCGTGGAACCGGCTGGGCGTGCGCGACGCCGCCGGCCGGCCGGTGCCGGATCACGGTCCCGCCTCGATCCTCGTTCCCGCGGGATCGCGCGGTGCGGCCTTCATGATCTTCGGCAATTTCGGGGTGATCGAACGCTACAACGCCGCCGATGCCTACGTGATCGCCGTGGGCCACCTCGCCGACCGGATCGCCGGCGGCGCACCGATCCGCGCCGGCTGGCCGCGCGGCGACCGGGCGCTCTTGCAGGCCGAACGCAAGGAATTGCAGGAACGGCTGACAAGGGCGGGTTTCTCCACCGGCGGGATCGACGGCAAGATCGGGCCGAAGACCATCGCCGCGGTCCGCGCCTACCAGCGCGCCGCCGGCCTCGTGCCCGACGGCTACGCCAGCCTCGATATCCTCAAGCGCCTGCGCTGAGCGCCGCGCCGCCCGGTTTTGGTCTGCAAATATCCTCGGGGGGAGTCGGCGCAGCCGACCGGGGGGCAGACAGCCCCCCGCGCCCGCCGCCGGCCGTCAGGCCGCCGGCGTCAGGATGTGGCGCAGCAGCGCCACGGGATGGCTGCGCAGCGTCAGCCGGAGCGCGACGTAATCCTCCACCACCTGCTCGCCCTCGCTCATCGCGCGGAACTGCACCGCCGGTTCCACGATCCCCTCGCCATCCATGTCGCCCGCGAACAGGGGCAGCGGCGCGGCGCCGGTCACCGCCCGCGCGGCCCAGAGCGCGGCGCGCCGGTCCAGCCCGAGCGCGGCGAAGGCATCGGCCTCGGCCAGAAGCGCCAGCACCTTCGGCCCCGCCCCGGCCCGGCGCCAGACATCCTCGACCCCCGGATAGCCGTTGCCGCGCGCCGCGACGATCCAGTCGGCCTCCTCCTGCCGCAGCCCGCGCAACTGCCGAAACCCCAGCCGCAGCGCCAGTCCGCCCCGGCCGTCGGGTTCCATCGCGTTGTCCCAGAAACTCGCGTTGATGCAGACCGGGCGCACCTCGACCCCGTGTTCGCGGGCGTCGCGGACGATCTGCGCGGGCGCGTAGAAGCCCATCGGCTGGCTGTTCAGCAGCGCGCAGGCGAAGATGCCGGGATGATGGCGCTTGAGCCAGGCCGAGGCATAGACCAGAAGTGCGAAACTGGCCGCGTGGCTTTCGGGAAAGCCGTAGCTGCCGAAGCCCTCGATCTGCGCGAAGCAGCGCGCGGCGAACGCGGCGTCATGGCCGTTCGCGGCCATGCCCGCCATGAACCGGTCGCGGAACGCGCTGACATTGCCGTGCTTGCGGAAGGTGGCCAGCGACCGGCGCAGCCGGTCGGCCTCGGCGGGTGAAAACCCCGCGCCGATGATCGCGATCTGCATCGCCTGTTCCTGAAACAGTGGCACGCCCAGGGTCTTGCCCAGCACCCGGCCCAGTTCGTCGGAGGGGAAGCTGACCTGTTCCTCGCCCCGCCGCCGGCGCAGGTAGGGATGCACCATGTCGCCCTGGATCGGGCCGGGGCGGATGATCGCGACCTGGATCACCAGGTCGTAGAAGCTGCGCGGCCGCATCCGCGGCAGGAAGTTCATCTGCGCCCGGCTTTCGACCTGGAACACCCCCAGCGAATCCGCCCGGCACAGCATGTCGTAGACCGCCGGATCCTCGGGCGGCAGGCTGGCCAGCGTGTAGTCGGTGCGG
>Ga0180431_10006323_pt1 | contig 14084 bp, 13 predicted proteins | sample SS_ome_11_FD_132459 | JGI IMG/M metagenome (GOLD analysis project Ga0180431, IMG submission 132459) | Hypersaline lake sediment archaeal communities from the Salton Sea, California, USA - SS_1_MS_1 metaG | ecosystem: Environmental > Aquatic > Non-marine Saline and Alkaline > Hypersaline >... | reverse complement strand
CCTCATGCAGCGATAGTTTCACAAGCGCCGGCATCGCGCCGCTAACTCCGGCCATCAGACGCCCTCGTTCGACCACGACCGAGAACGCCTCTTCTGGGGTGAGAACACCGCTTACTACTAGGGCGGCGTACTCTCCCAGGCTGTGGCCAGCAACAATGTATGGCTCAAACCCCGCCATTCGCAATGCCTCCGCTTTGGCCAGACTGTCAATCAGGATTGCCGGTTGAGCAAACTCGGTCCGCTGAAGAAGATCAACACTCCCTGCCGCGACCCACTCACGCAAGGAAAGCCCCATCCGCTCGGCCAGGGTAAACAGACGCTCTCCGACCCTAGAGGACGGAGGACTCTTATCCGGAATCGTTCCTTGCCCCGGAAACAGAAACGCGACTTTCCCAACAGATGCGTTTGTCCTCTTCACGACAAGAATCCCCCAGCTAGACCCTCATCACCACCGCACCGTAGGTTGCACCAGCGCCAAAAGCTGTGAGAACGACGATGTCGCCGCGCACGACCTGCCCCGAGCGAAGTGCATCGTCAAAAGCGATTGGGATGGACGCAGTGGAGGTATTGGCCACTCGGTCCAGGTTCGTAATCACCCGCTCTCGGTCAAACTTCAGTCGGTGAACCAGCGAGTCGATGATGCGGATATTGGCCTGATGGGGAATCAGCCAATCGACGTCGGAGAGCCGAAGACCGGCGGAGGCGAGTGCTGCACACGTGGATCGCTCCATCATGGAAACCGCACTTCGATAAACCCCGGCCCCCTCCATCTTCAGGTAGTGATCGCGTGCCTCAACGGTCTCGCGACTGGCTGGATTGACCGTTCCACCGGCGGGAAGGAACAAAAGAAGAGCCTTATCATTGTCACCGTACAACGCACTTCCCAACACTCCTTCTCCCGGTGGGGCAGGCTCAAGTAAGGCAGCGCCCGCTCCATCACCGAACAGGACACAAGTCTTACGATCAGTCCAATCCGTGACGCGGGAGAGGGCCTCGCTTCCAACCAACAGGACGTGATTGTAAAGGTTTGATTCCATCAACCCATTGGCGACAACAAGGCCATAAACAAAGCCCGAACATCCCGCCTTAAGGTCAAAGAACGGAGTTTGATCGAGGCCAAGACCGGCAGCAATAAACGGTGCCGACCCCGGACAGATCATGTGCGGAAAGTTAACAGCTACAATCAGCAAATCAACCTCTGCGGGGGGCACTCCAGCCTGGGCAAGAGCATTCCGACCGGCCTCGATTCCCATCACGGCAGGATCCTCCCCTTCGGACAGGTGATATCGCGTGCGAATCCCGGTGCGTTGGACGATCCACTCGTCGGAAGTATCGACCATTCGTTCGAGATCAAAGTTCGTCAAACACTTCGAGGGAAGGTAACTTCCCGTTCCGGCGATCCTAGCCCCCATTGTCGCGCCACCCGCTGATCCCCTGCTTCAGTTGATGATTCAGATTCGCCTCAACAGAGCGAGAAGCGACCGTAATCGCTCCCTCGATCGCTTCCGCGTCGGAACGACCGTGGGCGATCACCACCACGCCGTTCACCCCAAGAAGTGGCGCCCCACCAAGATGTCGGGGGGAGATTCTCTCTTTCAACGAAGTGAACGTCGGGCGCAAGAGCAGCCCTCCTAGCTTGGCTCGGGCACTCTTCTCAATCAATCCCTTCAATAGACCGCTCACCACTGCACTGCCTTCCTCGAGCGCCTTCACCAACACATTCCCTACAAATCCATCGCAGACGACAACATCCACTGGGCGCTCGGAAAGCAGGTGATGCCCCTCGACGTTCCCCGCAAACGGCAGAGGGCCGTCTTCGAGGATTTCATAGGCACGTTGATTCAATTTGTTCCCCTTTGGCTTTTCTGTGCCAATACTTAACAGCCCAATCTTGGGATCAGAAATCCCCAACACGTCACGCGCATAGCTAGCTCCCATCAGGGAAAAATGAACGATGTGTTTGGGTGCGCAATCGACGTTCGCCCCCGCATCGATCAATAGGATCTCTCTTCCAGGAACAGTGGGAATGGATGCGAGAATTCCGGGCCGTGAGATCCCCGCAATGCGGCCGAGAGTAAAAATCGATCCAACCACCACCGCGCCGGTGTTCCCGGGAGAGACAAACGCATCTGCCTTGCCTTCCTCCAGAGCGATCAGACCCTTGACCAATGAAGAATCTCGTTTGCCGCGCACCGCCTGAACCGGGGGTTCATCCATTCCAATCATCTGAGAGGCAGGAAGGATAGAGAAGCGATCGTTTTCGCGCTCGTTGTGCGCAGCAAGTGAGACCCGGATGGTCTCGGGATCCCCCGCGAAGAGAATACTCAAGCCGTGACGACGACCGGCAATGATTCCTCCCTTCACGAGCTCACTCGAAGGGTGATCGCCTCCCATGACATCCAAAAGAATTCGCATAAATAGGCGTGCTCCAGGATTCCTTAGGGTTGGTGCCGAGGGCGGGACTTGAACCCGCACGGACGTTCTAGGTCCACATGGCCCTCAACCATGCGCGTCTGCCAATTCCGCCACCTCGGCTACGCGCTGATGTTAGCGAACCAAAGGAAGCCTGTCAATGAGCAAATGACAGTTCTTCTTGAAGAATGTATACGGAGGGAAAACCGGCGCAAACCGTCCCTGCACTTGTCATTCGGAACGAATCGTCCTATGATGGAGAAAATGTGAGATGTGGGAGGTATGTAGCAGAGGAACAGCCAGAGAGGTGGAGGTGCTCGAATGAACGTAAGTCCGCGTGCGGTAAGAACTCTTATAAGCGTAGTAGTTGGTGTTTCAATTGCAGTAGCAGGTCTCCTCGTATTCGCCGAATCTGTCACGTACAGTGGGGTGACCTTTCCCGATGGCGACCGCTCCTTCGCTGACCGCGTAGTGGCCTACTGCGCAGCCAGCTGTGTTAGGGGGGCGTTTGGCAATCCCGAGGCCGCACTCGGCCCCCCTGATTGCGGCGGAATAGGATGCACAGGATGCTATGGGTGCGATCCGTGTGCCGTAGCACTGGGCTATCGAGTGAGCACGATCGACGATCGTGGTTATCTGATCCTGGAGTTCGTAGACAACCGTCTCACCGACGTTCCGGGCAATGACCTGTTTGTATACGTTACAAACGGTAGGCCAGGGCTGGTGGAAATCAGCTCCGACGGAACCCACTTCGTGCACGTCGGGGAAGCCCGTGACTATCCTAGTGCCATCGATATATCGTCGTTTGTCAGTAGTGGAGAGGAATTTCGCTTCGTCCGTATCACCGATGTGCCAGCGGACGAAGATCGCTCCACATGTGCTGGGACCAGCATCGACTCAGTCGGAGCAATGGGACCGGTGGTGGCGGTCGAACAGGGTGTCTCCTTTGGCGTACTTGAGGTTCTGCCGCTTGGAGAGCTGGCAATCGCGGCCCAACGACCGGCAGAGAACATCCTGTTTGTCCTCGATACCTCGACAAGCATGGACGAATCCTTCGAAGATGCCACCAAGCTCGATGTCGCTAAACGGATCCTTCTGGAACTCGTCGATACCATTCCTAACGGAATACAAGTCGGATTCAGAAGCTTCGGAGGATGCGGAAGAAGCAAGCTCCTTGTACCGATTGGGCCGCTCAACCGCACCGAGATGAAGACTCAGATCCAAGGTCTCCAGAGCGGCGGAGCGACCCCCCTTGCCTTCGTGCTTGAGAAAGCCCGGGAAGATTTCGCGGGCGTGTCGGACTCCAAAGTGCTGGTTCTCGTCAGTGACGGAATGGAGACGTGCGAGGGAGATCCTATTGCCGCTGCTCGGTCTCTGGTCGCCGCTGGCTACGACTTGCAGGTGCAAGTCGTCGGCTATGATGTCGCGCAATACCAGGCAGCCAGGGAGCAGCTGAAGGAGATCGCTGAAGTATCGGGTGGAAAGTATTTCGATGCCAGCGACAGCGACCAGTTGCGCCGCGCACTGCAAATTGCAGGGCCCGTGCGATACACCGTGTACAACGAGCAGGGTGAGAGCGTCTTTGTCGGCGTGCTCGGCGAGCCCGGCCCGCGCCTTCCCGCAGGGCTCTACGACGTGATTATCGAAACCATACCTCCACTCGAGCTAATGGGAGTATCCATTCAGGCGGAGCAAAAGACCACCATTACTCTTAGACGGTCCGACGGGAGCATTATTCCGGAGGTGCAGTAGGAGGCTGTCTGAATAGACAAGATTCCCGTTCGGCCGACGCTTATTGAAGGAATGGGATTAACCTGCCTTCGCATCAAGAGACTGTGTACGGCTGGCCTGTAAGGGCACCTGAGTGAGATTGGGGATTCCTCTGGCTCGGGCAATCATAGGACTGGCTGTATTGCGATACACACTTTGACACTCGCGGTGCAGATATGCTTCTTCAATACAGATGGCTGGCTTACGCTCCGCTCGAGGGAAACCAATTCTTGCCAGACGACGGGCTAATCATAGGGCGTTTGGTAAGACGCTTTCAATAACCGAGGCCAGTTCTCCTTTGACACCGAGCAAACGCTCCCCCAGGCCAGCACGATCGATTGTCGTGATCTCCAACAGGGGATCTTCATCGATCCGCTCGAGGTAGCAATCGATTTGCTGGATGACAGACGTGATTTGGTCTAAGCCCGCGTCGCGTTCGGAGACCTCGAACAACTCGATGCTGCGCTGCAGGTTCTCAATCGCCTGTCCTATTAGATTTAGCAAGTCAAGCATGCTCTCTTCTTCTCTCAACCTATTTCACCTGTGTCCCGATTATGCCTAGCATGACCATCATTCAGTACTCTCTTCGTAAGGGCCGACAAGTTGCTGCTTCATTGCCTGGAGGATTTGTTCCCTCATCCTTGAGATTTGGCGCTGCGAAATGCCAAGCTCTTTCCCAATCTCTGCTTGACTCTTCCCTTGGTAGAAGAGTCCCCTGATCACCTGCTGTTGAATCTCCGCGAGCTGCTCAATTGCGATGAGAATCCGCATTCGCAATTCGGACGACACCCCCCCCTCATCACGGGGACTGAGATGTTCCATGTCAACAGGCGGAGGATTGGGGTCAGTACTACGTCGTTCCTGGTCGATCGAAACGTAGGTCATCACTTCGCGTCCCCGAAGAAGCTCAACAAGCTGCGATTCGCTGATGTCAAGCCGCGCAGCAAGTTCAGCGATTGTGGGAGGACGTCCCTCGTCCTGGAAGAAGTTTTCCTCCGCCTCCTTTACCTTTCGATTCGTCACCTGAACCCACTGTGGAATTCGCACCATGGCGTGTTTGTCGCGGATGTAGTGACGGATCTCCCCATTGATCAGATAGCTGGCGTAGGTGGAAAAACGCGTATTGCGTGCCAGATCGAAGTTCGCCACAGCGTTCAACAGACCGATGTAGCCGGCCTGGATTAGATCATCGAGTGGTTCACCAGAGTTGAGGAACCCCACGGCAATCGACTTCACCAGCCCCACGTTTTGCTTAACGATCTCCTCTCGAAGCGACGAGAGAGCGGAGGAAGAAGTCCCCTCATCCGTAGCCTGTCGGAGGCGCCGAATGAGCTCCTCGTTGTTCATCCCCGAGAATTGCCGATCCTTTGCTTTTTTCATCCCACACGCACCTTGACTAGTGTAGAAGGGAAAAGAGACCAGAGCAAGTCAGAAGACTCGAAGTTGGAACATCCCATTCGCTATCCAACCCTCATCCTCCTTGCAGAAAGAAAAACAGGAGAAATACGGAGAAGAAGATCGCAGTCCGCCCAAGGTCCGCCCAGGGGATATGGGATGTATCTACACGTGCGAGAGGTGAAGGACAACCCGCAGTAAGACACTTGTCGATTGCGGTGTGCAGACGCATCTCCTCAGCCCTCCCAGCTCCGACGATCACCTCCTCTCCCACAAAAATGATCGGTACTTTCGTTGCTTGGATTCCGTATTCTGCTAAGAGACCTCCCAGGAGATCCAGCGCTCCCGGTGCACTGATCTCATAACGTGCAACCGTGATCTCTGGGTGCTCGACAAGAAGTTCCTCGACCGATCCTTCCATCCGCACACAGTCTGGGCAATCCTCCTCGTAGAAAACAACGATCGCCGGTTGAGTCGTTTCCGGCCCCGTTTGAACTTGTGAAAAGGCCATTGGAACGACCGCGAGGAGAATCACGACCACAGGAATAGGGGTTAGGAGCCTTGGGCCATGCATGGGTATCTCCTCGGCTCGATCACAGGTAGCCCAACTGGAGGACAACGATCATGCCAGCGCCCAGCAGAAACATGACCACACCCGAAACAAGGTGAAGTTTCCCCAAGCGTGCCGAGCGCCACCGTTCCGCGCGCGCTGTCGTCGTATACCCGAAGTGCACCCCCAGCGTAATCAGGAAAAGCGGTAGAATGAAGATCAAATTGTAGAAGAGAAGAAGGCCAATCCCTTGCGTTCGCGAGGTGGTCTTGGTCAGCAGCGCGAGAATCGCGATGTACGGTCCCGAGGAGCAGGGGAGCAGAAACAGAGAGTCGAGTATCCCTACGGCGAATGCGCCCGGGATCGAGACCACCGATGAGGTGATGCGCTTCACCGTGGGGCGCCAGCGTTGGGGGACCTCGATGGTGAACCATTTACCGTAGGCGAAGTAGTCTTTCATGTTCCACAGGCCGAGCAGGACCGCGAGACCCGATACCGCGAGGATAAACGGCCGCTGTACCCCGGCCGCCTGGATGGCCGAGAAGATCCCAAGCCCCATTAGGAAGTACGAAATGTAGATCGCCGCGGTGAATGCAAGGCCAGCCTGAAGGACCTTCCCACGCCTTCCCGCCACAAGGAGTGTCCCCAGCAAGAGCACGAGAACTGCAAAGGTGCATGGATTCACAGAGTCCGCCGCAGCGGCTACCACAACCGCCGGAATAGTGAGCGTTCCGGCAAGCCCTTTGCTTTCGACCGTTTCGGCTTTCTCCAACGGGGACGGTGCGTTCTGGGCAATCGCCGAGCGGATCGTTTCCTCCAACCTCTTTTCTGCGGCTCGCCCCAATGCAACCACCGGCTCAGCCTCCAATACAAAGAAGGTGTTCTCGATCATGGCGACGTCTCCGATGAAGACGATGGGGACCGAACCCAACTCAATGTTGTACGCGCTCAACAGCTTGTCCAATAGCTCCACGCTCTCGGGGTCGTGAATCTCGTAGCGAACAATCTCAAGCTCCGGATATTCTGGAGAGATGGATTCCAGGAACTGATGCAATCGAGCGCAGTGTGGACATCCCGTTTCGTAGAACTCAACAAGCTGGGTTCCCCATCCCACAGCCGATGCACTCAAACACAGAAGGAAAGCGACAAGAAGCACCCTGGCCACGTCGGACATCCGCTCAGCTATCCCCGGCAGTATCACAAATCCCTCCTTGTGCCCAAAGGGCCTCAATCGAATCTGGGACCTCATTCCCAGATTTCAAAACCTCTTGCGTCTCGTCCTCTCAACACTCGTTCGCCGAATCACTCGATGAACCGCCCTGCCGCATGCCGTGACCCTAGAACATCCATACCTCGCTCCGAAGCCGGCATGCAGCTAGAAGGACATGATACCACGAAATCCAGAGGACTCTAGTTGCAGGCTAAGGCTAGAAATAAAGCTTCCATCCGATGGGATGCAGGTGGGGATTCGTACGTGCCTGTTCGTGTGGTCCAGTATGGCACTCCACACACTGGAGAACCGCCTATTAGATCGTCGTATGCCGGCCGTCAGTATGCACTTGTGTGCCTTCTTGAGTGCAGAAAGCCCCTTCGGGACAGCAATCGATGCATTCTATCTGAAAGGTCGTGTGTGCGATTCCCAGACGTTTCAGTACGTTTTCGACGGACCTGACGATCTCGTGTGCTTGCGATAGCGATTGCTCCTCGACAAGAAGGTGTGAAGAGAGGTACGGAAACTGTGGAGTGATCGCCCACACGTGCAGATCATGCACGCCCTTCACGCCCTCAACTGCCAGAATCGCCGCCTCCAAATCCGCAGGCCTCAATGAACGAGGGGGCAACTCCAGCAACACCCTGGCGGCATCGCGGGCCACTCGCCAACCGCCGAATAGAATCAACGAAGCGATCATCACACTTGCCGCCGGGTCCACAAAGCGCCACCCGGTTGTCATGACCACAACACCGGAGGCAACGACTCCAACCGAGGCCAGGCTATCACCGATGACGTGGAGCCACGCACTTCTCACGGCCAGATTTCCCCGATGTCCCCCATGCAGGAGCCGGACCATCCACAGATTCGCGACAAGACCAAGGCAGGCAAATATGAGAAGCTGCACCGTGTTGATCTCCACCGGAGAAACGAAACGCTCGTAGGCCTCGCGAACGATCAACGCGGCCATCACAATCAGCGATACACCGTTTACCAAGGCCACAAGGACCCCAACCCGGTGGTAACCAAAAGTGGCTTTTGCGTTCGCCGGACGCTGGGCCAATCGGACAGCAAACCAGCTCAACCCCAATGCAAGGGTATCCGCAAAGATGTGCCCGGAATCGGAGAGAAGCGCCAAACTGTGAGAAATAAAGCCACCTATGACTTCCAGTAGCAGGACTGCCAGCGCTATTCCTGTTGCGATGCCGAGTTGTCGCAGTGTGTGTTCACGCATCACAATCTTGCCCCCACTGCGGTCTTCAAAGAGCCACTTGTACACGCATACGCGAGCCTGTCGTCAGCCAATCAAATCAACTCTCCGGCGATACCAGGGCTGCGCAACATGACCGATGTGTCACGACGCCAAACGTATGCGACCCTATTCGCGAACGCTTCTACAAAAGCACTCCGTAGGAAAAGCGTCTATTAGCCCCTCATCACTCCGAGGTCGGAATCCTCAACTCAACTAGGCCGGACAGACGCCACCCGGGCAACAGCCGGCAAGTATCAGCAGCCCGGAGTTGAGCAGCCCCATACCGATCAACTGCAGGATCTTTCTCATGCGCCGATTATAGCCGAGACCGCCGTGGCCACCAGTGCCAAGTTGGCAGTAGTCCCACGACACCCGTCTCCAGGCAACCCTTGACATGCAGGCGAGTTGACGATAGACTTATCATTGCAATTGCGAACTATTTGCAATAAATCCGGTGACTACACCGTTAAAGCCGATTACAAGGAAGACCCATGACCCTCGACCAATTGATCCCCGGCTCCCGCGCGCGCATCATCGACGTACACGGCGGCCGCGGACTGTGTCGACACTTGGAGCAAATGGGACTTCATCGCGGCGATGTCCTTTCTCTGAAGGGAACAGGGGCTTTTCGCGGCCCCGTGCTTATCGAGGTGCACGGAAGCCAGATTGCTCTTGGACGTGGGGTGGCGCGCAGGGTCATCGTGGAGCCCGTGTGACTGGATTCCTGTCGGCCTGCCATCGGAATCCACACCAAGGGAAGGTTAATGTAGGGGAAATCACATGAATGAGTCACAGGCAATCAATGCGGTGCGGGCAGCGGGCGGAAGGGTCACACCAGAGCGCAAGCTGCTGCTTCGTATCATCACCGACAACGCACACCTGGATGCAAGTGAGATCTTCCTTTTGGCAAAGAAGGAAATCCCGAAGATTAGTCTCTCCACGGTCTATCGTGCGATCGGCTTGCTGAGAGAGTTGGGGATCGTGTCGGCGAACGACCTCGGGGAAGACCATTGTCATTACGAAGTTCAAGCGCGAAAGCACCATCACTGCATCTGCCTCGGTTGTGGCAAGGTCATCGAGATCCCATCTGCCTACGCCATCAAAGCCCTCACCGACAGGGCCGGCTTCGAGGTTGTCGAAGCCAAGGTGGAACTGACCGGATATTGCAAACAGTGCAGTGAGAATCGCGCTCGCAGGAGGGAACCGTACAGTCGGTCGCCACAAGGAAGAAAGGCCAGTTCCAAGTGAAGTTTTTGCCCCGCTCGATGACGGTGTTTTGTCTGTTGTACGGATGCAGGGGACTTTTGACACGTTAAGGCTGCATGGGAAAGCGTTCAATCGTGTCATGACGCGGTGAAAGGGGGAAACACGTGCTTCGCATCGCCCTCGCTGGCCAGCCCAACTGCGGGAAAAGCACGATCTTCAATCACCTCGTTGGGTACAAGGCCAACACCTCAAATCTCCCCGGGACAACGGTAGAGTACCTCAAAAGCGAAGCCCTGATTGGGGGCACCCACGCCGAGGTGATCGACCTTCCCGGCACCTACTCCCTGACTTACCTCGACCCGGCGGAGGCAGAGACTCGCAACTTCCTCGTCGCAGGACAGGTCGATGCGGTACTGAACGTGATCGACGCCTCGCTGCTTTCCCGCAGCCTTGAACTGACCCTTCAACTCCTCGAGATGGGGATCCCGCTCGTTGTCTGCCTCAACATGGAGGACGAAGCAAAGCGAAAGGGCATCGCGATCAGCGCAGAAAGCCTCTCGGAGAAGCTTGGAGTTCCCGTTGTCAGCGCAGTGGCCGTGCGCGGCCTGGGGGTGAACGAGGCGGCTGCTCAGGCGGTCAAGGTCGCTCGGGCGAAGCCGACAGTCCCTTCCCCCACCTACAGTGCCGACGTCGAAGCGGTCATCGGTGAGTTGACGGAGAAGCTTGAAGGAGGCATGGCACGGCGGCTTGCTCTTCCCAGTCGAGTCTCGGCCATAAAACTCCTCGAAGCAGACCCCTACTTCCTGAGCAAGGTGCAACAAACCTCGCTCGGTCTGTACCGGGAAGCGGAAAGGCTCACCACAAGACTGGGCACGCTGCGGGGTGAAAGCGGCGGCGGGGTCCTTTCTGCTGAGCGCCACCACCTGGCGATGAAGCTGTTCGAGGCCGTGGCGACAATCGGTCAGCCGACCATTGGGCTGCGCGACCGGCTCGACGCGCTTCTCATGCACCGTGTTTTCGGATATCTCTTCTTCGCCGCCATCATGTACGCGTTCTTCCTCGTGGTGTTTCGGGTCGGATCCCTCATCGAAACACCGATGATGGCCCTGTTCGACCGCTCAATCGATGCCCTTGCCGGATTCATCCCGCCAGAGAGCTTCGCCTTTTTCGCCCTCAAGGGGATCATCCAGGGAATCGCCGGCGCTGTTGGGATCGTCCTTCCATACCTCACGCCTTTTTTGATCGGCCTGGCCGTCCTTGAAGACATCGGCTACCTCCCTCGTGCCGGCTACCTGATGGACGTGTTCATGCACAAGATCGGCCTGCACGGGAAATCTGTCATTCCGTTTATCCTCGGCTATGGGTGCAGCGTACCCGCTGTAATGGCAACACGCATCCTCGATTCCAAGCGCGATCGTTTCATCACCGCCATGCTGGCAGTGATGGTTCCCTGCGTGGCCCGCACCACGATCATCTTCGGCCTCGTCGCCTATTTTCTTGGTCCCCATCTGGCCTTCTTCCTCTATATCATCAACCTCATCGTCCTCGCTGTCACCGGAAAGATCATGACGAAGCTCTTTCCGCAGGTGACGCCGGGACTGATCCTCGAGATTCCCTCCTACAAGATCCCATCCGTTCGGGTCATTGCCGCGAAGGTGTGGCTGCGCATCCGCGAGTTCATCGTTCTCGCCTGGCCGCTGCTTGTCGGCGGGAGCTTCGCACTGAGTCTGCTTGAATACGCGCACTGGGACCGCTATTTGAACCTCGCCATCTCTCCCATCACCTGGGCCCTCGGCCTCCCACTTGGCCTCGGCGTGACTTTGATCTTCGGGATATTCCGCAAGGAGCTGTCCCTTATCATGTTGTTTCAAGCATTGGGAACGACGCAGGTCGCGACGATTCTCTCGGCCGGGCAGATGATGACCTTTACCCTGTTTGTCCTATTCTACATTCCGTGTGTGGCCACCATTGCGGTTCTGTCGCGCGAACTCGGTCGAGGAAAGACCGGCCTCGTCATCGCCTCGACCACCGCGATCGCTCTCGTGGTGGCCCTGATCGCCCGTGGCGTCACGAGTATAATCGGTTGAGACCTTACCGGTGAGGTGATGAGCTATGGCCAGTCTTCGCCAGGAATACCGCATCCTAGCTCGACCGCGCGGGTAACTGGAGGCAACCATGCATGTCCTTTCGGTCTTTCGCGAGGCAGTGACGATCACCCTGTTTGTCTTTTCGATGATGATCTTCGTCGACTGGCTGAACGTGCGCTCGCGCGGACGGATGACGGCGGTCCTGCAAGGCGGCAAGTGGCGAGAGTACCTCCTCTCCTCATTCCTTGGCTCGACTCCCGGATGTCTGGGAGCGTTCATGAACATCTCGATGTACGTGCACGGCCTCATCGGATTCGGAGCCCTGGTGGGGGGGATGATCGCCACCTCCGGAGACGAGGCCTACGTGATGCTCTCCCTCTTCCCCCAAAAGGCCCTGTTTCTGTTCGCAGGGCTCTTCCTCGCTGGAGTCGTATTCGGCGCACTGTCCGACTGGATCGCCAAGCGACTTCGGATCACCCCCTGCGAGGCGTGCGACCGCCACGAAGTCCACCCCGAACAGCTGGAGAACAACCGCTTACAGAATCTGATCCACAACCTGCGGCATCCAAGCGCACTGCGCCTCGGCTTCCTTTTGTTGATGATCCTCCTGCTCGTTGTGACGTCCCTGGGAGCCGTCGGACCAGAGGGGTGGGGATGGATGCGAATCACCCTGGTCGTTCTTCTCGCCCTGGGAACCCTGCTCGGCCTGTCGAGCTCGGAGCACTACTTTCGCGAACACGTGATCGACCACATCCTGCGTCACCATACCCTGCGCGTCTTTGCGTGGACATTCGCAGCGCTTCTTGTCCTCTCCTTCCTCCCCAGCCAGGATGCGGTCCGCACCTTTCTTCAGGATCACATGGTGTGGGTATTCCTGTTTGCGGGGCTACTTGGGGTCATTCCGCAGTCCGGACCGCACCTGATCTTCGTGATGATGTACGCCTCCGGCCTCATCCCTTTTTCGGTCCTCTTCGTCAGTTCCTTCGTTCAGGACGGCCACGGGATGCTCCCTCTCCTGTCGGTATCCTTGCGCGATTCGCTGCGCGTAAAGGGATTCAATCTCGCCTTCGGACTCGCCGTGGGAGGGATCCTCTACCTGTTTGGGATTTGAGAGAGGAGACGTGTTTATCGGATGTTCGCGCTTGGCCGTGGATCTAGTGGAGATACATCTTCTACTCACGCGGAAAAGAGGCAGCCCCACGCAGTTATCCATCACACGACACGCGGGGCTTTTTTCGGTGCACCTCGACTCAGCGTTATTTCGTAAGGGCTTTTAGCTCGTTGGTTAGAAGCGTGACGTGGGACATTTCTTCCTTGATGATGTTGCCGATCTTGTCCTTGCCGGACTTCTCGGGGACGGACTCCTGAATGCCGAGGTAGAAGACGATCGAGTCCTTCTCCAGGCCAATGGCGATTTTGAGAACCTCTTCGATCGACTTGCCAGAGAGGAGATCCTCGGGGGCAGCGCTCTTCTGGAACACGTAGCTATCGGCCATCGCTTTTAAGTAGTTCGCCACCTCGCCGTGTGGGTCGAAGACCGTTGATGCCACCTCCTGCCCAGAGAGCTCCTTTCGCATGGCGACGAACGTCTTCTCGTGTGCATCCTCCATCTCCGCCAATGCCAGCAACTTCTTCTTGGTCCCCTCATCGAAATCAAGCTCCGCCGCACCCCGGTAGAAGCGAGCGCCGTTTTGCTCAATTTGCTCAGCTATCTGGAAGATCTCGTCTGCATTGAAATCCAAGACCATCATTCACGCTCCTTTCGCGGTATTATATCTGCTCAAGGACCCAAGAAGAAAGAACCCCGCAAGGAGGGCCGATGGATCGCCGCGTCTACGTTATCAAGTGCCCGAACTACGACCACGTCGAGCAATGTTTGACCGAGTTGCTGGCGATGATGGGCGGAATGGGCCGGTTTACTTCCCGGGGGGAGACGATCGTCCTCAAGCCCAACCTGCTTTTGGCCGCACCGCCGGAGAAGGCAGTCACTACGCACCCAGCAGTGGTAGCCGCGGTCGCGCAGGCGGTGAAAGATCAAGGAGCGACCGCCGTTATCGCCGACAGCCCCGGCTCGGGGTATCGATACAATGAGAAGACGCTCGATCGGGTCTATCGCACCTGCGGGATGGATGCCGTTGCTGAAAAGACCGGTGCTGTGCTCAATCGTGACACGGCCTACCAAGCCGTTTCCTTTCCCGATGG
>Ga0180431_10006320_pt1 | contig 14094 bp, 12 predicted proteins | sample SS_ome_11_FD_132459 | JGI IMG/M metagenome (GOLD analysis project Ga0180431, IMG submission 132459) | Hypersaline lake sediment archaeal communities from the Salton Sea, California, USA - SS_1_MS_1 metaG | ecosystem: Environmental > Aquatic > Non-marine Saline and Alkaline > Hypersaline >... | reverse complement strand
TGCCCGATCGTCATCGTGTAGTCCGCACCGGCGACGCAGAGCGCGAGCACCGCTACGAACGCGACTGCAAGAACCAGAGTCCTACGCATACTGCCTACCTCCTTGGATCTTCTCTGTCCATGTGTCTCCGTCCTGCCCATGTGGAAGACCTAGTGAGAAGCTGTCTTCGACATCACCTCCTCGGTTCGAAGGTCGGATGCGTCATTCATGTGTCCCAGGTCGGCCGAGATGGCTCTGGCGGCGTTCACCACAGTTGCTGCACGGTCGCCCGGATTGCTCCCTTTCAGGTCCGAGACGGCGATCGAGACGCTGATGGCTCCGGCAACTCGCCCGTCGAGCCGCCGGATCGGGGCCGCAATGCACGCGCTCCCAAGGTGGAATTCTTCCATCTCGAGGGCGTATCCGCGAGCGTTGACTGCGTCGAGTTCCCTCAGGTACTCCTCGGAGGAGCCGATCGTGTTCGGCGTGTGCCGCACGTAGTCGAGGCTCTCGGCGATCTGTTTTCGATCCTCCTTCGGAAGAAAGGCGAGAATCGCCTTGCCGAGCGCCGTGCAGTGTGGGGAGACGCGACGTCCTACGATCTCCCGGAGGGTGACGGCCGGCCGCCCCTCCTCGCGCTCCAGGTAGAGAACCTCGTTGCCGTGCAGGGTCGCCAGATGGGCGTTCGCCCCGAGACTCCGAGCAAGATCGCGAAGTCTCTCCTGAGCGACGCGTCGCATGTCGAGCTGTGCAAGCTTCTCGCCTCCACGCTCGACGAGCTTCATCCCGAGCACGAACCGGCCCCGCTCGTCGCGCTCCAAGTAGCCCCTCGCCTCGAGGGTGTTCAACGTTGGGTAGATGGTGACTCTCGTCGATCCGAGAAGCTTGGCGATCTCGCTCGCCGTCATCGCGTTCTGCCCGTCATCGAAAAGGTCGAGCAAGCGCAGTGCTCGGTCCACGGACTTGTTGAGGTTTCCGTGTCGATCGGCCATCGAGCCCCCGGGTGTCGGATATATAAACAGCGTGTCAATATATCACAACAAGCCCCTTCGGTCAACCCTCCCACCTCTCGGTCGAACCGCGCGCGGTTGCATCATCGCCGCCGCGTTCGGCGCCCCATGCCGGACCCACCGTCGGTGTTGAACGTCTGGCCGAGTGAAGGAGCAGGCCGCGATTCGATGGCCTTTGAAGCGTCTTCCCACGACGAGAGGTGCCCGTCGTCCCGGCCGCGCTTCCTCGATTCATCGGAAGGGGCCGGTGCGCTCCCGCGAGGACGACGCTCTACACGTCGATCGGCGGATCTCCGTCGGATCGACCGCTCTCGGTCTCCGCGCCACGGACGGTCTCTTCTTTCGGGATGTGTCGGTACGCGCAGTCCACCCTCGCGCAGCCTGCACAGGAGAACGGGAGGCACGCCTGCTCCACGCCGCCGCCGACTCCGATCACGAAGGAGAGGCTCTTCGACGGCCTCATCAAGAATCGATCGGTCAACTCGACGCCGAGAGGCCGGTCCGGGAGATGATCGAAGACGAGACGCTGGTGCTCCAGATCCCAGTGACTTGCTCCCGCTCCCGGCGCGAAGGACCTGCTCGCGGCGAGTCGGCGATCCGCCGCCCATTCGAAGATCTTCCGTCCGAGTCTTTCCGCAATCGACGAGAGCCCGGCCATCGCGATCGCATCGAGGATCATCGAATTGATCACGTCACCCTCCTCGCGGAAAGCTCTCGCGCGCCGGTCGATCGCCTCTCCGGCCGTCGCGACGCACACCCACAGATGCTCGGCGTCACGGATCGGAGCTGGAAGCAATGACCGTTCCGTTGCCTCGAGCTCCCCTTCCCGGGGAAGCCGAGCGAGAGCGCGCAGGTCGATGAGGAATCTTCCAAGTTGGAAGAGCTCATCGAACCGTTCGCCGACCACGGCCGAGTTCAAGAACCCGCCGCAGCGGAGCGCCGACCACACAGCCTCTGCTGTGAGGTCGATCGCGCGTCCGCTCAACTCGAATGTCTCGATCGACGCCTCGCTTGGTCCCCGTTTCGCATCCGATTGCATCCCGTGACGTTCCTCTTCCTGGGCTCGTTCCCGTCCGTAGAATACCCGGTCCCCCGACCAAACGGCTTTCGCTCCGCCCCATCCGGACGCCCATCCCGTGTGCCGTGGCGATGGATCCCCGCCCACCGTGGAATCCGTGAGGCCGGAACCCGATCGGAACCGACTTCAGGGGCGAGCGACGGAACGGAGCGGCTTGGTCCAATCCGGCGGCCGCATTAGGATGGGACGATCACTTGCTGAGGAGGATGTGAGGATGTTTCTTACTGTAGGGGAGTTGATCAACTCGACCAGGAAGCGTGTCGGACGCGCCATTGCGGACCGCGACGAAGACCACATCCGGAAGCTCGACCGCGCACAACGCGAAGCAGGTGCCGACATCATCGACCTGAATGCCGGGCAGTCGATGGATCGCGAGACGGAGGATCTCCTCTGGCTCATCGGCGTCGTCGAAGACGAGCTCGGCTCCGATGTTCGTCTCGGGATCGATACCTCCGATCCGGCCGTCATGGACCGGGCGATCACCGCCTGCTCCGCCTCGCCACTGATGAACTCCGTCAGCAACGAGCCGCCGAAATGGCCGCTGATCGAACTCGCCGCGGACTGCGGATGTGAGGTCATCGGGTTGGCGATGGGCGAAGCCGGGATGCCGAAGACGGCCGACGATCGCGTTGCGGAGACGTCCGCGCTTGTCGAGAAGTGCGAGAAGGCCGGGCTTTCCCGCGATCGACTCTACGTCGATCTGATCTGCATGTCGGTCGCCAGCTCCCCGGAGCAAGGACGCCAGCTCCTCGAAGCGCTCCGTCGGACGAGGAACGAGCTATCGATCAAGCCCCTTGTCGCTGTTAGTAACGTCTCCTTCGGCTTACCCGGCCGCCGTCTGCTCAATCGCACCTTCCTCGCGATGCTGATCGAAGCAGGCCTCGCCGCTGCGATCCTCGACCCGACGGACCCCGGGATCGCTGACACGATTTGCGCCGCCCGAGCCCTTCTCGGAAGCGACGAGTACTGCATGGACTACATCAAGCATCATCGTGCCAAGCGCGTAGACGTCTAGCGCCAATTCGAGGTGATCGTGAGCAAACGGGAAGGCCGAGGCAAAGCGGAGATCACGCTCGTACCGGACGGAGCCGTGGTGCGAGGAGCGATCGGGGCATCAATCCTGCGTGTCTTGCAGGAGTGCAATGTGCAGATCGAGAGCTCCTGCGGGGGGAATGGAACGTGCGGCCGGTGCCGAATCCGCTTCCTGACACGTCCCCCCGAGCCGACCGCCCACGATCTTGCCCAGATCGACTCTGCCGACATCGCTCGGGGCTGGCGCCTCGCTTGTGCCCACACGCTTCGCGGGGACATCCGCATCGAGGTCGCCTCGACAACCGGAGAGCTGGATCAGAAAGCGACCGAGACCCCTGCGCCCCCGGTCGGCGAACTCAACCCGCCCGTTCGGCTTCGAGCCGTCCGATGGACGGCTCCCTCCAGAGAGGATCCACGTCCTCTTGCCACGCGCCTCGCCGTCGCCGTCGATGCATGCCCTCCCCGCTTTCCGCCGACTCTCGCGAGGCTCCCCGGGATCTTGCGGAGTGACGGCACCATCTCGGTCATCGAGCAAGCCGACGGAATCCTCGATGTCCGTCCAGGAGAGGATGCGAAGGTCTGCGGCCTCGCGATCGACGTTGGGACGACAACCCTCGCGCTCCATCTGGTCGATCTCGCCTCGGGCCGAACCCTCGGACGTGCCGCGGCGAGAAACCCACAGCGCCGATTCGGCGCCGACGTCATCTCGAGGATCGCGCACGTCCGGCGGACTCCCGCCGACGGCGTGCCCGACCTGCACGCCGCGGTCGTCGACGGGCTGAATGCACTCGCCGCAACACTGGCGAAAACGGCGAAGATCACTCCTGAAGAGATCTACCACGCGACCGTCGTGGGGAACCCGACGATGCTCCATCTCCTTCTCGGGATCGACCCCCGCGGCATCGACGTCGCCCCGTACGCACCCGTCTTCACCGCGCGAACGAGCTGTCGAGCCAGCGACCTTGGCCTTCGCCTCCATCCGTGTGCTCTCGTCGAGACCCTCCCCGGCGTCTCCGCTTACGTTGGCGCCGATATCGTCGGTGGCCTTCTCGAGACCGCACTCGACCGGCGGCCGGGACGGTCCCTCTACCTCGACATCGGGACGAACGGCGAGATCGTCCTCGCGCTCGACGGGCACCTGATCGCCTGCTCGACGGCCGCCGGCCCGGCCTTCGAAGGAGCATCGATCGTCCAGGGGATGGCGGCCCTCCATGGCGCCATCGAGTCGGTCTCGATCGGAGACGGCCGCATCACGTGTGACGTGATTGGCAAGACGGCTGCCCGAGGGATGTGCGGGACGGGTCTCCTCTCCGCCGTGGCGGAGCTTCGAGCTGTCGGCGCCATCGATCCGTCCGGCCGTTTCGCCGCCTCGAACCAACATTTGTCCGATCGATTCGACGGAGAGGGAGCGACCCGCCGGTTCCGATTGACCGACGGAGCCGAGCCCGTCTATCTGTATCAGAGTGACGTCCGCGAATTCCAGCTCGCGAAAGCGGCAATCCGAACAGGAATCGAGACCCTTCTCAGGCGAGCCCACGTCGACGCCGAGAGGCTCGACGCCGTTCTCATCGGCGGTGCCTTCTCCGCCGGGCTGTCCCGCCGGCACCTTCCGGCAACCGGTCTGGTCCCGACGCTCGATCCTGACCGGATCGAACTCGTCGGAGACGCCGCAGGCCGGGGAGCCGTTCGCGTCCTCCTCGATGCCCGGCTCGCGGAGGCCGTTGACCGACTTGCTGAGACTGTCGAGTACGTCGAACTCTCCGGCGATCGTGAGTTCTCCGACCTCTTCGTGAAGCACATCCCCTTCCCACCGGGGCCGGCCGACCGGTCGCCGGCCTCGATCGATGAGTCTCGCACTCCGACAGACGGTCGAGCCTGAAACCTTCTCCGGAACGTCGGATTCACCTCCGCTCTCGTCTCAAGCCTCTCGATCCTCTCCCCGCTCGGCCTTCCCAACTCGCCGTCTTCACACTCCTGCCACAACTCTGCCGTCACCGATGCGCAAACGGCCAGATAGACTCAGTCCCGCCATCGGAGGAGGGCTCGAGGTGAAAGAGGATTCCCGCAGACCCGTGACGACCTTGGGGCAGAGCCCGTCTCGTTCGAGGAGAACTGTCGTCGCCCGGCTCTACTTGGCCTTTCTCATCCTTTCCATCCCAGGTTTGATCGGGTCCGCAGCCTGGGCCGGCTCGGTCGCCGACCCGCTGACCCTCACCGAGGCCATCGAACTCGGCCTCGAGCACGACTCAGCGCTCCGCGAGGTCGAGATCGAACTGGAGATCGCAAGACTCGAGCTCGACGCCGAGCTCTCATCGTTTGTCCTCCCGACGGTCAGTCTGAGCGTCTCCCCTCCGGACCTGACGACGGCCGGATGGTCCGGCGGCTTCTCCGGGAGCGTGGACGCCGGCCTGTCGCTGCCGATTGGATCATCGTCTCAGATCACCGGACGAGTGAACGTCGCCTGGGATGCAGCGACCGGGTCGTGGAGCGCGAGCGGGTGGAACCTCTCGATCAACCAGCACTTGGTGATCGGGCAGCCGGAGACTGCCCTCGATGGGGTCGATCGACGAAGGGCGACCGTCGCCGACGCGGAGGAGGCTCTTCTCGAAGCCGAAGCGAGCCTGATCGTCAACGTCGCCCGCTCGTTCTTCGCGACCCTCGTGGCGGGGGACACGCTGAAGCGGGCACGGGCCTCCATGGACGACCTCGAAGAGAGCCTTCTTCGCACGCAAGAGGATTACAGGGCCGGCCTGGTCGGGGAAGCGTCCGTCCTCGAAGCTCGGATCGCCGCCCTCGACGCCGAAATCGCGGTCGAGGATCGGGCCGAGTCCCTCGCCGAGACGCAAGAGGTCTTCTTCGGCGAGACCCTCGGCTCGACGCAGTTGCTCGATCTCGTACCTCCCGCGTTCGACGTCGACCGAATGCTCGCGGCCGCTCGGCTGCTGCTTCTTGACGAGACAGCGATCGATGCGGCCGTCGCTGTCGCCGATGTTGTCGTCGACGCTGCCGAGGCCCTCGCCTCCGCCGAAGCGGCACTGACACGGAGCCGACTTGCGGTCGACCCGGAGGTCACGATCCGGGCCGGACTCTCCGAAGACGGTCTGACCATCGGTTGGTCTTCGTCGCTCACCCTCTTCTCACCAACATGGTCGGAGCAAATCGAGATCGCTCGGCTCGAGGTCGAGCTGGCCTCCGAGCACCTTCGAAGCGCACGCCGACAGGCCGAGTCCGCGATCCGAAGCGCCCGCGCCGAACTGAAGACGGCCGTCCGAGACGTCGATCGCCTCCCGCTCGAAGAGGAGCGGTGGACCTTGGAGGAGAACGTCATGCGATCCAAGCTCGACGGTGGAACGATCAGCGAGAGCGACTGGTCTGGGTTCCTCGACGAGCTGGAAAGCTTCCGGCTCGACGCAAGCGAGCGATCGAGCTCCCTGTTCATCGCTCTCATTCAGTATCGGCAGGCACTCGGATATCCGCTCGAATGGGAGGAATGGCTGGGATGAACCGCAAGCGAAGGAATAGGCTCGTCGCAGGCGTGATCGTCATCGTTGTCGCAGCCGGCGTCGTCTTGGGGTTGCTTCTCTCGAGATCCGGCAGCAGCACGGCAAACGCGAACGGCGGTCCGGCGACCACGCAAGTCGTCCGCGGTGATATCATCGAGACGCTAACCGTCTACGGCGAAGTCGTCGCCAAGCAGGAGTACACGTTCACCTTCGACGCCGATCGCCTGACCGCGATCTCGGTCAGCGTCGGACAGCGTGTGGAGGCCGACGAGGTTCTCGTCGAACTCGACAATACCCAACAGGAGCTCGCCCTTGCCCAAGCGGAGCGTGCACTCAACGACGCGCGGGCCGAGGGGGCTCCGGCGGTCGTCCGCGAGAAGGAACTCGCGTATGACGTCGCCAGGGAGAACCTCGAGAACGCGACACTCCGTGCCCCGTTCGCCGGCGTCATCACGCAGATCAGCCGTCCGACTACCTCGGGTGCGAACTGGAGCCTCACGCTGATCGATACCAGCGAGTTGTTCATCGAAGCGGAGGCGGACCAGCTCGATGCACCGGACCTCGAGGTCGGTCAGACGGCGATGGCGGTGATCGAACCGCTTCCCGACCGGACCTGGCCGGTCGAGGTCGTCGAGGTCGGCGGGATGGCCGTATCCCGAGGGAACAGCACCGTCGTCGTCGTCACCGCCAAGCTCCCGCACGCCGACGAGTCGATCCTCGTCGGCTACACCGCCGAGATGACCATCACGATCTCGGAGGCGCTCGACGTCCTGGTCATCCCCATTACGTGCGTCCGCGAGGGACCACGTGGATGGACGGTGACGAAGCTGGTCGATGACGAGCAGGTCGTCCGGCAGGTGTCGATCGGAACGACGTCCGACGCGTTCGCGGAGGTCACGGAAGGGTTGGCCGAGGGCGACGTCGTCCTCCTCAACTCGACGACAGCTCAGACGTCTGCATCGGACGACACCCGGGAGGAGATCTGGCAACGCTTCCAGGGCGACCAGGGGATGCCCGGCGGCCTCCCGCCGGGTGGGCCGTAGGGGATCCGCGACCGTGCTGATCGAACTCAGAAACGTCACGAAGGACTACCCGATGGGAGAACTCGTCTACCGCGCCCTCCGCGGCGTCGACCTCCCGATCGACAGCGGCGAGTACATCGCCATCAGCGGGCCGTCCGGCTCGGGGAAGTCGACCCTTCTACACATCATCGGTGCCCTCCACCGACCGACGAGTGGGCAGGCGTGGTTCGACGGCGAGGATCTCGGCGCGCTGTCCCGAGAGCGCCTCGCCCGACTGCGAAACGGGAAGATCGGCTTCGTCTTCCAGCAGTTCTTCCTCCTCCCCCGCTCGACGGCTCTGCAGAACGTCGAGATCCCGATGGTCTACGCCGGCGTCGGCCGGAGAGCGCGTGAGGAGCGCGCACGAGCAGCCCTCGATCGCGTCGGCCTCTCCGACTTCACGCACCATCGACCGACCCAGCTTTCCGGCGGCCAGGCCCAGCGCGTCGCGCTCGCTCGCGCCCTCGTCAACCACCCCAAGTTGATTCTCGCTGACGAGCCGACGGGAAACCTGGACAGCCGGACGTCCGAGGAGATTGTGAACCTCTTCGGAAGCCTTCACAGCGACGGCGGGACGGTCGCCATCGTCACTCATGAGGAGGAGATCGCCGCCCGCGCTCAGCGTGAGATCGTGCTCTCCGACGGACGGATCGCGGAGGATCACCGTGGCGCTTCGTGAGATGCTTCGAACCGCACTGACCGCCCTCCGCGCGCACAAGCTTCGCACATCGCTCTCGGTTCTCGGCATCGTCATCGGCGTCGCGTCCGTCGTAGCGATCATCTCGCTCGTCGACGGGGCGACGGCCGACATGAAGGCACAGATTGCCGGTCTTGGAATGCGAACGATCACGATCAACATCTTCCCGCAGGCCCTTTCGTCAGCCGCCGCCGTCCAATCGCTCACCGAAGAGCTGACCGCGGACCTCGGGGCAGCGCCGTCGGTCTCTCAAGTCGTGCCGACGGCCTCTTCTCGAGCCTCGGTCATCCTCGACGGCGAGACCTGGAGCGCCTCCCTGATGGGCGTCACACCGGAGTTCGCCGACCTGTTCGACGAGTTCTACCCGACGGAAGGCCGCAACATCCATCCTCTCGACGAAGATCGAAAGGTGATCGTTCTCGGCGCCGGCCTGGCGGAGGAGTACTTCGGCGGCGGAAGCGCCGTCGGCGAGCGCCTGACGCTGGAGATCGACGGTCAGCGTACGTTCTTCCAGATCATCGGCGTGATGAGCGAGCGGGGGACGGTCGGCTACCAGAACCTCGACGAGATGCTCTACGTTCCGCTCTCGACCGCCCAGCTTCTCTCCGGGTCGCGGCAGTTCACCTCGTACATCGCGCAAGCGGCGAACGAGACGGTCGTCGAAACGGCGGCGTCCGAGATCGAGGCGATCCTCGACCGGAAGCTGACCACGACGGCCGCCACGCCCTTCTTCGTAGACCGAGGCCGGACGGCGATGATGATTTCGTCCTCCGGAGGTGCGTCCTTCGCCGGTCGCTCGTCTCCGTACAGCGTCACCGTCCAGAAGGAGGCAATCGAAACCTACGCGGAGAGCGTCAACACGATGACGCTCATCCTCGGCGGCGTCGGTGCGATCTCTCTTCTCGTCGGCGGGATCGGGATCATGAACATCATGCTCGTCTCGGTGACCGAACGAACGCGAGAGATCGGAATCCGGATGGCGATCGGCGCCCGCCCGCAGGACGTCCGCGCGCAGTTCCTCGTCGAGGCGGTCCTGACGAGCCTCCTCGGCGGCCTCCTCGGCCTCGGAATCGGATGGCTCTGCGGTTGGCTCGGAGCACGGTTCGGAGATTGGCCGTTCGTGATCTCCGTCGTTCCTGCCCTTCTCGCGTGCGGCTTCTCCCTGCTGATCGGACTGACCTTCGGTCTCTATCCGGCTCTACGCGCCGCGAGGCTCGATCCGGTTGACGCGCTCCGCTACGAGTAGCCCTTATAGGTCGACTCCGTCCCGAGCAACAGAACGTGAACCGTAACGCCGACGGCGACGATCGCCAGGATCAGACGCCCCCACCACGCCGTCACCACCAGCGCCGCCGAGCTCCCGATCGCCCCCCAGAGGAGAGCGAGGGTGAACGCCTTGTGGCGGCGACTCATGCTCCGCCTCTCCCGGTAGCGACGGACGTAGGCGCCGAACCAACGATTCCCGAGGAGCCATCCACTCAGACGGTCTGAGCTTCGCGAGTAGAGAACGGCAGCGAGCAGAAGGAACGGCGTCGTCGGCAGAAGAGGAACGAAGATCCCGACGATGCCCACTCCGACGGAGGCCGTCCCTCCCGCGATGAGCAGGAAGCGAACCCATCCGTTCATCTCGATCGCCCCAACTGAACCGGTTCGAGAGGCTCGATATCGCTACTCGGACGTCTTCAGCCCCAGCCCCTTCGCCACCCCGTCTCCGTAAGCGGGATCGGCTCCTCGGAAATGCTCGACCATCTTCCGCTGGATCGCCTCCGGTGCCTTCTTGAGCGAGGAGACGATGTTCTCGACGAGTCGTCTCTTCTGGCCGTCATCCATCAGGCGGTAGAGGTCTCCCGGCTGCACGTAATCGTCGTCGACTCCGCGCTTCTGCTCGTAGCGATCGGCATCGCCCGAAATCTTGAGCGGTGGGTCTCGGAACGCCGGGTCGGCCGTCGGCCCGCCGAAGCTGTTCGGCTCGTAGTTCGGCGAGGCCCCGCCGTTTGCGTCGAAGCGCATCATCCCATCGCGCTGGTAATTCGATGCATCGACGTGCGGCGCATTGATTGGCAGTTGTTCGTAGTTCGCCCCGAGGCGGTACCGATGCGCGTCCGCGTAGGCGAACAACCGAGCCTGGAGCATCTTGCAGGGAGAAAAGGAGATCCCCGGCGGGACGTTCGCCGGCGAGAACGCCGCCTGCTCGACATCGACGAAGTAGTTCGCCGGGTTGCGGTTCAGCTCGAGCACGCCGACCTCGATCAGCGGGTAGTCGCCGTGCGGCCAGACCTTCGTGAGGTCGAACGGGTTCCAGCGGTAGGTCTCGGCCTCGACCTCCGGCATGATCTGGACGTGGAGCGTCCACTTCGGATGCTGCCCTCGCTCGATCGATTCGAACAGCTGCCGCGTGTGGAAGTCCGCATCGGAGCCGGCGAGTCGATCGGCCTCCTCCTGCATCAGGTTCTTGATCCCCTGCTGCGTCTTGAAGTGGAACTTCACCCAGAATCGCTCGTTCGCCCCATTGATGAAGCTGTAGGTATGGCTGCCGTAGCCGTTCATGTACGGAATCCCTGCGGGGATCCCACGATCCGAGAACAAGATCGTCACCTGGTGGAGCGACTCGGGGACCTGGGACCAGAAGTCCCACTGGTGTGTGTCGTCCTTGGTGTTCGTCTGCGGGTCGCGCTTCTGGGTGTGAATGAAATCGGGGAACTTGATCGCGTCCCGAATGAAGAAGACGGGGGTGTTGTTCCCGACCATGTCCCAGTTGCCCTCCTCAGTGTAGAACTTGAGGGCGAATCCGCGGACGTCGCGGACGGTGTCGGCCGACCCCTTCTCGCCGGCGACCGTCGAGAACCGCCCGAAGACCTCCGTCTGCTTCCCGACCTCCGAGAAGACCTTCGCCTTGGTGTACCGCGTGATGTCGTGGGTGACGATGAACGTCCCGAACGCGCCGGCTGCCTTCGCGTGGACGACTCGTTCCGGAATCCTCTCTCGATTGAAGTGAGCCAGCTTCTCCAGCAGGTGATGATCCTGCAGCAGCGTAGGCCCCCGCTCGCCCGCCGTGAGGGAGGTCTGGTTGTCATCGACCGGGATCCCCGCCGCCGTGGTCAGCTTCTTCTTCCTCTGCTTCTTGCTCATCGCATCTCTCCTTTTGCTTCTCCCCGATTCATGCAGTCTCGGCAAATCCCGAAGACCTGAAGCTGCTTCCCGGTCGGGGTTCCGAGCACCTCGACCTCTTCGGGAAGGTCTATCCGATCGACCCGGTCGCTCTCGAAGTCGACGATTCTTCCGCATTCCGTACAGATGAAGTGGTGATGGGGTCGATTGTTACCATCGAACCGAGCCCGCTCTCCACTTGCATGGACTCGGTAGATCAGATCGTGCTCCTCGAGGAAGGCGAGGGTCCGGTAGACCGTGTCGAACGAGATTGTCGGCATTCGCGTCCGCACACGATTCAGCACCTTGTGTGCGTTCGGATGTGCGTCCGACTCGACGACAGCTCGCAAGACCTCGCGTCGCTGCTGCGTCACCTTCCCGCCCGCCCGACGGCACGCCGCCTCCAGGGCCTTCAAGCGGGACTCGAGGGTGGGCACGCCGCACGCTCCTGTTCGATTCCTTCGACGTCGCACGCGTTCCGGCGAAATCGTCGAGGGATTCCTTTTTCGGAATCAGTCTACAATTATCTCCGGGATCAGGTCAAGTCCCCGCTTCACGTGACCGGCTGGTCGCCGTCGCCCAGCGCTCGCACCGGCCCCCCAGATAGCCGACGATATCCCCGCCCTCGACGAACCGGACCACCTCGCACGCGTTCGCGCATCCGGAGCAGACGAACGTCTCCGGGCGGAAGTCCGATTCCTCGACCTCCTCGGGCCGTCGCATCCGGCTCTCCCGAAGAGCGGCGTCCCGCGCCACGAGTGCCGCCCCCACCGCGCCCATCACCCGATGATGCTCCGAAACGATGACCGGCATTCCGAGCGTCTCGACGAAGGCGCGCCGAATCCCGTCGTTCGATGCGACCCCTCCGAGGAAGAGAATCGGGACCTCGATCGCCTTCCCTTTGCCTACGTCGTTCAGGTAGTTGCGGACCAACGCTCGACAGACTCCCGCAACGATGTCCTCGATGCGTTGCCCCGTCTGCTGCTTGAAGATCACGTCGCTCTCGGCGAAGACCGTGCACCGACCGGCGATCGCCACGTCCCGAGTCGACGCGACGGCCAGCCTCTCGAGTTCCTCGACTGGCACCTCGAGCCGACCGGCGAGCTGATCCAGAAACGCTCCGGTCCCTGCGGCGCAGACCGTGTTCATCGCGAAGTCGACCGGAACGCCGTCGCGGAGGAGAACGATCTTCGAGTCCTCGCCGCCGATCTCGAGGATCGTTCGCACGTCCGGGTGCAACGCGAGCGCCGCCCGCGCGTGCGCGGTGATCTCGTTCTTGACGACGTCCGCGTGGATCAGAGCAGCGACCAAGCGACGCGCGCTCCCCGTCGTCGCCGCCCCTGCGACGACTCGGTCGCGGAGCGCCTCTCCGACCTCCGTCAACCCGTCTTTCACCGTCTTGACAATTCGCCCGCGGGTTCTGCGATAGGTCGCCCCGAGCACCCGGTCCGCCTCGTCGATCACGACGACCTTGCACGTGATCGATCCAACGTCGATCCCGACCCAGCATCTCTCCTTCACGTCCGCACTCCTCTCTGTCTCCGTGACTCCAACAGGTCGACGAACGCCTCCAGGCGATTCTCCAATCCCTCCTCGGCAAAGCGGTCGCCGATCGACAGCGAGAGGAGCGGAAGGCCCCTGTCGCGGGCGATCCGCTGAAGGATCAGCTTCAGCGCCGTCTGAGGCATGCACCCGAAGGCGTAGACATGAAGGAGCCCGTCGACACCCTCGTCGATGAAGTCCAGGGCGTCGGCGCACGAGAGGATCTCCGATGTCGAGGGAGCTTCGTTCAGGTACGGCACGCACCGTGCCTTCCGAGGGGCAAGCGTACTCCGAGACATCCGCGCAAGCATCCGGAATCCCCCACGCCACTCGAACAGCATCCCGCGCTCAGCCGTCCGCCGTAGCGCCGCCATGATCGAGCCGAGCTCACTCAGGATGTGCTCCCCGCCGACGACGCCGATCCGAAGTGACGGGGCCGCCGCTCGCACGTCCAGCCGGCGGGCCACCCGGTCGAACCGTCGTGAAGTCCTCAACAACCCCAGCGGCCCGTTCGCTCGATCGACCCGTTCGAGCGCCTCGGCCTCGACCTCATCGACGAACCGCGGCGTCGACGATAGACAGCGAAGCGCTGTGCACCGCTTCTCGATTTTGTGGAGCAGGTCGAGCTTCCCGTAGAAGGCTGTGTAGGCCCGCACACAGTCCCTCGACCGGATTCGCCCTCCGAAGTGCCGACGAAGGTTCGAGGTCGCACTTCGCAGATCCGATCCGCCGATCCGGTGTGCGCTGAATCCCGAATCCGTTCCGAAGAGCTCCTCGACGAACCCGGCGGTGTCGGCGCAGCGGCAGGCCTCCGGCCCAAGGGACGACATGAAGACAAATCGCCGCCCTCCCCGCTCGATCTGCCGAGCCAACTGGCCGAGCACGAGCTTTCCGGAGAAGCAGAGGAACGGATGGGCGAGTTCGATCCCACGCTGTGCGGTCGATGCGTCGATCGGGGGCGGCGTCTCCAGGTCGTGTCCAAGTGTGCGAAGAAGACCGCGAACGGCGATGTGGTTGTGTCCCCAGGAGAAGGTGAAGTGGTTCA
>Ga0180431_10006319_pt1 | contig 14096 bp, 8 predicted proteins | sample SS_ome_11_FD_132459 | JGI IMG/M metagenome (GOLD analysis project Ga0180431, IMG submission 132459) | Hypersaline lake sediment archaeal communities from the Salton Sea, California, USA - SS_1_MS_1 metaG | ecosystem: Environmental > Aquatic > Non-marine Saline and Alkaline > Hypersaline >... | reverse complement strand
TCTGGTCGCCATTCGAATTTCCACCCATAGTTCCTGTTAGTCAGGTTCTTCTCGCCCGTGCCATCCGGATTGATCTCGTACACGTCGAAATTAAAGGCGCTCCAACCATAGGCGTAGGTTATCTTCTGTCCGTCAGGGCGCCACTTCGGACCGCAGTCGCCGCCCTGGCTCCTCACCAGCGGGGCGCTTACATTGCTGCCGTCCGCATCCATCGTATAGATAAAGTACCCCTCGCCCTCAATGTAGCTCTGGTACGCGATCTGCGTCCCATCCGGCGACCACGCCGGAGTAATCTGTGGCTTCCTGTCATTGTTGGTCAGGTTCTTCCGGTCCGTACCGTCCGCGTTCACGGTCCAGATGTCGAAGTTCCCGTACGTCCCTACCTGGTATGCCAGCTTCTGGCTGTCCGGCGACCACGCCTGGTCGGTGGCGTGCATCGTCGCGTTTGAGACATTCACGCACTCACTACCGTCCCGGTTCATCACACATATCTGCCAACGGCCGTTCCGATAGCTCACGAACGCGATCTTCTCATGGTCCGGCGACCACAGCGGCATTATGTCCGCCGTCTCGCTATTAGTCAGATTCATCTCATCCGACCCATCCGCCTTTATCGTGTATATGTCACGCGCACGACCTGTGTCCCGCGCGAACGTGATGCTGGCATCACCCCTCCACGGCCACAAGAACCCGCCTTCATCGGCCACACGGTCTCCGTGACACCCCGCCAGTACCAGCACCAGCGCCACCATTACAACACCCATGAGCATTCGGCCCTCGCGTGCTTTCATCTTCTCAGTCCTCCTCCACTCTTAGCTCGAACTGCGCATCTCATCATGGCGTCATTGCACTATCTGCAACATTTCTACTATTCGCCATCGTGTGGCAACGCACCTTTACCTCACGCAGTCTGTACGATTATCGCGCTTTACAGCTTCATTCTCGGCCTGCCATTGCATCGTCGCTTGTCAATTATGCTGATACACGAAAAATATCGGGAATACAGGACCAGCTCATTTCGTCTTATGTAGATAGCGGCATGTTTCATTATCTTGGGTGGTCGCAAGACAGGCCCGCTAATGGCAGGAAAGTATCGTGCCCCCGATGTGGAAACAGCCATCTAGAGGGCCATGTTTTATGTTGCCGGCTCCAAGATATTACCGACAAACTGAAAGCTGAGGGTCCGTGCAGGAATTGGCTGCTTCGCCGGCGAATTGTCTGCACGGCTTTCTAATGTGACGTTTCGTACCGGCATGACGGGCGCTTGTGCTTGTCATATCTCGGCACCCCGTGCCGGTTGAGTACTACGCGATTGGTGAGGATCATATGAGCAAACTCCTCTTCGGCCTGGCGGCGCTAGCACTTGTGTGCAGCATCGTCTGGGCTCAGCCACCACCAGACACTTCACCTGATTTGAGCATCCCCTTGACGCTAAGTGACTGCTTGAGCATCGCCTGGCAGCGTCATCCGGATGTAGGCATCGCCAGGGCCTCTGCGGTAGCGGCGAGGGCCAATGCCCGCGAGCAAGCTAGCCAGCGCTATCCACACTTGACCGCCGGCTGGAGTGTGCGCGAGGCGCAGAGCCTTGGCCGCTCCGTCAACACCGACGGCGTTCAGTCCGCGGGCACGCGCAGCACCCAGCGTGACGCCGAACTCTCGCTCACTTACACGCTGTACGAAACCGGTCGCAGTGCGCGTATCGCCAGAGCTAGAACTTCCGCCTACGCCTCCGAGTACGGTATCGCAAATACCCATCGGCTGCTCGCCTACGAGGTCACCACCGCCTACTACGACCTGCTCGCAGCCCGCCGCTATGCCAATGTCGCCATGGGCGCGCTCGCTAATGCCCAGCGTCATCTGCAACTCGTCGAGGAGCGCTTCAACGCAGGTCTCGTACCTCGCGCAGATCTCCTGCCGGTCAGAGTTGAGGTCGCCGAGGCCCGCTTGGATGGGATTCGTGCAGAGACGGACATCAAGGTCGCCACTGCCGTGCTCAGAGCTCTCCTCGGCCTGCCGCCGGCGGTTACCTTCAGCCTGGCCGATACACTCCCCGAACGCGAGCCGCCGCGGGAGCTCGATGAACTGATGACGCTGGCCGACCAGCAGCGCCCCGACTTGGCCGAGCAGCAACTCGACGTCCAGGCTGCCAATCTGAGCCTGCGAGCGACACAAGCTGAGGCGGGCCTCACATGGGAAGCCGCCGCCTCAGCCGGCTACGGGCGTTATACCGGGACTACCGGCGACACATGGCAGCTCAGCCTGGGCGCGGCGTACCCGCTCTTCGATGCCGGCGCCGCCGACGCCAGAGTCACTGCTGCCCGCGCTGATGCCACGTCCGCACAATTGCGCCTAGATGCACTCAAGCTTGACATCCAGAAACAGGTCGAACAAGCCTTCCATCGCATCCATCAGGCGGCTGCCGCCATTGATGCGGCCGCCATCGGCCGCGAAGACGCGCAAAACAGTCTGGCGGCTGCGGAAGCCAAGTACACCGAGGGCCTCGCCATTGTCATCGAGGTCACCGACGCTCAGCTTGCGCTCCTCAGAGCTGAGGTCGCTGAGATACAGGCACGCTACGACTCTGCCATCGCGTATGCAGCTCTCGACAACGCGATCGGCAACAACTTACCCCCTGCGGCAGGTGATTAGCAGTGACATGGAAACGCATTCTTAGTGCTTTGGTCATCTTGGTAATTGTTGTCGGTGGCGTATGGTACTACCGCAAGACAAAGGCCACCAAAGCAACCGCCGAAGCCCCCGAAATCGAGACTGCCACCGTCGAGCGCAAGGACCTCACCATAACCGTCTCGGCCAGCGGTCTCCTGGAAGCTCTTACCACCGTCGAGGTCAAGTCTCGCAGTGGTGGGGAGATCACTGACATGTACGTCGAGGCAGGTGACTATGTCGAGGCAGGGCAGCTTATTGCCCAGATAGACCCGACCCAAATCCGTTCTCGAGCCGACCAGGCATCGGCCGATGTCGCCTCCGCTCGCGCCAATACCAGCCAGGCGCGACTCAACGCTCAACTCCAGGAAGTCCAGACAGCCACCACTCTCGCGCAGGCCCAAGCCAGCCTCGAGGTCTCCCGCGCCGACGTCAACCAGTCGGAACAGGAGCTCGCCAAGGAACGACAGACAAGTGCCGACAACATAGAGAGAGCAAAGGCTGCGCTGGCCTCCTCAAAGGCCTCTCTCACCCAGGCCAAAATCCAGTACGACGCTCAGAAGAAGCTCTACTTGGCGGAACTGCAAAGCGCACAGGCTTCCACCGAATCATCCCGTCAGAATCTCGCTAAGCTCAAGGCCGGTCCCCGCACCGAGGAAATCCAGCAGGCGCGGGCGTCACTGGACAGCGCCGAAGCATCCCTTGCCAATGCCGAGGCGACTCTCAAGCGTCGCCAGGCGCTCCTCGGGAAGGGCTTCGTCTCGCAACAGGACTTGGACGATGCCCGTAAGACACGTGACCAGGCGCTGGCCGACCATCGCCGCAATACCGCTGCTCTCGCCGAGCTCGAGGCCGGCAACCGGCCCGAGGACATCGCTCAGGGGCAGGCCCAGCTTGCCCAGGCCGAAGCATCTCTCCAACTCGCCGGCGTCAAGAGCGTCGAGATTGACGTCAAGAAACAGGCCGTCACTGTCGCTGAGTCAAACGTGCTTCAGGCCGAAGCGCAGCTCGCCTCAGCCAAAGCCGAGGCCCGCAACGTCCAGGTCATGGAGCAGAGACTCACCTCGGCAAAGGCTGGCCTCCGCAAGGCGGAAGCAGTACTCGCAGATGCCGAAGCGGGCACGTTCACAGACGAGGTAAAACGCCACCAGATTGCCATAGCACTCTCCGACCTCAAGAAGCGCACGCTGGCACTCGAGGACGCCGCCTATGACCTTCAATACACCCAGGTCGTCGCCCCCAGAGCCGGCGTCATCATGCAGAAACTCGTCGAAGAGGGCACCGTTGTACCAGCCGGTACGGCCGCGCTCCGTGAAGGCACCGGACTTGTCACCATCGCCGATATCAGCGAGATGTACCTCCTTGCCGAGGTGGACGAAGTTGACATCGCTCCCGTCAGCGAAGGCCAGCAAGCCGAGATCTCCGTTGCATCGCTCCCCGACCGCCGTTTCAAAGGCCAAGTTGTCAAGATCTTCCCACTCGGTGTTGAGGACCAGAACGTAGTACGCTTCCAGGTTAAGTTGCATATCAAGAAACCGGCCCCCTCCCTGCGTCCGGGGATGACTGCGGATGTGACGATTACGGTGGCTGAAAAGTCCGATGTGCTGGTGGCACCCGACCTGTGCATCACCCGCGCCGGTAACAAGGCCACCGTCGAAGTGATACGCGGGGAGACGCTGGAGAAGCGGGACGTGAAGGTGGGCCTGAGCAACTGGGAGGAGACTGAGATCCTCGAGGGGGTCAAGCAAGGGGAGCAGCTTCTTATACCGCCGCCTCCGGGCACTGAACTGCCCTTCTGGATGGGTGGCGGGGACAGCAAGCAGAATGCCCAGCGCAACAGGTCTCGGATGATACGACAGATGCGGAGATAGAGGGCGCTGACAAACATGCTAGTTGAGATTCGCGATCTGACCAAAACATATGTGACAGGCAACGTCGAAGTGGGCGCACTCCAGGGCATTGACCTCACCATCGCAGAGGGAGAGTTCGTGGCCATCATGGGGCCTTCCGGCTCGGGCAAGACCACCTTTATGAACATGCTCGGCTGCCTCGACCGCCCAACCTCCGGAACCTATAGCCTGGCCAGCAAGCATGTTGAAGACCTTCCCGACGACCAACTCGCCGCCATACGCAACACCCAGATGGGCTTCGTTTTCCAGGACTACAGTCTGCTCCAACGCTCCTCTGCACTGCACAATGTTGAGTTGCCACTGCTCTATGAGCGTGTCCCACTCGTCCGGCAGACAGAACGTCGTCTCGACCGCCGCAGCCGTGCGCTTGCGGCGCTTCAACGTATGGGCGTGGCTGACCGCGCAGCCCACAGACCTACTGAACTCTCCGGCGGTCAGCAGCAGCGCGTCGCCATCGCCCGTGCCCTCGTCACTGAGCCATCCCTCATCCTCGCTGATGAGCCCACCGGTAACCTCGACTCTCATACGGGCGCCGATGTGATGAGCGTCTTTCGCCAACTCAACGACCAGGGCATTACCATAGTACTCGTAACTCACGATGAGCACGTCGCCTCCTACGCCAAGCGCCTGGTAACATTCCTTGACGGCAAGGTATTGTCCGACCAGGCAGTGGTCAACAATGCGCTTAACGGCGAGGGGGAAGGAACCGAAGTATGAACGCTGTCGAAGCGGTGCGGGTTGCTTTAGCCGGGCTGGTTGCCAATAAGCTGCGCTCATTCCTCACGATGCTGGGCGTAATCATCGGGGTCGCCGCAGTTATCACCGTCGTCGCCATCGGGCAGGGGATGAAGCAGGAAACTCTGGATCGAATCCAGGGCATGGGCACCAATCTGCTCACGGTCAGGCCGGGGCCTGGCCGCCGTGGCACTGTCGTCTTGGAGACGGCGGTAGTAAACCTCGAACGCGAAGATGCCGATGAGATCAAGAGAAGTGTCGAGGGTGTCTTGGAAGTCGCACCTGAGGTCAGCAGCAGCGTCCAGGCAAAGTATCGCAGCAACAACGTCCGCACGCAACTGGTCGGCACCACGGTGCAATACCAGACTGTGCGCAGTCGGGAGCTGGCCGAAGGGCGCTTCTTCGATGAAACCGAAATCCGAGGCCGCAAGCGCGTGTGTGTGATCGGCCAAGAAGTAATGGACGAACTGTTCTACGGCAACTCGCCAATCGGCGAATGGATCCGCATCAACGGGGTCCCCTTTGAGGTGCTCGGAGTTGCCGCGGAGGTCGGCGGCTCATTCGGCAGTCCGGACAATCAGATCCTCGCACCCCTGACGACGGTACAGCAGCGTGTGCTGGGGCGGCCATATCTGAGCACGATCGGAGTGTCAGCGCAGAGCCCCGCCATAGTTGACAAGGTCGAGAAGGGCATCGAGATACTCCTCCGGAGACGCCACAAGCTTCGCACTGGGCAGCCTAACGATTTCAGGATTATGAAGCAGTCAATGATGCTGAGCAGTATGGCCGAAGCGGGAGAGACAATGACCAGACTCCTCGGCGGCATCGCACTCGTGTCGCTGCTCGTCGGCGGCGTCGGCATCATGAACATCATGCTGGTGTCGGTGACCGAACGGACGCGGGAGATCGGCATCCGCAAGGCGGTCGGCGCTCGCAAAGGCGATATTATGTCCCAGTTCCTCATCGAGTCAGTGGTGCTCAGCGTGATCGGCGGCAGCATCGGTATCGCTTTTGGCGTGGCGGTGTGTAAACTGCTGTCCTCCAGAGGCACCTGGACTACCATAATCTCACCCACGTCAATGATCTACGCGTTCGTCTTTGCGGCGGCCGTTGGAATATTCTTCGGTCTATGGCCGGCCAAAAAAGCCGCCGACATGGACCCCATCGTCGCCCTCCGCCACGACTAAACAACACTCCACGATGCATTATCACTCCCTAGGGCTTGTCTCCGGGGATAGCGCAACCAGACACAAAGTTAGGGCCCGAGGTGTATGATGACCCCGGGCCCGCACCTGGGTGGGAGAAGCGAAGTCCTGCGGGTCACTGAGACGTCCGCGAGGACCACGCACTAATCCATGCAACTCGCGTGCCATTCTCTCCGAACTGGCGACAAACGTTGGAAAAAAGTGCGAACATTTCTCTGACTATAACCGTCTAATATTCCAGATGATAAGCTTGCGACCTGATAACCTAGACAATCTTGCACAGAGGGGTTTAGACATCACCCCATATTGGGTAGAATAGCTATAGTCTCGAGTTCATCTAACGAACCTTCTAAAGCTGGTAAACAATGTACCTAGGAGGTGCAAAATGGCCAGCCAGAGCGCCGGTACTCCTACCCACGCACTGGTTAGCGCTGTCGAGGTCCCTGACACGGGCCGGACCGGCATTGCCGTCATTTTGCGTGACGAGCGACGGGACACCGTTTATTCCACCAGCTACACTAAATACGATACACCACTAGAAGCAGCAGCATATGAAGCCATCCGCGAAGCAATACTTACAGCACGGGAAAACGGATCCCGCCATATGACGGTATACTGTGACGTGGAAGACGTAGTCGCACAACTCAACAGACAACAGCAGCCCCCGGACCACTTGCTCACCGCCAACCTGCAACTCCGTGCGCTGTTCAACACGTTCCGCTATGCTAAAGTCAAACTGGCTCAGTCGGGCAATTATTTCATTGCCCATAAGCTGGCGGCTGGCGCGGCGGAGGGCGCCGCGAACTCAACGCCTCTCCAACACACCCTCCGGTTGCCCAGCGAAGTGTGAATCAGCCACGTGGTCTTGCGAGCTATTCCTGACAATCCGGGCGCACACACACAGAGGCGGATTACCACTTGGCGATCCGCTTCTGTTCATTTTCCTATCCCTGTAGTATCCTCTCAATCCGTACCTGGTGTGCTACAATGAGGCAACCTCGCATCCCTGCCAACACCGGAGGATGATGGCATTGTCAGCAGACGACACCAAAATACCGTGCCCCAAGTGCGGCGCCCCCGTCTATCTCACTGACAGTGAGTGCATGGCTTGCGGAGTCGCACTAACCGAGGGCAGAATCGCCGAGCATATCCCCCACGGCTCACCGCAGACTTCCGCCTCTGCACGGCCCGACACCATGCCGCCTTCTTATCCTCGCGCTGATGCAGGAGTTTCCCCACAACCTGGCACAGCTGCGCCGGCTGTCCCCTATCGCGTCCCTCCGGGAACCGCCCCGTGGAACCCCGCTCGGGCCGACCTTGCCCCCGGCTTCTTCCCATCGCTCTCCCGCGCCTGGATATTCTTCAAGGAGAGCCTCGCCATGGGTAAGGCCGATTCGGATGTCCTTATACCCTCGGTTCTCGCCGTCATCGCCAATCTGTTCGTCGCCGGCGTACTCGTTCTCATTCTCCATCTGACCAACCAACTTCAGCCGCTGCTCGAAGAAGAAGCCGAACCGACTGCGTTCCTCTATTCGCTCCTCATCGGCTTCACTGTCATCGGCTACATCATCAGCTACTTCCTCACCAGCATGACGGTCAACATGGTGGACGCCTACCTCCGCGGTCAGGACGCCAATCTCAAGGTGGCGTGGGCCGATGCCATGCACAACTTCTGGGCGATTCTCTGGCTCGCAGTCATTGCCACTGCGGTGAACTTGCTCACCTCCGCAATACGCGGCAAGAACCGGCGTAGCGTGAGCAGTCTCGCCGCGGATGCCGTTGATAAGGCCTGGCAGGTCGCCTCTCTCCTGCTGCTTCCCATCATCATCATCGAAGACATCTCATTTGCCGACGCCTCCAAGCGCGCCATGCGCCTGCACAGAAAGAGCCTCATCCAGCTCGTCGTCGCCGAGGTGGGACTGACCATCCTGCAGAAGGTGGGCGGCTTCCTCTTACTCCTCATCGGCATACTGCCGGCGGTGCTGCTCTACTTCATGGCGCCCCCGCTGCTCTATCTGGGCATCGGCTGGGCCGTTCTGATGCTGGTACTAATGACGGCTCTGCTGATGTACGTCCGCACGGCTTTTTACACTTGCCTCTACCTCTGGGCTGCGGCGGCTGAGACAGCAGGTGATACCGTACCTGCGCCGGCACCGCTATACCGGGCTCTGCAATCGGCCTGACTCCGTCGGCGTCTGACGCCGTCCAGGCTCGGGGAGTGAAGAGATGTGACCTCATATCAGATCGCAACATGGGCACTTGCGCTAGCTGCCGCCACGGCTGCCTGTGCACTCCCGCAACTGCCTGCAGGTATGCCGCCCGCCGACTACTATGGCGGCTTCTTCCCCACGGACGAATGGGCCGACGGGTTAGCGACGGTGCCCCGCCATCAACGCACCAATCCCTTCCAGACAATCGCCATCGTCGCCGAGGCGCCGGATGGCACCGAGGCCTGGAAGCAGTCTCAGGTACGCCTCACTCAGCAGCAGCTTGATGAGATGGCCGCGGAAATGGCATCATATCTGCAAGTCGAGCCCGCTGGCTTTCTCGGTATGGTGCCGCGCCGCAACCGCATCGCCGGCAACGCCCGCGTCATGCCCGCTACGCGCATGGTACGGTGTCCGACTGGAGATGCCGGGACACTGGAATGGTCTCCGGACCGCCCTCAGCAACTGCGCTGCAGCAGAGGCCACGTAGTGGACGTGTTCTCCATCTTCCCGCCGACCGGCGTCTTCGAGATAACCGGACCCAAGGGCGACAAGCAACACTACCCGTATCACGACAAGCCCGACGGCACACGCATCTTCCTCAATGGCGAGTACCTCGATTCGCAGGCAACGTATCATCTCGCCAACGCCTCCCACAAGCTGGCGCAACTCTACCGCGCCACGGGGCAGGAGCAATACGCTACCCGTGCGGCAGCAATCCTCTACGATTTCGCCTGCGCGGTGCCGCACTGGCCGAAGATTCACCGGGGCCGCCCCGGAGTCGAAGGCCGCGACCGCTTCCGCCATCTTGATGACTATTCCGTCTATACCGGCATCTGGTACGACAAGTACCATTCCGGCAGCGGCGGTCTCCCGGCGACTCTGGCCCTGGCCTATGACTTGATTGTCTCCGCCGATGTCTGGGCCGAGCTGGACGCCGCCGCAGATGGTGACGCCCGCCGCATCATCGAAGAAGACCTCTTTCTCTATACCGCCAGAGACGCGGTGCGCTACGACATTCGCCATCCGCAGCCGTCCGCGTCGCTCAGCAACTACATGCCATACCTGATCCGCGGATTCATCTGCATCGGACGCGCCGCCGCCATACCCGAGCTGGTTCACTACGCATACTGGAAGCAGAGCCAGCTTGTCGAGAAGACCTTGATGGCTGACGCCACCTTTCCGGAAAGCCCCTCCTATGCCCGCCAGCACATCTACGGAATGGCCAAAGCCTGCCTGGCGGCCACTGGCTACAGTGACCCGCCCGGATTCTTCTCGACCATTGACGCCCGTCACTTCACAGACCTCGACATGTGGCAAGCGATTCCGCATTTGGGCAATGCCATCGCTACACTCGAAACTATGGTCTATCCGGACAACAGCTATATCATGGTGCATGACACCTGGAGTAAGCTCGTCAGCAGCGGTCATCCAGCACCCGCCCGGACCCGGCCCCTGATATACCCATCCTTCGGCCATGCTGCGCTGGCCCGAGGACATCGCGAGCACGGCGACCAGATCCAGGCCCATTTGCACTACTCCGGTTGCTGGGGACACGACCACCGTGATATGCTAAGCCTCATACTGTGGGCCTACAAAGACGAGCTTGTCTCTGACATCGGCTATGCGCATACTTACCGACAGCTCTCCGACTGGTCACTGGGACACAATCTGGTAGTCGTTGATCGGCACACCCAGCAACGCAGTCCATATCAAGGCAACCTGCTGGGATGGCATGCTCCTGCGGACGCCATGCAAGTGATCGAAGCGGAGGATACGCAAGTCTATCCGCAGTGTGAACGCTACCGGCGGGCATTATGCCTAATACCTCTCGGCGAGCATGACAATGTGGTAGTTGACATCTTCGATGTGGTCGGCGGCGGTATCCATGAGTGGATGGCCCAGGGCAGCGCCATGACCCCACAGATCCTGGAGGTCTCCATGCCTACTGAGCCACTCGCGGGGACCTATGCCGGTGACGGCATGCCGTTCACCCCGCCGCCGGCCGCCGAATATGTCAAACAACGCATTGCCGAGGGCAAGCACCCGCATCGCCTCGAACCGGGCGAGCCGGACCCCTGGTACGGCGTCTTCCGCGACCTGCAAAAAGCTATCGCAAACGCCCCCTTTGTTGCCACATTCACCACACCGGATGGCTCGCTGTCTCCCCTGCGGCTGCATATGCTAAAACCCCTCGGCGCGGATGTCTATACCTGCACCATCCCCAGTCTGCGGCAATGCTGGAGTGCCGCCAAAGGCGGGGAAAACCATGCGGTGGTAGAGAAGTACCGTATGCCCAAGCTGGTAGTCCGGCGTAATGGCGAAGACCTGCGCACCCGTTTCGTAGCTGTCTGGGAGCCCACGCACAACGGGCCGGTCGTCGAGGAGATTGCGGACCTCTCCCCAGGCGACGACAACATGGTGGCCCTGCGAATACGCGCCGGAAAGATGACGGGGATCAGCAATGCCAGAGTCTTCTACGCACGTGAGGCCGTGACCAAATCCACAGCCTCCGACGGCACCCAACTGCAGGGCAGGTACGCAGCTATCACGGAGGCAGCTGACCGCACCGACATCGCGTTGTATGACTGCACATATTTCGCTTCAGGCAACCTGGAAGTCGCCGTCGAAAAGCGGCCCCCGTTGTCACTGATGGAAGTCGTCCCGCTGGGGGGAAACAAACACGCGCTACGCCTGAACGGTACATGGGACGACATTCCCGAAGCGCACTTCATCCACTTTGCCGACCCGGAAATAGTGGCTGTCAACATCGGTGAGCACCAGCGAGTGTGCCCGGTCACGGAGGTGGAGACCGCCGGGCGCAAGACCCTACTGCATTGTCCACGCCATCCGGGCTTCGAATGGGATGCAGAAAAGCGGCAGGCACGCGACCTGTTTTCGCCGTACCTCACGCTCTCAGGGCCCGCGACCGCGACGCTGCCTAGCCGGATATGGCTGCGCAGACAAGGCGACGGACCATGGCAGGTCCGCTGCACCGACGCCGTGACGGTCAACGGAAAACGTGTGGAAGCCACCACGCAGTGGGCCACTGTCGCAGAAGGCTAAACAGGATTCGCCCGCCGACCACGCCCCAACAGCAAGCAGCCGTCCCCCCCATCGGCAGGAGGGACGGCTTCACTCAGTGCTGAGCCACGCTTGGCGGACTCATCCTATCCCGTGCAGCATCCGCAGCCGCCACGCGTCGGTTTCAGCACCATCGGTTTCCCGCAGCATGTCGCCTCTATATCGCCCTTCGTCTCTGGGCAAGGGCACGGCTTCGCAACAACAACCTCCGCCCTGCAATCCTCATTTTGACATACCAGGACGGCGCCTTGACTGAGCTTCATCTCTATCACCCCAAATGTAATGGTATTCTCGTACCTATTAACCATAACGTATGACCGGCTGAAATGTTCAGTCGTTATTGCGTACGTTGTCTGCCTGAGCAGAAGCTGTTGCCAAACGCCGACCGGGCTACTTCCGTGAAATATCTCCCGCAGGCGCGCGGGTATCACGAGATCGGTAACCATTGCCGCGCGACTGCGCTCTCTACAGCACAGAGAAAAGGGGCGCTGAATTCAGCGCCCCTTTTCGGTAGCATATATGAACCTGCACAGGCCCCACGCAAAATGCCCTCCAGGGGCCGGTCAGGCCTAGTACATACCGCCACCCATGCCACCCATGCCGCCACCCATATCGCCACCAGGCGGCATTGGGGGAGCCTCCTGCGGGATTTCGGCGACGAGCGCCTCGGTTGTCAATACCAGCGAACCGATGCTGGCTGCGTTCTCGAGTGCCGCACGGACCACCTTCGCCGGTTCGGTAACACCGGCTGATACCAGGTCCTCATACTCCTCGCTTGCGGCGTTGAACCCATACTTAGGCGACTTGTATCCGGCGACTTTCTCAGCCACTACCCCGCCCTCGTAGCCGGCGTTCGTAGCGATCTGCTTGATGGGCGCGTAAAGAGCCTTCCTGACGATCCTCACGCCGGCAGCCACATCGCCATCGGCGTCTAGCTCATCAAGGATTTTGGTCGCCCGCAGCAGCACTACACCGCCGCCCGGTACGATCCCCTCTTCGAGAGCCGAACGAGCAGCCGACAGCGCGTCCTCAAACCGGTGCTTGAGTTCCTTCAGCTCGGTCTCGGTTGCGGCACCGACCTTGATAACCGCCACGCCGCCGGCCAGTTTCGCCAGCCGCTCCTCGAGCTTCTCGCGATCATAGTCCGAATCGGTGTTCTCGATCTCAGCCCGAATCTGTGCGACCCGGCCCGCAATATCCTCCTCCGAACCTTCGCTCTGCACGATCGTCGTATCATCCTTGTCCACCGTGATCCGCTGGGCCACTCCCAGGTCCTCAAGCTCGACGTGATCCAGCTTGATGCCGAGGTCCTCGGATATGAACTTCCCGCCAGTCAGGATCGCGATGTCCTCGAGGTTGCGCTTGCGGCGGTCGCCAAACCCGGGCGCCTTTACCGCACAGCACTGAAGCGTCCCGCGCATCTTGTTGACCACCATCGTCGCCAGCGCTTCCGCCTCAACATCCTCAGCGATGATCACCAGCGGTTTGCCCGCCGTGGTAGTCTTCTCCAACACCGGCACGATGTCCGCAGCCGACGAGATCTTCTTCTCGTAGATCAGAATGTAGGGGTCCTCCAGCACGCACTCCATGTTTTCAGCGTCGGTGACGAAGTAGGGAGAGATGTAGCCCTTGTTGAACTGCATTCCCTCGACGACCTCCATCTCCGTCTTCCCGACCTTGGACTCCTCGACGGTAATGACACCGTCCTTACCGACCGTGTCCATCGCATCCGCGATCAGCGCCCCGATTGCCGGATCGTTACCTGCGATGCCCGCCACGTTGGCGATATCATCGCGGCCCTCCAGCGGCTGCGCCATATCCCGGATGAATTCGACTACGGCCGCCGTCGCCATCTCGATGCCCTGCTTGATCAGCATCGGGTTGGCACCGGCTACCACGTTGCGCATCCCTTCCTGGACAATCGCCTGGGCAAGCACCGTAGCGGTCGTAGTCCCGTCGCCGGTGTCATCATTCGTCTTCGAAGCGACTTCCTTGCACAACTGAGCACCCATGTTCTCGTATTCGTCGGCCAACTCCACTTCCTTGGCGACTGTCACGCCGTCCTTGGTGATATTGGGCGATCCCCAACTCTTCTCCAGGACGACGTTCCGCCCCTTCGGGCCGAGCGTAACTTTTACGGCATCGGCTACCTTGTCAACGCCACGCAACAGCGCTTGCCTGGCGTCCTCTGCATAAGAAATCTTCTTCGGGGGCATCTCTCAGCGTCTCCTTTCCACACGACTGCAATAGACGGGTCTTGCACCCGTCACTGATTAGACTTTCACGGCTAG
>Ga0180431_10006318_pt1 | contig 14098 bp, 8 predicted proteins | sample SS_ome_11_FD_132459 | JGI IMG/M metagenome (GOLD analysis project Ga0180431, IMG submission 132459) | Hypersaline lake sediment archaeal communities from the Salton Sea, California, USA - SS_1_MS_1 metaG | ecosystem: Environmental > Aquatic > Non-marine Saline and Alkaline > Hypersaline >... | reverse complement strand
GACATTTTGGTTCCTACTAACTATCATTAATACTGCGCTTATTTAAGTTCCTAATGTTCCTATGGTAGAACTTTGGGATATAGTACCTTATAGAAGGGTAACTATGAGTAAAATAAAGTTATTGATTGCAGATGACCATCCGACCTACCGTGAGGGATTGGCTCGCATGCTGGGCGATGAGGAGGACTTTGAGGTGGCTGGCATTGCCGCGGATGGTGCCGAAGCAATCAATCTGGCGAAAAGACTGAGGCCTGACGTGATATTAATTGATGTCAGTATGCCGCAGTTAAAAGGTACCCAGGCGGCAAAGGAAATCAGAAAGCAGAGCCCGAGTAGTGCTATCATAATGCTCAGCGCTTTCGATTACGAGGCTTTTGTGCTGGCTTCATTACGAGCCGGAGCCCGGGGGTATATTTTAAAGACAGCGCCTCTGGAAAGACTGACCAGTGCCATTCGCCTAGTGTATAGAGGAGAGAGTGTACTCGATATCAAGGCTACTGAGAAGCTGGTGCGCCATCTCTGTTCAAGGGTGGTTGAAGGCGATGGTCAGAATGGGGCGCGTTTTGACGTACTATATCCCCGTGAGCTTGAAGTACTCGACTGGGCGGCGAAAGGGATGAGTAATAAAGAGATTGCCAATGAACTCATGATTAGTGAACGCACGGTGCAGACCCACCTGGTCAATATATTTCGAAAACTCGGGGCAAATTCCCGTACCCAGGCAGTGCTTTATGCATTGAGAGAAGGCTGGGTCAATCTTGATGAACCGCCAAAGAGGAACAAAAATTAAGGTGGTAGGTGGATAAACCAAACTCTGGAGCATGTCAAATCGGTAGAGAGGAAATAATCAAGTCTTGATGTCCCTGTATTGCGTCTGTTTAAGGAATGAAAATGACGGTAGTAAACAAAACCGTTCTATTTTTGATAATTGTCTGCTTTGCCCTGGTCACACTCCTGTACCGTACCGTGGAGTATCCCGGTAACCCTCAAGCCAGCGTCCCCCACTATTGGCTGCTCACTCTTTCTGCCCTTATTACCGGCGCTACGGCGGTTTTCTTGAGAAGGCGCCTGTTTTCCGGACCAGTTCGCTGCACTGTTATCCCCGGTAATGATTACCCGATACACCCGGCGCATGCAATGGGAGAAACCGGTGGCGGTGAGCCATACCGGATGATTGGGGTTCTCAGCGGGGTTTCCAAGCCAAAACGGCGAGGAGAAGTATTGCGGCGATATGAAGAGCTTAACTCCACTCTGCTGACTCAAAATCCAAATCCTATAGCGGTCATTGATGACTCGGTGACCGTGCAGTATGTGAATCCGGCGTTTGAGAGATTAACCGGTTACACGCATAATGAGATTATGGGTATAGCGCCACCGTATCCGTGGTGGCCTGAAGAGATGCAGGAAAAATATGAAAGGGAACTGAAAAGAGCCATAAGGAGCGGGTGGAGAAAAAGTGAGTGCTTATACCGGAAAAAGAGCGGTCGTAGTTTCTGGGCTGAGAGGGTGTTCTGCTCGCTGAAATTGGAAGATAAGCTGCTGGGTCACTTTATATACCTGACTGATATCACCACGCAGAAAAAGCTCAAAGCGAATATGGAGTTCTATATATCGGAAATAACCATGGCTCAGGAGGAAGAACGCCGGCGGATTGCCTGTGAACTACATGATGAAACCGTCCAGTCTCTGGCGTCAATAGCCCTCGAAATTGACGCTGTTAGCAAGGCAAAGAATAAAGTGAGAGATGACATCGTTGAGCGTTTAAAGGACGTGCGAAATCGGACCAAGCGGGTGATAGATAATTTGCGACAATTCAGCCAGGAGCTACACCCCGGTATCATAGAACAGGGTCTCGTCCCATCACTGGAGCTCCTGACCGAGGAGCTTGGCGGTGAGAAAAAAATGGATATCCAGGTCATTGTATCCGGTAATGAGCGGCGGATGGCTCCAGAAGCGGAGTTGTGCATATTCCGCATTGCTCAGGAGGCGCTGCGGAATATCGGCAAGCATTCTCAGGCAACCGAGGCTGCGGTAAGATTGCGGTTTTCTCCTGCTAGTGTCACTCTGGGTATATCGGATAACGGCGTTGGTTTTGAATTACCGGAGATGCTCGGCGACTTGGCGGGCAGACACAAGCTGGGCCTGGTGAGCATGCAGGAACGATCTCGCCTGCTTAACGGTAAATTTGCGGTGAAAACGCGCAAGGGGAAGGGAACTACGGTGGTAGTGAAGGTGCCGGTGAGCGGGAGAGATATTTCTTTGGGGAAAAATAACAACCAGTCCCGTTAACGCGGCAAGCCATACAGCCTATATGAAGTACCCTGGTACTAATTTCCTATTTGTGTTTAGTTAAAATATGGGATTGCTATCGGATTATAAGGGATAGTACTATGGTACAGGAACTACCGAAGGATTGGAGTGGTAATTGAGTAAGTTTATTTCCGGATGTCTAGTGCTTGCGTTTGGGGTAACTCTTATTTATCATTTTGCTCTGTTTTGGTTTCAGGGCCCGGTTATCATTGAAGAGCCAAACCGGGTTTTCCTTTCCCTGGAAACGATAATGAGCTTTTTTATTGTCCTCTTTGGGGTAGGACTTCTGGTGCGTACTTAGTCCCTTTCCCCTCTGTCTTGTGACCTTTTCGCTTCATTTCCCCTGTGGCGATGTTATGCGCCGTAACGCACGCTTTCGGCTTGCCTTCCATGCATGAAGCAGGTGTGAATGGCTCTAAGCCGGCTTGGTTATAAAGTATTTATAGGATAACCCGGCCCACACCACAACCGGGAAGAGGTCAGCCCCGATTATGGCGAAGAGTACTATCAGCGGATTTTGTCCCATTGAGTGAGTTGTAGCCGACAGTGCCGTTTGGGTAAACAGTACCACGCTTACTAAATGGACCGCGAATATGGCGACAAGCGCGATTGAGGTGAACTTCAGCCGCTGGAGGAGCTTCATTCCGGGGGTGGCGAGAATAAGCGCGATTACCAGGATAAGGCCGTAATGGAGCGCTGAGATGTAGATGCCGCCCGCCGGTTGGGTGCTGGCTTGAGCATAGATGTAGATGGTATCCTGCCTGAGTACCAGCATTGGATCTGACGGGATGAGCACCGATATGGTGGCCAGCAGCAGGCGATTATATGCCGGGGCAATGAAGTACCATATCACAGCACCAGCCAGGAGAAAGCCAATGGCTTTGCCGATAAAAATGAGCAGCCTACCGCGAAGTGACATGGACCCGTTTCTCCAGCCAGAATAGCCACAAACCTATGGCGAGAAGTATCATGAGAGATTGCCCGATGATGTAGTGGGCGCTGTTGAAGAAATCCGGCAGGTAAGACCCCACGATGAAGAGACCTACCATACGAATCAGATTAAATATAAAAAGCCCGGCTATCCCCAGAGCAATGCCTTCAACCTTGCGGCTGAACCGGCATGGGTAAGCCACAACCGCCGAGGTAAAAATTGCCATTGAGACGATGCCGGTACAGGCGGTAATAATACCCATGGAGAACTCGGGTGATGAGACCATGGTGCCTATCACCTGGATATTGAATGATAACAATTTTAAGATAGCGCCGGTGGCACCGGCGATGAAGGCGCGGAAGCTCGCCAGTTGGTCACCATCGGCGATTCGGGCGTAGATAAGCATGAACAGGAGAATGCACCCGATAAAAATGAGTACACTCTTTACTACCACCCAGTGTCGCCGGAGGTAAAGCGAGATGCGGTTAACAAGAGCATTGGACCGTGACATTGACTGCCCCGATCCAATGCTCTTTTGCACGTCTCGCCTACGGCTTTTTCGCCGAGACTTTTTCCCCATTTCCCTCTCTATATACTCTATGTATTATCGGTCTTAATCTTTCAATCCAGCGATCTAAGCCAGGCGCCGTCTCCGCACGCCAAACCATACCAGCAACCCGGCAAAGGCGGTGCCCAGGATGATTATGCCCCACTGTCCCAGGGTTGGCACCAGGTGCGGTACCTCCTTGTTGCCGAACTGGGCATCTGCTGTGTCACCCGATGGAACGGGCACAATCTTCTGGCGTGAAGGACCGGGATCAGTGCATTGCCAGTCGGTCTTCAGCGTTTCGGTTACGGTGTAATTCCCGGGAACGAGGTCCGTGATGGTAACATAGCCGGAGCCGTCAGTGATAAAGGTGCCGGGCACACCGGATACGGCGAATTCCCATCCGAACAGACCGGGCTCGCCGGCGTCAAACGCGCCGTTTTCATTCAAATCTTCATACTTGAAGATTCTCAGGTCACCAAGCTCCTGGTTGCCGAAGTCCACGTTGGTCGTTGTACCGGTGGTCACCGCTACCCCTATCATCTGCCCCGAAGCCCCGGGGTCAGTGCATCTCCAGCCAGTCGGTATCGTTTCCGTCACGGTATACGAGCCGCTGGGAATGTCGCTAAAGGAGAGATAACCGCCGCCGGACGTCATTCCGGAGTCGCTGGTAGGTCCGCTGATGCTAAATGCCCAGCCGTCCAGGCCGGACTCGGTGCCGGGATCATACATACCGTTACCATTCAAATCCCCATACTTGAAGATAACCAGGTCACCTATCGCCTCCTGGTTGGCGAACTGCACCAGGGTAGTGGTGTTAAAGGACACCGTCGGTGTCTTCACCAGCCCTGGCCCCGGGTCGGTGCATTGCCAGTCAGTCTTCAGCGTTTCGGTTACGGTGTAATCGCCAATGGGGATATCATTGAAGGAGAGATAACCGCCGCCGGAGGTTGTTCCGGAGTCGGCGGTAGGTCCGCTGATGCTGAAGTCCCAGCCGTCCAGGCCTTCAGTGGTCCCGGTGCGTATTTTGTGAATGGTCAAATTGCCGGTTGCCTGCTCTATATCAAAGGATATAAAGGCGCCGGCTTCAGGTTGCGCCTGACCTTCTACGTACAGATATGCCCAGGCGGAATAACTTCCTTCGGTAACCGTATCAGGCACCGTCCAGTCATGGGTATTGCCTGACCCTTCCGGATTGTAGATATCCTGACCTTCAGAATACCCGGAGATGTTCTGCAATGTCACTGTTGTGCCGGGGAAGTCGTCAGTACCTGCACCATCAGAGTACTGTATATACATTGGAGTCGAGTCACCGAAATGGTGTACGGAGAAGGTGTAGTAGTCCGGTGTCCCTTCCCAGTCCCAGATATGCCAGGAAAAGTGCAGTACGCTGGCTCCGTCATTGGTAGCCTCATTCGGAGTGACGGCTGCCGTCGAATAAGCCGGTGACTGTGGCTCTACCTCTACGGCTAAAACAGGACCGGCGCAAAGCAACGCCACCAATACCAAAACAATTGGTGTTACCCCAATTTTGATGAATTTTCTCATATTCATTTTAAATTTCCAAGCCTCCTTGATAATAAATAAACGGTACTATTTGTAATGAAATCACATTTTCGTATCAAGCACCGATAGTAGGAGTCTCTGCTTGTACCTGCTTCACCTCCTTTCTGTTTTGTGTTGTCAGTATAATTTGTTAATAAAAAGGCAGCATCCCGGGCGGGGTAAGCAACTTTGAGTGCCTGCCTACCCCGGCCAGGATTATCTCTTCTTTTTTCTCTATTTCACTTTCACTAGTATCCAATTTTGGCAAGGTATAGCCTTCTTGCGAAAATAATAATCAGCGCCAGTACGATTACACCACCAATTATCTCGGCAATGAGTATCCACTGTGTTGGCTCAACCACGGTGAAGGCGGCACTTTGCCCGTTAACCTCAACGCTGTAGGTACCGGCAGTGTCCTTGCTAGCCGTGAAACTGACTTGCTGTGATTCGCCGGCAGCCAGGGTTACATATTCGGTACCTTCCACCAGTCCATTTATCTCCAGTATCACGGTATAGGTGTCGGCTGCTTCACCGCTATTGGTGACATCCACGGTGATAGTCACTGTCTCCTCGGGTGCTACCGTTTGCGGAGAAATGAGGAGATTGCTGACACCGAACAGAGCCGCCAGCGAAGGTGGAGCCGGTGTGGTGGGTGGTGCTGGAGATGGCTCTGGGGGAGCCGGTGCGGGTACCGCCGGTGGGGTGGTTGGGGTTGGAGTGGTTGGTGCCGGTCCCGTCGGTGGAGTGGGTTCTGGCGGCACTTCAGGAGCAGGCTCTTCCGGAGTGGGTTCCTCCCCATTAGTGGGGGTGGTTGGCTCGGTGGTTTCAGTGCCGCCAACGGCACCGCCGCCACCGGCACCGCCGCCGCCACCGCCGCCGCCACCACCGGTAGTGGTCGCCATGGGGCTATTAGACAAGCCCGACCAGTTGGGCACTTCATCAGCCGTCTTAATGGCGAAGTAGTAGCTGGTGCCTGAGCTCAATCCGGTTACAGTAAAGGCTTCGCTGCTTCCGGACGGCTTGGGGCTTGTTTCACCGAAGACCTGGCTGGATCCCACCCAGTTAGCGGTGGTTATGGCGGAGCCTGTCCGGTACCTGATATCATACGAGCTGGCGGTTCCGGTATTCCCGTCATCACCGGGAGCGGTCCAGCCAAGGGTGGCCGCGCTCGAGGTTGCCGCGATGACGGACAGGGTTACCGCCGCTGGCGGAGTAGTGTCGGTCATTTCAGTACTCCCGCTGGGGCTATTGGATAAGCCCGACCAGTTGGGCACTTCATCAGCCGTCTTGATGGCGAAGTAGTAGGTGGTGCCCAGGCTCAAACCGTTAACGGTAAACGACTCGGCGCTTCCGGCAGGCTGGGGACTGGGTTCGCCGCTCGCCGGAGTCGCCGTCGCCCAGTTAGCGGTGGTTATCGCTGAACCTGTCCGGTACCTGACGTCGTAGAAGCTGGCGGTTCCGGTGCTCCCATCGTCACCGGGAGCGGTCCAGGTGAGGATGACGCTGCTGGAAGTTACCCCGCTGACCGAAAGGGTTACTGCCGCTGGCGGGGTAGTGTCCGGCGCCTCGGTAGTCCCGCTGGGGCTGTTGGACAAGCCCGACAGGTTAGGCACTTCATCAGCCGTCTGGATGGCGAAGTAGTAGGTGGTGCCGGGGTTCAGCCCGGTAACGGTAAATGATTCGGCGCTTCCGGCAGCCTGGGGGCTGGGTTCGCCGCTCGCCGGGGTCGCCGTCGCCCAGTTGGCGGTGGTTATGGCGGCGTCTGTCCGGTACCTGATATCATACGAGCTGGCGGTGCCGGTGCTCCCATCGTCACCGGGAGCCGTCCAGATCAGGTTGGCGGAGACCGAGGTTACCCCGCTGACAGCCAGGTTGGTTATCGCCGCCGGTGGAACATCATCGGGAACTGCGGTGGTAGTCCCGTTGGGGCTATTGGAGATGTCCGACCAGTTGGGCACTTCATCAGCCGTCTTGATGGCGAAGTAGTAAGTAGTATCGGAATTCAGTCCGCTTACTGTGAATGATTCGGCGCTTCCGGCAGCCTGCGGGCTTGGTTCGCCACTCGCCGGGGTTGCCGACGCCCAGTTGGAACCGGTAATAGCGGTGCCTTCAAGATACCTGATGTCATAGGAACTGGCGGTTCCGGTGCTCCCGTCGTCACCGGGAGCGGTCCACGTAAGATCGATAGAATCGGTGCTTACCCCGCTGACAGCCAGGTTGGTAATTGCAGCCGGTGAGGTTACATCGGGGGCGACAACAGGTGTGTATTTTAGATCGAGTGCATTGACTTCACCAGCCTGATAAATTGCCTGCCATGATGGCGCCAGGTCCTGCCATTGCCATTGATATACTCCCCCGTCTTCAACCAGCACCCCGAGCCGGGTCTCCTCGGCTACTTGCCCGTCAACCCGGAACTCAATGATGTCATTGTCAAGGCCGGTGACATTGAGATAGTAGGTTAAGTCGATGAGCGGGTCAAGGCCGTACTGACCGGAAGAGTCCGTGGTAAGGGAGCCGCGTGGTTCACCGTTTATCCAGGCGGTTACCGGTACCCCGGGAGCCGGGTCACCGGTATTGGTCTCCACATGTCCCCAGAAGTGATGGGCTGGTGCCGGTCCGCCCGTGCTGGTGTTAGCCTGTGCCGGCATACCAAAGAGGGCCAGTGTTACTACAATGACCACTCCGAAACTTGCCAGGTAATTTGTTATCTTTCTCACCATCTTGTTATTCATCGTTGTAATCCCCCCCTTTTTATTTACGGGGTGGGGGGGTGAGTCCCCCCACCCCGTTTACGATGGTGGGGGGGACCCCCCACCTCGTGTCAATTAGCCGTGATTAGGGTCCGGGGAACCATGAGTCTGGCAGTGGCGTGAAGCCGAATCCAACCAGAGTGTCAGGGTTCTCCATCCATGTCCAGTAGCCGCGACCGCTCAACATCATTGGACCAGGACCGGGCATTTCCGGCGTGTATGCCCATGACGGCTGACAGTGCACCACCGGGCTGATTGCCTGGGTGTAACCGGGCAGAGCCGCTGGTGTCTGTACAATCGATGACAGGGCGGGTTTCACCGGCATGCCGGGGTTGGTGAAGAGCGGGTTGGGACCAATCAGGTTCCATCGGGCTTCGAGGTCCCGCGTCGGCATGGCATATGGATGACCCGCTGACGAGTTGACCATCAGGATTACGTTCAGTCCGCCCTCGAAGAAGTAGATATAGAAGGCATCGAGCGGATCGAGGTAATCCGTCGGGGCAACCGCCTGCCAGGTCTGGGTTACCGGATCCCATCGGTCAACGTACTTTATCTTGCCACCCAGCCCACTGTTGGCAACGATATCCTGCCACTGGCGGGATGGCACCACAGTTTCTTCGAGCGCTATCGGTGTTGACAGCGTGTTCAGCCCCTTGCACATCGGGATGAAGAAGCCGAACTTGCCGATCTGCTCGTCGAGGACTTCCTCGTGAACCACATACAACCATGGTGAGAAGAATATCGGCGGGCCAAGGCCAATAACCGGCTCGCCCAGACCGGGACCCATACCGCTGGGGCCGGTGGGATGGTTCCACCAGTTGAAGCGGGCATCAAGCGGTCCGCCAATCTTGAGCAGTCCGGCATCCATTGCCATGACCGGGCCGGCGTCAACGCCGAGAGGCGTCGCGTCAACCATGCTGTTGTAGTTGACCAGGCCGAAGCCGAGCAGCATCAGCATGTCAAAGTCGGCTGAGAAACCGACCGCGCCGGCAGCGCCGAAGTCAGCCATGTACAGCGCCATGACACGGCAGCTACCTTCGCCGGCGGCTGTGTTACAGCGCACCACGTCAGTGCCTGGTGAGAAGGAGACCACTATGCCCATGCCCAGACCAGCGCCGAGGCTGAGGGCGTAGGCATCGTTCAACGGGATGTAGCTGACGGCGATGACGGTACATTCAGCGTCACCCAGACCCGTCGCGTGGTTGCCGGAGACCGTGCCATGCGGTGAGAGGGCTACCAGTATGCCCATACCAGCGGCAAGGCTGCCGCCCATGCCTAAGGAATCCATTGTAAAGATGACAAACTCGGTAGCGCCGACCTCGGATTTAGCCGTAGCTGCGCCGGTGGTGGTGTTCTGGTGTATCTGCGGGCAGAAGGTAGCCACCGTGGTGATACCGATGCCGAGCGCCGCCGCACCGCCGATAGCGGTTGGGTCATACGGGTGTATCGCTTCGGCGTCAACGTCAGTCCACGCGTCAGCGGTGGCGGTTACCGAGTTGCCCTCGATGAGTATCCACGGGTACCACATGGAGGCGATACCCAGGGCTACGCCAAGGCTGGCGCCCATAGCGCAGGACTCCTGACAGGGTTCGAGGTCCTCGGCGGTGACAATGACCGGAGCCGCCTGTCCGAAGGCGCTCACCTGGTTCTCGATCACCACCGGTCGGGGCAGCCAGCACTCGCCCTCGGGTAGACCTTCAGCTTCCGCGTTGAAGCCGCTCATGCCGACCAGCAGGATGCCAGCGCCAATGCCGGCACCGCCGCCTATCGCCGCCGCGTTTTGCGCAATGGGCAAGCCACCATGGTGGGCGCCGACAAGCACGTCCGCCGTGCCGCCGCCGTAGACACCGTTGTTGTTGACTACCTGAGCGCTCAGGGTATCAATCACGGCAATGCCGATACCGATACCCACACCGCCGCCCATAGCCTCTGCATCGTCGAACATATCCATGGAGGCAATAGTGGCGATAACGTCACCGGTGCCGGATACCGGCTGGTTCCCGGCGATCATCACGTTCGGGCAGTCGGTTACCAGGATGCCGATACCGACGGCAATAGCGCCGCCCAGACCCATGGACTGCATGCCGGGCATGCTGCCGCTCATCTCCACATCCACTTCCTCGCTCTGCATAGCCTCGTACACGGTCTGGTAGATGCCGCCGAGCAGCACCGCGTCAAACCGAGCCAGGACTGAATCCGGGTTGGCTGATGTAAACATGAATGTCCCTTCCGACACAATCATAGCCTCGCAGTCAGCGTCAGCGGTGACATTGTTCGCCTGCACCGCGCCGGGGGACCCGTTAAGGTAGATACCCGTTGCCGCGCTGATGCCGCCGCCCATTGCCATTTGCAGGTCGAGCCCTTCGACTGCGATTACCTGGGTGCGTACCAGGGTATCCACGTCCACGCCGTTCCCCGCCACCATGATACCCGGTGAGCCGAGCCCGGAGATGCCGACATTACAGCCGCCGCCACCGGCAGCCGCAACCGCGCCGACATCAGCAACCGTGTCCACGCTGAGCCAGGAGACGACGGTATTACCGGTAACCGTGGCATCCCAGGAGCACTTGACCCCGATGCCGACGTTGCTGCCCATGCCCAGGGTCATGCACTGGTCGATACCCATGGTATCCAGCAGCATGGCTTCCATCTCGGCCAGGTCTTCCGCCTCGTCTTCTTCAAGGTCAGCCACCTGGGCCGCCGCCGTGCTGTTGACGTTGGCGGTGCTGGTCACCGTGACGGTGTTACCCACCACGTTGGACTCATCGGATAGCTTGAGGCGGATGCCCCGCGCCATGAGGAAGCCGCACTCGCCGCCGCCCATGGTGGCGGTAACGTCAACCATGTTGCCGACAATATCGGCACGGTCTGACTTCGCCACCTTGATGCCGTAAGCCATGGCAAACCAGGCGGCATCGTCAACGTTAACGGTAACCAGGTTGTAGTTAACGTCAATCAGCGGCGATTCCTTGACCTTGATGCCGTAGCCGGTGACATCGCCGGAAGCCAGGACATCAATGTCATTGGGAGCGGGAGTGCCGTCAGCCAGCACGCCCACCAGTGACTTGGGACACATGAACATCTCGATGCCGGTAGCCCTGCAGTCACCGTGGACATCGATGTCGTTGTTGATGATGAGCGCCGTGAAGCAGTCAACCATCAGGATGCCCCAGGCTTTTGACACGCTGAGCGCCAGTTCAGCCCCCTCGACACCAACCTTAATATCGTTGTTGTCGATAACGGGCCACTTGACCGAAATCATCTCGATGCCAATGCCGTCTGTGCCCGTAACCTCGTCAACCTTGATGAAGCAGTTCTGCACGGTGACGTCTTCGATCGGACCCATAGCACAAACGCCAACATCCGCGCCGGTGATGTACAGCCCGTCGAGGGTCACGTGGGACGAGATGATCTGAATAGCACAACCGGGAATCGTCCCAGGCTCCGGGCCCTGGTCGGATACGTTCAACTTGGTGACTTCCGCGCCCAGGGGATCATATGCCTCGATGACTACCGGCAGGTGAACCACGATATTCTCCGGTACCGCCCCGCCATACCGGTCAGGTGCGGACGGGCCGACCAGAATCTTATCGGGTACTGCCGGATTGTCATAAGGCAACTGGCTCACCGCGTAAGTGATGGTGCGCCAGGGCTCCATTTCGGTGGTGCCGGCATTACCGTTACTACCGAAGAGCCCGCCGGGAACCAGCGGGTCCATGGCAACGTACCTTATATCATACGTAACCTGCGCCCCGACATCGCCTTCACCTTCCGCGGCGCTTGCCGGTGCCACTATTGCCGCCATGGTAAATAACAGCACTAGTGCCACCGCTGCATTTATAATCTTTCTTTTCGCTTTCATTGTTTTTCACCCCTTGAATAAGTGTTCTTATGGTTCCACATCTCTCGAATTGCACAATACTTCAATTCAGACCGTGGAAAGTCCGTCTGCCTCATTGCTACATAAGGTACACCTCCTTTCCTCGCAAATAATTCCCTCTTTTTCACCGAACCGGGAACTTACTGAGGAACCTTCAGCCTTGATTATCGGCGTGCCAGCCTCAATTTCCCGGCTGAGGTACTTTGAATGCTAGCAGAATGGGGGTAAGGGGGCATCGCCGAAAAGGATATTTCTGGGCGATTCGAAATGATACTTTTTAATAGACCTAAATTTGGTAGTTGTTATCGAAAGAGTAGTGAAATTTCATCAGATACAAGCGAGCCGTTCTAATCGAAAGAGATGGTAGTGATAATCAAATTGATACTTTTTGGGCTGGTAAATCTATCTAAGCCAACTAGGGTTTTCTACGTATTTTGACCCTGATTCAATCCTGCACGGACGGGGCAAAGCGGGTAAAACGGCGCCGGAGAGGTGCTTGACAACCACGCCAAAGAGCTTAATATAATTAGTCTGATCAATCGATTACCGGTTCCGAATAACCGGGCAGTGGGCAAAATATTATATATATAATAGGTACAATGGCAGGGGGGACACATGAGAATACGCGGATTAAGGCTGATTCTGATATCGTTACTGACTATTATTCTGCTTTTATCCATGAGCGCCCCGGCATTTGCCCGGCAAGACCGGGTGCGGCTATTAATCGGCTTTCACCAGCACCGGTCCTTTGTTCAGGAGCAGGCGGTTGTCAAAGATCTGGGGAGATGGGGTGGAATGCTCGGCAAGCGCTTTCACCTGGTGCCGATCATTACCGCTCATGTCCCGCGGCGTGCCATAGCCGCGCTGCAGCAGATGCCCGGCGTGGCGTTTGTTGAGGAGGACGGGCTGGTCTATGCCATAGAGGAAACGCTGCCGTGGGGGGTGGACCGCATCGATGCCGAGGTGGTCCATGCTAATAATAAAGGAAGCGGCGTCAAAATAGGCATCATTGACAGCGGGATAGACCTTGACCACCCCGATTTGCAGGTGTACGGTGATGTTACCTTCGTTTCCGGCACCAGTAGCGGCGATGATGATTACGGGCATGGCACCCACGTGGCGGGCACTGCCGCCGCCCTGGACAACGATACCGGGGTTATCGGCGTTGCCCCTCAAGCCGAGCTCTATGCGGTGAAGGTGCTCAATTACTCGGGGAGTGGCTACTGGAGTGACGTGATTGAGGGTATTCAGTGGGCGGTGGATAACGGCATGCAGGTAATCAACATGAGCCTGGGTGCCTCATCCAGTTCCTACGGGCTGGAGGATGCCTGTGACGCCGCCGAGGCAGCGGGGGTGGTGGTGGTAGCCGCCGCCGGCAACAGCGGGAATAGCTGGGGCTTCGGCGACAGGGTGCTTTACCCGGCGCGGTATGGTTCGGTAATCGCGGTAGCCGCCACCGATAGCACGGATGCCAGAGCCTATTTCTCCAGCACCGGGCCGGACGTGGAGCTGGCGGCTCCCGGATATAGTGTTTACTCCACCTCCCCGGGTGGTACCTATAGCGTTAAAAATGGTACGTCAATGGCATCGCCCCACGTGGCGGGACTGGCGGCGCTGGTAATCAAATCGGGAATAAGCGATGACAATGGCAACGGGCGGGTCAATGACGAGGTGCGGACACAGCTCCAGCAGACGGCTATTGACCTCGGCGACCCGGGAAGGGATACCTGGTTTGGCTACGGGCTGGTCTATGCCCCGGCGGCGGCTCCGCAGACCAACCAGCCGCCCGGAGCGCCGGTAATCGGGGTAACGCCGGAGACGCCGGTGACCGCCGATGACCTGGTAGCGGGGATAGTGACCCCCAGCGTTGACCCGGATGGCGACCCGGTAAGCTACGGCTATGCCTGGTACCGGAATGGTGAATTGCAGGCGGGAATGGACACCAACATGGTACCGTCGGCAAACACCGCCAAAGATGAGCTGTGGCGGTGCGTGGTCACCCCCAATGACGGCTACGTAAACGGGACGCCCGATGAGGATGAGGTAACCGTGCAGAACAGCGCGCCGGTGGCGGATGCCGGTGACGACGGGGCGGGGACAACGGGTATGCCGGTGACACTGGACGGGAGCGGGAG
>Ga0180431_10006317_pt1 | contig 14098 bp, 8 predicted proteins | sample SS_ome_11_FD_132459 | JGI IMG/M metagenome (GOLD analysis project Ga0180431, IMG submission 132459) | Hypersaline lake sediment archaeal communities from the Salton Sea, California, USA - SS_1_MS_1 metaG | ecosystem: Environmental > Aquatic > Non-marine Saline and Alkaline > Hypersaline >... | reverse complement strand
GTGTCGGACATTGTTCCCTCCAGTGATATTATCTCTTGAGGGAACTATACCACATCGGTGACATTATCATTTGAGGGAACCAGCTGCCTTCGGTGACATTTTACACGAGGGAATACGCGTATTTGTGCAAGTCGGGACGTGGGGCTATAATCGGGCGTGGTTGACCAGGTGCACAGCAAGGCGAGGAGTGGAGCCCATCATGGATCCTCTGGAGAAATACCTTGGTCAGGCGCGCTACATCCACGGCCCCGGCGTGGCGGAGGAATCGTACTACGGGGTACTGGAGGCGCTCTTTGACGCCGTCGGCGAGACGCTCGGCCCCAAGGTCCGCTGCGTGATGCAGCTCAGGGATACGGGGGCCGGCATCCCCGACGGCGGTTTTTTCACGACGGACCAGTTGCCGAGAGGCGCTGACGTCCACGGTGAAACTTTGCCCTTGCTTCCAGCACGCGGCGCGGTCGAGGTCAAAAGCCCTGCCACCGATGTCCGCCAGGTCGCCCGCGGCGAACAGGTGGCCAGGTATCTGGAGAGATACCGCCAGGTGCTGGTGACAAACCTGCGGGCGTTCGTCCTGATGGGGCTGGACACACGCGGGCGGGCGGTGGAGCTGGAATCCTATGCGCTGGCCGAGAGCGAGGAGGATTTCTGGGCGCTGGCAGCCCATCCGCGCCGCGCGGCGCGGCAACACGGCGAGCGGTTGTGGGATTATTTGGCGCGGGCGATGCTCCTGCCCGCCCCGCTGGACGCCCCGGCGGACGTGGCCTGGTTTCTGGCTTCCTACGCCCGCGAAGCCCGCGCCCGCGTGCTGGCCACGATGGAGGGGGAGGATATCCCCGCCCTGCAAGACATCCGCGAGGCGCTGGAGGAAACGCTGGGCATCCATTTCAAGGGGGCCAGGGGCGACCACTTTTTCCGGGCCTCGCTGGTGCAGACGTTGTTCTATGGCATCTTTTCCGCCTGGGTACTGTGGCACAACGAGATGCCCGACCTCGATGCTCGTTTTGACTGGCGGGTGACGCCCTACCACCTGCGGGTGCCGGTCATCCAGGCGCTGTTTGAGCGCATCGCCGTGCCCTCCAGACTGAAGCGGCTGGACCTGATCGAGGTGCTCAACTGGACCGGCAATCTGCTCAACCGCGTGGATCGCGCCGCTTTCTTTGAGCGTTTTGAGCAAGAGCAGGCGGTGCAATACTTTTACGAGCCGTTCCTGGAGGCCTACGACCCCGAACTTCGCAAAGAATTGGGCGTCTGGTACACGCCGCCGGAGGTAGTCGACTACATGGTGGCCCGGGCGGACGCGGTGTTGCGGGAGGAGCTGGACCTGTCCGACGGGCTGGCCGACCCGCGCGTCCATGTGCTCGATCCCTGCTGCGGCACCGGTGCGTACCTGGTGGCTGTGCTAGAGCGCATCGCCGCTACCTTGCGCGCCAGGGGTGGCGACGCGCTGCTGGCTCAGGATCTCAAACAGGCGGCGATGGCGCGTGTTTTTGGTTTCGAGTTGCTGCCCGCGCCGTTCGTCGTCTCCCACCTGCAACTGGGGCTTTTGCTCCAGCGCTGGGGCGTGCCGCTGGAGGAGGGAGAGCGCGCGGCCGTCTACCTCACCAACGCGCTCACCGGCTGGGAGCCGCCGGAGGAGGAAAAGGAAGATATGCTCTCCCCCGCCTTCCAGCGGGAGCGGGCGGCCGCCGAGCGGGTGAAGCAGAACGTGCCCATCCTGGTGATCCTGGGCAATCCCCCTTACGATAGCTTTGCCGATGTGGCGGTGGGCGAGGAGCGTGTGCTCTCCGAGGCCTACCGCACCACCAAACGCGGTCCCAAGCCGAGGGGGCAGGGCCTGAATGACCTGTACGTGCGCTTCTACCGCATGGCCGAGCGGCGCATTGTGGAGCAGACGGGCAGGGGCGTCGTGTGCTTCATCTCCAACTATTCCTGGCTCGACGGCCTCTCCCACCCGGGGATGCGCGAGCGATACCTGGAGGTGTTTGACAGAATCTGGATCGACAGTTTGAACGGCGACAAGTACCGCACCGGCAAAACCACGCCAGAGGGTAAGCCCGATCCCAGCATCTTCTCCACTCGCAATAACCCGGAGGGGATCCAGGTGGGCACGGCGGTCGCGCTGATGGTGCGCCGTGGGCAGCACTTGGAGGCGTCGAGCATGTACTTCCGAGACTTATGGGGCAAGGGAAAGTGGGATGCACTGGCGGCGGACGCCGCCGGTGGATGGTCACAGGCAGGCTACGTCGAAGTCGCGCCTGGCGTGGCATTGGGTTATCCGTTCCGCCCTCTGGACACAGGGGCTGAATATCTGGCATGGCCCAAGCTGCCCGATCTGTTTCCCGTCTCCTTTCCGGGCGTTCAGACTGGCCGTGACGAAGCATTGGTAGATATCGACCGCGAGCGGCTGGAAGAGCGAATGCGCAAGTACTATAACCCCAAGGTGAGCGACGAGGAAATCGCCCAGGTCGCGCCCCGGTTGATGGAGAGTACGCAGCGCTTTAACGCCCAGGGCGTGCGCAGTTACCTGGTCAAGCGCGGCTTCCACCCGGAGGGCATCGTGCGCCATGCTTACCGGCCCTTTGACCTACATTGGCTCTACTGGGAATCGGAGACCGACTTGCTGGATAGAAAGCGATCTGAGTACTTCGCCCAGATTTTTGAGGGAAACGCCTATTTCGCGTCCGAGCAGAAAGCGCGGAGAGGGTATTCAGCCCCCCAGTTCATGCGCCATATTGGCGGGCGACATTTGATGGAACGTGGCGCTAGTTGTTTCCCACTACACATTAAAGAGCGCGGCCTCTTCGCTGCACTGGAGCCGGAGCCTGTACCTAACCTCTCCGACGCCGCCCGCGCGTATCTGAACGAGCTGACCGGGCTCGAGGACCTGTCGGGGCCGGCTGAATTCCTCTTCTACCATACGCTGGCCGTGCTCCACGCCTCCGCCTACCGCGAGGAGAACGCGGGCGCGCTGCGGCAGGACTGGCCGCGGGTCCCGCTCCCTGCCACCGCCGAACCGTTGCGGGATTCGGCCGCGCTGGGCCGCCGCATGGCCGCGCTGTTGGATCCAGAGGAGCCGGTGGCGGGCGTCACGGCGGGCAGCGTCCGGGCCGGTCTGCGCAAGATTGCCGTGGTCAGCCGCGTGGGCGGGGGGGAGCTCAACCCTGCCGCGGGGGACCTAGCCGTCACCGCCGGCTGGGGGCACATCGGGCGGCGTGGGATCACGATGCCGGGGCAGGGCTGCCTGACCGAGCTCGATAAGGAGGAGGGCCTGGCCTACGACGTGTATCTCAACGACGTGGCCTACTGGCACAACATCCCGGCGGAGGTGTGGGAGTATACGCTGGGCGGCTACCCAGTGCTCAAGAAGTGGCTCTCCTACCGCGAGAAGCGCGTCCTGGGACGGGATCTCAAGCCGGAGGAGGCGCGGGCCTTTACCGCTATCGCCCGGCGCATCGCGGCCATCATCGCATTGCACCCCAAGCTCGACGCTAACTATGCAGTCGTAAAGCAAGATCTGTTTTCCTGGCAGTAGATGGGCAGGCGTGTGGGGAAGCGGAGGCATCAGCGCAGCTACGTCGAGCTGCCCGCTCGGCGATGGTCCAGGATTATCTGGGGCAGAGCATCCGCGCCTGACTCGGGGCAACCTTGCGAAGGTTTCAAGACACAATCCGGGCCACAAGAGCCCCCGTTTGCCAAGAACTGCGTCAATACTGAGGCACCTTCTAACCTTCGCAAGGTTAGCCTTGGTTTCTTCTAATAGCCCCTCAGGATTTTTCCCCGTCGTGTTCCGTCTGGTATGCCGGGCAATCGTCCTGCTGTTTGCAGCGGACACAGCCCAACTGCACCACGACCTTTCCACTGAGGGCGAACCGGGCAATCACAAAGAGGGCCAATATCACGGTTCTCATCACCGAGAAGCGGAGGAAGAGAAGGACGACGCCGCCGAGTATGGGCAGCAGCCAGACCAGAAAGACGGGCGCGATGAACTTTACGTAGCGGCCAAACTCCTCTTTGTCGCCTGGCTTGAACAACCGAGAGGCGATCCTGCCCATGCCCATGGGGCACACCTTGCCATAGTAGTAGCAGTACTTGCAGCGGAACCTCATCGTCCAGACCGTCATGGCTGCGCAGTAGGCCAGGTAGGCGACTGCTACCCACGTGCCGAATCCCGCCAGGATCACCGCTCCGAAGGCATAGAGCAGAATCTCGAACGCGTTCCTGAGGAGGACGCTTGAGCGCGGATAGTTCTCGTAGCGTCGTATCTTGGCTTTCCGGGTCACTTTTTCCTCCTTGGGTGTGTGCTGCTGTGTGGATCCCTCGTGTGGGTGCTATGATGGAGGCTATGGCACCTGGGCGACGAACTGTTGCCCATCCCGCTTGCAGATCATCTGGATCGCGTCTCGACCCGACGTCGCCGCCGGGGGCAGGCCGCCTCCGGGCTCGACCCATTGCCCGGCCATGTAGAAATCCTCCAGGCCAGGGAGCGTCTTGTCCATGCCCTTGCCCATCGTCATGCGCATTGTCTCGGTCGTGATCAGCCAGCCTTCCATCGAGCCCTGCCAGTTGCCGGTGTAGCGCTCATAGGTCATCGGCGTGGCGACGTCGACCACCTCCACCTGCTCAGAGATGCCTGGGAAGCGCTGCTCTAGTTGGCCGATCACCTTGATGGCGATGTCCTTCTTTTCGGCGTCGTAGCGCTCGCGATCCTGGTACAACTCCTGCCAATAGCCATAGTTGGACACGAACGAGACGACGATGACCGACTTGCCGGGTAGGGCCATCGTGGGGTCGTAGCAGAAATGCCGCATCCCCATCCGGCCCTGGACCTCGCCGGCGATGGTGATCGGCTGGGCGAGTGGGAAGCTGACCGTCGACGGCTGGCCGCTCAGGTCGCGCGCCACCCCGAGCGAGACCTGGATGATGGGCTGAAAGATGGGCAACTCGTCGTAATAGCCGCGCACCTTGTCGTTGACGTACCTGCCCTCCAGCATATCAAAGATGGTCGCGCGCCCGTCGGCTGCGGAAATCACGGCGTCGGCGCGGTGCTCGCTCCCATCGGCCAGGCGCACGCCTACCGCCCGGTCGTTCTCGGTGAGGATTTTCTCCACCCGCGACCTGTAGTGGATCTGGCCGCCCAGGTCGAGGTAGCGGCGCTCGATGGCCTGCGCGAACGCTAGCGACCCACCGATGGGGTAACCGGCATCTCGGTTGTGCATGCAGGCGAGCGTCATCAACAATCCCGCTACTGGAAAGTCGGGCATGTCAAAGAGCTCGCCGAACGCCTGGCGCAGGAAGGGGTCGGTGAACCGCACGGAAAAGTCCTGCACAGACGTCCTGCTGTATTTGCGGAGGGCGCCCATCACGGGCAGCATCTTGGGGATGGCCTTGATCGTGGTCAGGAGCCCGGATGTCCCTGTGGAATCGCCCATCATCTCCCCAAACCCGGTAAAGCGGCGGGCTGCGTTGCAGAACTCTTCGATGACCTTGGCGTCTGCGGGGGCCAGTTCTTTCATGTGCTGCTCCAGCCGGTCGAGGTCCGTGTACAAGTTAAAGGCTTTGCCGCCTTCCCCCTCGAAGCGGATGAACACCTCGTGATCTACGACCTGGCGGCCCCGCAGCGCACCCAGCTCTTGCCAGACCCGGTTTAAGCTGGAGCCGGTCTTGGAGCCGACGAGCCAGTGGATGCAACCATCGAACGTATAGTCCTTGCGCTTCCAGGAGGTACACAGCCCGCCTGGCTTATCGTGCAGCTCGAAAATCTGGGTGCGGTAGCCGTTCATCTGGCCGTAACACCCGGCCGAGAGCCCTGCGATGCCTGCGCCGATGATGATGATGGACTTGGACATTTTTCGTCTCCCTCTGTATGTGTGGTAGCACCACCGCGTAGGGTACAACGTTTCTGGCTGCCGTGCCTATCCTCTGCCTAACAGCGCGCTATCAGTTTTTGGAGGGCGCCATTCTGATGGCGCACAATCGTCTTTCAGAGGGCGCCATTCTGATGGCGCGCGCTATCAAATCGCGATCCCGAACCACGACATTATACCATGCCGCACGGACGTCCAGAAGAAGACGAAATGTCCCGTTGTCAAAGCAGGGGCGATCCTGTCCGCTGTCGGTGTGGTCTTTATCCCTGCCGTTCGTCGTGCACGATCCTCCCATCGTGGAGGTGGACGGTGCGGGCGGTTTGAGCCGCCACCTGGGGATTGTGGGTGACGATGATAAAGGTCTGGCCCTCCCGGTTGAGGGTGCGCAGCAGCGCCATGATCTCGTCGGCGGTGGCCGAGTCCAGTTCGCCGGTGGGTTCATCGGCCAGGACGATGGCGGGGCGGTTGACCAGCGCCCGGGCTACCGCCACCCGCTGCTGCTCGCCGCCGGACATTTCCAGCGGGCGGTGTGCCATCCGGTCGCCCAGGCCGACGTGCTCCAGGAGTTGCGCCGCCCGCTCCCGGGCCTCCCGCCGGCCCATCTCTGTGTAGCGCAGCGGCAGTATCACGTTCTCCAGCGCCGTGAGGTGGCTCAACAGGTTGAACTGTTGAAAGACTAAGCCGATCTTTTGCCGGCGGATGGCGGCCAGGCGCGAGCGCCGCACTTGTGTGACGTCCACGCCATCCAGCAGGACGGTGCCCTCGGTGGGGGTGTCCAGGCAGCCGACCAGGTTGAGGAGCGTGGACTTGCCGCTGCCGGAGGGCCCCATCACGGACATGAACTCTCCTGCTTCGACCACCAGGTCGAGCCCGCGCAGGGCTCGCACCTCCGTGGTCCCCATCGGATAGATCTTGACCAGCCCGTGGGCCTCGACGATAGCCATAGCCTAGCTCCTCCGTGTTGGGCAAGTTGGCGACCTGCCTTACTCCTGTGTTGGGCAAGTTGGCGACGTGCCCTACTCCTGTGTTGGGCAAGTTGGCAACTTGCCCTGCTGCTTTGCATTGGACAAGTTGGCAACTTGTCGGGTTCCTGTGTTGGGCAGGTTGGCGACCTGCCGTACTCCTGCGTTGGGCAAGTTGCCAACTTGCCCTACTTCTCGATCGGGAACGTGATGCGGACCGTCATGCCCCAGCGCAGGTCGGGGTCAGGCGCGTCTAGCTCGACGACCGCGCGGTAGACGACGTCCCCGGCCGGGAGCCGCTCGCCGCGCAGTGCTATCTCGGCAATGTGCCCTATCAGCGTCTTGTCGTCGAAAGCGTTGAACGCGATTTCTGCCTCGCTGCCGACCCCAATCTGGGCAGCTCCCCACTCGTCCAGGTCAGTGGTCTCGATCCACAGTGTCGATAGATCGGCCAGCGTGATGGCGGGGATACCGGGCTGGGCCCAGTCGTCGGGCTGCAACTGAAGCGTGACGACGGTGCCATCGAAGGGAGCGGTGAGGGTTGCCGTCTCCAATTCGGCCTGGGCCCGAACCACCTGGAGGCGAGCTTGCTCCACCTGCCGGGCCAACAATGGGTCCTCTCCACCCTGGATTCGCTCCAGCTCGAGGCGGGCGCGCTGCACCTCGGCATCCAGGATGGCGAGTTCCTGGCTGCTGGCGTACTGCTCGGCCACGGCGGCATCGTATTCTGCCTGTGCCACTGCCAGTCCATCCTTGGCGTCCTGCCAGGCCTTGGTGTAGGCTTTCTGCACCTCCTCGAAACGCCATTCCCAGGGGCGATTGACCGCCTTCTCGTACTCGTAGGCCTCGTCGGCCTCGGTCTGGATGGCCTGCTGCAGGGTCACCTCGGCAGCTGTGAGGCTGGGAAAGCGCGCACGGGCCTGGGCCAGACGATCCTCGGCGATCTGGAGCGCCAGTTCGGCCTCGGCCAGTTGGCGCTGGTGCTCTATCTGCGCCTGGGTCAGTTCCAGCTCGGCGGTCTTCAGCCCAGCCTGGGCTTCCTGCAGCGCCAGTTCGAGCGGACCTGCGTCGAGCTGGCCCAGGGGAGTGCCGGTCTCTACGATGTCTCCTTCTGCCACGAGCCATTCTGCGATGCTTCCGGCGGTGCTGAAGGACAGCTCGGCCCACTTCACCGGTACGACCTCGCCGCGGGCGCGGACGCCGACGGCGGCGGGGGCTTCCTCCCTCTGTGGGGTGGGGATTCCAGCCCGGTCGGAGCTGCGGGAAAGCCACCCGGTGCCCACAAAGAGGAGCACGGCCACCAGAACCAGCCCACCGATGATCAAGATCAGTCGTCTCAGCTTCATTGTCCAGTTCCTCCAGTTTGAGTATCACGGAACACGGAGCGCGTGTTGCGTGTTCCGTTTGCCGGTCACTCGGCCCTCAACGCCGCTACCGGGTCGAGGTGGGCAGCGCGCCAGGCGGGAAGCAAGCCCGCAGCTATGCCCAGCAGCGTGCTGAGCACAATCGCGCCCAGCGCCAGGCGGGGCGTCAATTCTAGGATCGTGAACCCGTCAGCCTCTTGGGCGAAGAGATTGATGGCTGCGGTGGCTGGCCAGGCCACGAACGTGCCCAGCAGTCCGCCCAGGCCGCCCAGCTTGGCCGCATCGGCCAGCACCTCGGCCAGGATATCGGTGTCTCCAGCGCCGACGGCTTTTTTCAGCCCGATCTCGCGCGTGCGGCGGTGGACGGCGATGATCATCGTGTTGACCACCGAGACGCTGCCGACAAAGACGGCGATGGAGAACAGTCCCGCCATCACGCCGAACAGAATGGCCAGGACGCGGCGGATCTCGTCAGCCTGCTCGGCGGCGGTCATGGTCTCGATGCCCGGCAGCGTCGCCTCGATGGCTCGGGCCACCTCTTGCGCGTCCTGGCCCGGGGCCAGCAGCGCCGTGATCCGGTTGAAGGGATCGGGCCTGCCCAGTACCCGGGCCAGCGCGTCCAGCGTCATGTGGACGCAATAGTTCATCTCGCCCAGGTCCCTGGGAACGCGCTCGCGAATGCCGACGACGGTGAAATCGTGGTCGCGGATGGTGAGGGTGCTGCCCAGGCGCAGGTTCTGCTCCTGGGCCAGCCCCGCACCGATCACCACCTCGTTCAGGCTGGCGGGAGTCAGGTTGCGTCCCTGGGCAAAGCGCACGTCTATCACCATCTCCCAGCCAAACTCGCCGGTGGGTGATTCGATGCCGTAGAAGGAGTGCTCCCCCGCCAATCCGTCGTTCTCATCGTCGATATATCCGCCCCAGCGGGTGAACACCACCTCCCGCACGCCCGGTGTGTTGCGGACGATGCGGGCGGTCAGGCGGCCAAAGGGCACGTCCCGATCCTCTGGCCGGACGTAGACCTTGTCCCGCGATCCCTCGACCGCGTCGTCCAGGTAGTTGTTGAGGTATTCGGCCAGGCTGCCCAGGACGACGAGGGCAAAGATGCCGATGGCGATGCCGCCGACGGTGAGGATCGAGCGGGCGTTGCGGCGGATGATGTCGATCAGCCGCCGCGGGCCACGGCGAGAGCGAGAGGCCCCGCCACCCCGCAGCGCGACCACCGGATCCAGGCGCGCCGCTTGCCACGCCGGGTAGATGCCTGCCAGGCCCCCGATCAGCGCGGTGGCGACGATCGCGCCCACGGCCAGCCTGGGGGTCAGCAGGAACAGCCGGATGCCCAGCTCGTCGGCGAATAACCGGTTGCCGGCGAGACCGGCGCACGCGCTGGCCAGTACCCCCAGAGCGCCGCCCAGCCCGCCGATGAAGGCCGCCTCCGATAGCACCTCGGCTAGGACGTGGGCGTCGGCCGCGCCCAGCGCTTTTTTCAGGCCGATCTCCCGGTGCCGCTCGTGGATGCTGACTGCCATCGTGTTGACGATGGTAAAGGTGCCGATCAGGAGCGCCATCACGCCGCTGGCCCCGACGATGCGCGAAAAAATGAGCACTTCATGGCGGGTCTCTTCGGCTGCCTCCTGGGGCGATTGGACCTCGACGTCGTCCAACTCTGCCCGGATGCGATTGGCCAGGGCCTGGGAGTCCACGCCGGGGTGGGGGACGACGGTGACACGGCCTACGCCGGGGTAGGAATACCATCTGTCCGTCGCCAGCCTCTCGGCCATCTCGTAGGAGATGAACGCCGTGGAGTATTCCTCCGTCTCTGTTTGTCCCCAGATGCCGACCACGCGGAAGGGATAATCGCGGATGGTGAGGATACCTCCAACCTCGAGCCCATACTCCTGGGCGACGCCCCAACCGACCACCGTCTCCGCGCGGCTGCCAGGGTCGGGCACGCGCCCGGCCCACAGCCCTCCGCCCACCGGCGGCTCGTACTCCAGGCCGGGGATATCCGAGCGGGTGCCGGCAAAGCGCAGGGGCTGAAATTGGATTCCTTCCAATTCCTCGATCCGGTCAGAGATCGTGGCCGTGACGCCGGCCGCTCCCTCAATGCGGCGCAAGCGGCGCAGGGATGCTTCCGTCAACGGACGATCCCACTCCTTGGGCCACACGGCCACGCGGCCGCGGGCGTTCTCCAGCGCCGGGTGGATGACCACGGCTTCCAGGTTCTCGGCGATGCCGCCGACGGCGGTGACGGCGAAGGTGCCGACGGCGATGGCCAGGACTGTGAGCAGCGTGCGTATCTTGCGCTGTAACAGGTGACGGATGATCTCAAACACGGGGACCTCTCAGGGCAGCGGGACGTGTGATTGGTTGGCTCCTCGACACACCATCTCTTTGATAAGATTATGATGCATAATTATACTAGGTATAAGTGAGATGTCAAGGAACGCCACCCGACGTCTACTTGGAGACAGCCGGACAGTATGATAGAATGACAACTCTTGGACAGTCGTCAGGACAAGGAAATCAGCGATAGGGGGAAGCGAGATGGAAGGCAAGCAAGTGCTGGTGGTGTTTCACTCTGCGTCAGGCAACACCCGGAAGGTCGCGGAGGCCATTGCCGAGGCTCTGGCGGCCAATATCGAGCAGATCCGCGAGGTCAACCCCCGCCCGGTGGATATCAGGGGCAAGGGGCAGGGCAATTTCCTGAACATGGGTCGGGTCGTCTTTGCCGCCATAGCGGGCCGTGCCACACCGATCGAGGAGGCGCAGCACGACCCGGCCGGCTATGGCCTGGTCGTCGTCGGTACACCGGTCTATGCCGGCTCTGTGCCGGGGCCGGTGCGGGCATATATCAAGAGGTACCGGGCCGATTTCAAAGAGGTTGCCTTCTTCTGCACCGGGGAGGACCCCAACAACGCGGGCGTCTTTGAGCGATTGGAGCGGATATGCGGCAAAGCACCGCGGGCGGTGCGCGCCTTTCACGCGCCCCAGGTCAAGGCCGGCGAGTTCCTCCCGCAGGTCGAAGAGTTCGTCGCCGGGCTGTAGCGCCTCGTGGTCCATCATTCCGAGCGGGGGCGGGAGATTTCTCGACTCCACTCCGCTGCGCTCGAAATGACGGGGGGGGAAGGGGATGGATATGAAAATCGTCTTACTGGCTTGTGTGGTGGCGGCTTTGCTGGTTGGTTGCGCGGGTGCAGAACCCACCCGCGAGGTTGCCATTTCCTTTGACTGGGCGTACCGCGCGGGCGACTATATCAGGGCGGTGCCGGCCGTGAGCGATGGGGTCGTGTACGTGGGAGCGGACGACAACTCCCTGCACGCCGTGCTTGCCGGCACAGGCGAGCTCCTGTGGCGATATGAGACGGCCGACAACGTCACCTCGGCGGCGGCTGTTCTGGGAGATGCCGTCTATTTTGGCTCCTGGGATGGTACGATCAATGCGGTCGACGCTGCGGAGGGCGAGTTGCGCTGGCGTTACGAGACGGATGGGTGGGTGAGCGCCTCTCCCGTGATCAGCGATGGTGTGGCGTACGTTGGATCTCACGATGGTTCTCTCTACGCGCTGAGAGCTGCGGACGGGGACCTGGTGTGGCGCTACGAGACCGACGGTCGCATACAGGGTGGGGCGGCGCTGGCCGGGGACCTGGTCTTTTTCGGTTCGACGGATAACTATCTGTATGCGCTCGACGTGACGAGCGGAGAGCTGGCGTGGCGCTATCCGGTGGGAGGGGACGTGGTGAGCACACCGGCCGTCGCGGATGGGATTGTCTACGTGGGTTCCCTCGATCGCACGCTCCACGCATTGGACGCTGCGACCGGCCAGTTGCGCTGGATCTTTGAGGCGGCGCACGGCGTCGAATCATCGCCGGTCGTCGATGGGGGCGTGGTGTACGTGGGGGCCAACGACGGCTGGCTGTACGCGCTGCAAGCTGGAGATGGACGTGTCATCTGGCGATACCGCGCCGGGGATATCGTCCGCTCCTCGCCGGCTGTGTGGCAGGATCTGGTCTTTGTGGGCTCTGACGACGGCTATCTCTATGGCCTGGATCGCGAGTCGGGGGCGCTGCTGTGGCGCTATCGGACAGGGGGCGCTATTGCGGCGGGGCCCGCCTTGGCCGATGGCAGGCTCTATGTTGGCTCCATCGACCGCCGTCTGCACGCATTCAGTCTGGAGGCGGAGTAGATCATGGCAGAAATGAGAGAGACGGGGGGTGTGGATCGCCGACGCCGGCTCCGGTCCTGGTGGCCGGTGCTCGTCCTGGTCGGGGTGTTGCTGGGCCTGGCTCTCGTCTGGGTGTTCTGGGATCGCGTGCGTTCGCCTCAAGCGCTCTGTCGCGAGGCCCAGCGGGCGCGGCCCGAGCGGGCGGCGGTGCTGTATGCGCGGCTGGCCGAGAAACTGCCCCAGATCGAGGAGTACGCCTGGTTGTGGGCCGCCGAGAGCAGAATGCCGGACCTGGAGGCGATGCGCGCGTTGCGGGCGCTCGTCGCCTTCCGGCCTCAGAGCCCGGCCGCCTATCAGGCGCATCTGGCGATGGCCCGCTATTATGCGAGTATCGAGGCTCCGGAGGCGGAGCGCGAGTATCGAGCGGCGCTGACCCTGGATGACACGGTCGCTTTGCGGCTGGAACTGGCGCGCCACCTGGAGGCGCAGGGGGATGGCGAGTCAGCGTATGCCGAATACCTCGATATCCTGGATGAGCGGCCGGACGCGTTCGCCGGGATGCGGCGCACGGGCCAAGATCCCTTGAGTGTGGCCGAGGATCTGAACGCTGCCCTGTACTATAGTGATGTGTTGGAGGTGCTGCGCACGGTCGAGGATCCCGAGGCACTGCCCCTGCGTGCGCAGGCGCTGGGCGGGTTGGGGCGCTACGAGGAGGCGGAGACGGCCTATCGCGCCTGGTTGGAGGAGTGGCCTGACGACCAATCCGCCCGCTCAGGGCTGGCCCGGGCCCTGGCGCGTCTGGGCCAGGCAGATGAGGCGCTGTCGCTCTACGAGGAGGTCGGCGGGCCGGATAGCCAACTGGCGCAGGCCGGGCTGCTGGAGGCAAGCGACGCTGACGCCGCTCTGGCGCTCTACGTGGATTCTCCCTACCCGGTGGCCTGGTGGTCCGCCACTGGGATGCTCGAGGCACAGGGGCGACTCACGGAGACGTTGCCGCTGTACGCCCGCCTGGCCAAGACGGAGACGTACCTGGCGGACGACGCCGCATATCGGCTCCACGTCCTGGGCCGGCGACTGGGGGACAAGAAGGCAGAGGCCGAGGGCAAGGTGCTGTTGCAGGAGTTCGGTCTGAACGATCTGGCGCTCCGGGCCACCGGGGCAAGGCTCGAGCTGGCGATAGCCCCACCCCTGGCCGGGGCAGGCGGCACGATTCTGGATAAAGTCAGCGCGTTGGAATCGATCGGGCGTGAGGACCTGGCGCGCATGGAACTGGTCCTGGCTGCACGCTTTCGGCGTGCGCCGGAGATTGACCTGGCGATGGCGCAGGCGCTGGCCTCGCGGGGCTACACGGTCGAGGCACAGTCTATCGCCGAGGCATACGTGGCGGATCATCCACGGGCCTCGTTGGCCTTCTGGGAGTTGAGTTATCCCAGGCCCTATTCGGCTACCGTTCAGGCGGCAGGGGAAGAGTTTGGCATAGACCCACTCCTCATCTGGGCCGTGATGCGCCAGGAGAGCCGGTACGATCTGGAGGCGATATCCTACGTGGGAGCACGGGGCCTCATGCAGGTCATGCCCGCGACCCAGACCTGGGTCGCGGAGCAATTGGGCGACGATATCCCGCCCGGCGACGCTTTCACCCCGCAGGCGAACGTTCGTATGGGTGCCTGGTTCTTGCGTTTCCTGTCCGACTATTTCGAAGGCGACCTGGATCTGGTCATCGCGGCCTACAACGGGGGCGCG
>Ga0180431_10006315_pt1 | contig 14101 bp, 14 predicted proteins | sample SS_ome_11_FD_132459 | JGI IMG/M metagenome (GOLD analysis project Ga0180431, IMG submission 132459) | Hypersaline lake sediment archaeal communities from the Salton Sea, California, USA - SS_1_MS_1 metaG | ecosystem: Environmental > Aquatic > Non-marine Saline and Alkaline > Hypersaline >... | reverse complement strand
ATGATGTTTGGTCTACAAAATGGTGGGCGATACTGGATTTGAACCAGTGACCTCTGCGATGTCAACGCAGCGCTCTAACCAACTGAGCTAACCGCCCGTTACAAGGTTATTCTACTAAATGCACCGGTCACCGTCAACATGTTACGGGGAATTTACCCTGTGATGGGAACACCGTTCAGGTGGGGCGGTGTGGTGTAATTTGCTTCTCATATGGTACAATGGCGCCGAAAAAGCCTTGGAGGATAAATACGTGAAGGTTCTCAAGTATCTGGCATTGAGTTTGCTGAGTTTTCTCCTTTTCCTGTCTCTGGCCATCTTCGGCCTGGCGTTTACCGTAAACAGTACCTTGCTCAACCCGGAATTTGTCATCTCGGAAGTGGACAAGCTGGATATGTCAGCAGTATCGAGGGAATTAGTAGGGGACTACGTCGCTGAGGAGATTGTTGACCAGCTGCCTCCTGAGCTGCAGGCGAACACAGCCGGATTTGTCAGAGAAGCGGTGTATGATATTGTCTCCGACCTGGAACCATTTATCAAGCAGGAAATCAATAAAGTTGTTCATGCCGGTTACAGCTTCATGCTGGGGGAAAGTGATAGCTTGAGGGCGGTAATTTCTCTGGAACCGTTGAAAGAACACTTGAGGGAAAGCCTGAGAGACGTTTTCTGGCAGGGCTTTCAGCAGTCAGTGCCAGCGGAGTTCGCCGGCTTACCACAACCACAATTACAGCAGTACTTTGAGCAATATTATAACCAGTACTATCAGGAGTTCTCCGGGCAAATACCGTCATCGCTGGTGATTGATGAGGGTTATATTCCCACCGAGGTGATGGAGCAGATTACCCGGGTAAGGCAGTACATCGGCTATTTCCAGACCGGTTACTACGCATTGATTGGCTTCATGGTGCTGCTCATCCTGCTGATTATTCTCATTAACCGTAATGTGCGGGGCAGTACCCGTGACCTGGGTATAACGCTACTGATTTATGGCGCCCTGGAGTTTGCCGGGGTCTTCCTCGCCCGGAACTTCCTGCCGGACAGCCTGCCACTCTCGGGGATTCCGGCATCAATTCAGATGTGGGTACTTGGATTGACCAGTGACCTTATAGCACCGCTACAGACGTTCAGTATCGGGGTGATGGTGGCCGGGGTAGTGTTACTGATAGTTTCCTTTGTCTATAAGCCGGGGGAGGTGGAGGAGTAGATAACCCCCCACCCCACCTGAAATGACCGCCCCCACCGCTATGGCTATGGTGCCCAACAGGAAGGCGTCAAACCAGAAGCCGCCGGGGAAGAGCATGATGAGATAATCACGCGTAGGGTCAAGCTGCCAGAGGTCATTGGCGAAGCTGATGAGGTGAAACTGGACAAAGATCTGGTTAAAGTTCAGCAGTATGCCTGCGCCCAGCAACAGCATCAGACCCAGAGTAAGGCTGCCGCCGGCTACCAGACCCCTTGCCAGCTGCCGCCGGTCACGCCACCGGAACAGGCTGAGAAGAACGTAAACCAGAGTATACAGGAATGTGCCCAGCAAGACCCGGTAGTCCAGCCGGAGCAGCCCCTTCACATCTTTGAGGTGAGCCACTTCCCGCTCATTAAATAGCTCGAGCGGCTGGCTATCCTTCTGTACTGTGAGAGCGATATACTCTTCACCGGAGTTGAAATAGTCAATCAGTCCCGCGGCAGCCCGGTGCAGCTCGGTAGCCGACAGCCCGGTAGTCCGGCTTACCTGGTACTTTTCAAACCCGTACTGGTACAGCCACTGGCTGTTGGCAATCCCGGCAATGGTGACTGTCAGCAACAGCACCGGCAGACACAGGACAAACAGCAATTTAGCCAGAAAACGTAAGATTTTCAATGATATCACCGGTAATCCCTACTAAATTGTACCGCATTGGCTCTTAGAAAAATACCCCCGGCAATTGGTGCTATGTTATAATTACCCTAGCCCATGTTTACGCATCTTCATGTCCATACCGAATATAGTCTGCTCGATGGTATGTCCCGCATCCCCCGGCTGATAGCCCGGGCCAGGGAACTGGGTATGGATAGCCTGGCCATCACTGACCACGGCGTGATGCATGGGGTCATTGAGTTCTACGAGGCAGCCAGGGAAGCCGGTATCAAGCCGATTATTGGCTGTGAGGTCTATGTCGCCGAGGGCAGCCGCACCGACCGCAATGCCGGAAACAAGAACCACTACCACCTGGTGCTGCTCGCCAGGAACCAGACCGGTTATCAAAATCTCATTCAGCTTACCACCCGGGCCCATCTGGAAGGGTTTTACTACAAGCCGCGGGTAGACCGTGAACTGCTGCAAGAATACCACCAGGGACTGGTAGCCCTCAGCGCCTGCATTAAGGGGGAGCTGCCTCAGCTTATTCTGGGCCGGCGGTTTGAGGAGGCGAAGCAGGCAGCGGCATGGTATCAGCAGACATTCGATGACTTCTATCTGGAAATACAGAGACACCCGATGGTCGAGCTGGAGGAGATAAACCGGGGGCTGATTAGCCTCAGCACGGAGCTGGGCATACCGCTGGTGGCTACCAATGATGTTCACTATGTCAACCGTGAAGATGCTGCGGCGCATGACCTGTTACTGTGTATCGGCACCAATTCATCGATACATGATGAGAAACGGATAAAGATGGCTGGCGACTTCTTCTACCTGAAAAGCCCGCAGGAAATGGCTGAGTTGTACCGGGACATCCCCCAGGCAATTGAGAATACCGGGCGTATCGCCGAGATGTGTAATCTTGAGCTCGAGTTCGGGCGGCTCCACCTGCCGGAAATAGACCTGCCCGAAGGCAAAACTGCTGACCAGTTTCTGGCTGACCTGTGTTATGATAATCTACCGGATTACTACCCGGAGCGTACCCCGGAGATAGAGCAGCGGCTCGAGTACGAGCTTGAGGTAATTAAAAAGACACAGTTTGCCAGCTACTTTCTCGTGGTATGGGATATTATCTCTTATGCCAAGCAAGAGAATATTCTCTACGGGGTGAGAGGGAGTGCCGCCGCCAGCATTGTGCTGCACTGCCTGGGTATTACCCAAATCGACCCCATCGAGACCAGGTTGGTCTTTGAGCGGTTTCTTAACTTTGAGCGTCAGGAAATGCCTGATATAGACCTGGATTTTCAGGATGACCGCCGTGACGACATTATCGCCTATGTATCTCAAAAATACGGTCAGGACCACGTGGCTCAAATTATTACCTTCGGCACACTGGGGGCGAAGGCGGCTATCCGGGACGTGGGACGGGCTCTGGGTATGCCTTATGGCGCTGTCGATCGGGTTGCCCGGCTGGTACCCAATGCCCCGGGCATGACCCTGGAGCGAGCCCTGGCGGAAAACAGCGAGCTCAAATCCGCCTGTCAGGAAGATGAAATAGTACGCAATCTGGTTAACTCCGCCAGGAAGGTGGAAGGCATTGCCCGCCACGCCAGTACCCATGCTGCCGGCGTGGTTATCTCCAAGGAGCCACTCACCCGGTATGTTCCACTCCAGCGGAGCAGTCGGGTCAATGGTGACGAAGCGGTGATGACCCAGTTCGCCATGGGGGATATTGCCCGCATCGGTCTACTAAAGATGGACTTTCTCGGCCTGGCCAATCTTACCATACTGGGTAAGGCGAAGGAGATTATCTACCAGAATCACGGCATTAACATTGACCTGCCGCACATACCTATGGATGATCCCAGGACATTCGATTTGCTTTCATCCGGAGAGACCGCGGGCGTATTCCAGCTGGAAGGGGCCGGCATGCGCCGCTACATTAAGGAGCTCAAACCGACCATTTTCAGTGATATTGCCGCCATGGTGGCTCTGTACCGCCCGGGTCCGATGGAGCATATACCTACCTTTATTGAAGCCAAGTACGGACGGGAACCCATCCACTATCCCCACCCCGCCCTCACCAGCATCCTCGAAGAGACATATGGCGTGATTGTCTACCAGGACCAGGTACTGTTTATCGTGCAGGCGTTCGCCGGCTACAGCCTGGGGCAGGCGGATATCTTTCGTAAAGCCATGGGCAAGAAAATCGCAAAGGTGATGCAGAAGGAGAAGCGCAACTTCTTCGCCGGGGCCAGAAAGAAGGGCTTCTCCGAAGAACTCGCCGCCGAAGTCTTCGCCCTCATTGAGCCGTTCGCCGGCTATGCCTTCAACAAGGCACACAGTGCCAGCTATGCCCTTATCGCCTATCAGACTGCCTATCTCAAGGCAAACTACCCGGCGGAGTATATCACTGCTTTTCTGATTGTCCATGCCGATAACTCGGAGAAGGTAGCCGGTGCCGTTGCCGAGTGCCGCCGCCTCGGTATCAGGGTAAACCCTCCGGATATCAACCGCAGCCAGGTCAACTTTGCTATCGAGAAAGATGAGACCGGGGCTCCGGCCATCCGTTTTGGGCTGTCGGCTATCAAGAACGTGGGTGCTGGCGCCGTAGAGCCGATTGTGGCCGAAAGGGATAAGGGGGGCGGTTTTCAGTCCATCGAGGATTTTTGCCGCCGTGCCGACCTGAAGGCAGTCAATCGGCGGGTGATGGAGAGCCTCATCAAGGCCGGGGCACTGGACTGCCTGGGCGACCGCGCCACGCTGCTGAATAACGTAAGCTGTATCCTGTCGCTGGCGCAGCGAGAGCAGCAGCTCCGCGAGACCGGTCAGGCTACCATGTTTGACCTGTGGGGGGAGATGGCCCCGGTACCGCTGCCCGGTCTGGACATGGTGCCGGATGATGCTTCGGCGCGGGAGAAACTGGGCTGGGAAAAGGAGCTATTGGGGGTATATATTTCCGAGCACCCCTTCAGCGCGGTGGCGGCTCGTGTCGGTGCTGAGGCAACCCTTTGCGGGCAGGTCGATGAGGAACTGTCCGGACAGACCGTGGTCGTCGCCGGTATGGTTGCCTCGGTCCGCTACCTGCTGACCAGAGACGGCCAGTCCTTTGCCAGCGCCATTATCGAGGACCTTGATGGCCAGCTGGAAGTAATGGTCTGGCCCAGGGTCTATGCGGAGAGCAGAGACCTGTGGGAAGAAGGTACCATTCTGTTGATTGAAGGCAGGGTCAGGGTGAAGGATGACCGGGTGCAATTGAACTGTGACCGGGTACGCCGCTACCAGCCGGCATCGCCGGTGGAAGAGACGGTGCCTCTACCCGAGGAGCCGCCGGCTGAGAAAGCCGCTGTGGATGAGAAAGCCGGCGCTGAAAATAAGCGACTGGTGATACGTATCTGCCAGACCGAGGACGAGGGCAGTGATATCGCCCGTCTGCATCAGGTAGTTACCCTTCTCCGGGAGTACATGGGGCAGGATGAGGTTAAGTTGAGCATTACCAATGGCAGCCGAATTACCCACCTCAAATTAGCCAGCATGTATACCGGTTACTGTGAAGAGCTTCATCAAAAGTTAATCACACTGGTAGGGGAAGATGGGCTCAGAGTGGAGACTACTGGCTAGGTTAGACACATCACTGTAGCAGCAGGCAAAGGATGCAGATAAGTAAAGACTCTTTACCAAACGCTAAGGACTTCCTTTTTGCAGTTTTTCATGTCTTTTCGGCATAAAAAATAAATAAAAGTGAGGAGTTATCTTGTATGGCAGAATTTGATGTGATCCACCAGTATGGAAAGGAGCTTGAGGAACGGGTAAGGTTACGGACCTTTCCGCTGGCAGTGAAATTGTTGAAACAGGAAAGTGACATCCCCGAGGGGGCGCAAAGACCCATGAAGGATTTCGGGTACCATCTGGCAACGTGCCAGGGGTTTGCACTGTCACGCCGTGACGGAATGTCGGTGGCACTATTGCTCGAGGATATGTGGTGCCCTGAGTCGGTCATTGGTTACGGGCTGATTGAGCCTCCGCAGTATTTTCTGGATGGTTACCATCATTATCCCGTAGGTATTCAAAGCCTGGAAGCCGGTAGAGCCTGGGCGCACCAGTTTCCCCGCCTGGAGTGCGGTAAGTACATAGGTGTGGTCTCAGCCCCGTTAACGGCAGCCAATTTTGTGCCTGACGCGGTCGTAATATACTGTGACTCGGCTCAACTGGGGGTACTGCTCATGGCGGCGACCTCCAAAGACGGACTGGAGATTACCAGCACCGTAAGCAAGGGAGGTGCCTGCGTTTACTCCGTAGTGCTACCCATGCAGAATGGAAACTACCAGATAACGCTTCCCTGCGGCGGCGACAGGAGATTTGCCGCCGCCCAGCGTGATGAATTGATATTTTCACTTCCCTTCGCGAAAATGGAAGAGTTTATGTCCTCATTGCGATTCTGTAACCAGAGTAGCTATAGCCTGCCGTTCAAGACCATCATGAAGCCCGAACCCCCGCTGCCTGATAACTACTTCGTGATGGGAAAGCTGATGGGAATGGACTGGATGGTAGCGGATGAGCAGGCTAAAGACCGGGCAGATAAATAGACAACCGGTAGAAACCGTGACTGCTTGGTGCTAGAATGCGAGAACGAGAGACAACCGTGTGACGAAGGAATATCCGGAATGCCTTCAGACGATGTGTATCAGGGACACCGGAAAAGGCTGCGGGAGAAGTTCCTCAAATCAGGGCTGGCTGGTTTTCACGATTATGAGATTGTGGAACTGCTGCTGAGCCTGGGAACGCCGCGCAAGGACTGCAAGCCGCCGGCAAAAGAGGCTATCAAGCGGTTTAAAACCCTGCGTGGCGTTCTGGAGGCACCCCTTGACGAGCTGGAGGATATAGCGGGGATCGGTCCGCATAGCGCCTTTGGTATTAAACTGGTACAGGAAGTGGCCAGGGAGTTCCTCAAGGAGAAAATCCTGGACAAGCCCATCTATACATCATCTCAGGAAATCTTTGACTACCTCTATCACGCCATGCGCGACCTGAAAAAAGAGGTATTTAAGGTCATCTATCTCAACGGCCAGCACCAGATTATTGATACGGTTGACCTCTTTGAAGGCACGGTAAACAGTAGTGCTGTCTCGGTGCGCGAGGTCCTGGAAGGCGCCCTCAGGTATAAAGCTGTTGCCGTTATTTTCGTCCACAACCATCCTTCGGGTAATCCGGAGCCCAGTACCCATGACCGGGAACTGACCCGGGAACTGGTCTATGCCGGTAAGATTATGCGGGTCCAGGTCCTGGACCACATTATCGTCGGTGATAACCGGTACTATAGCTTCGCCGGCGGCGGACTGATTGAAGAATACGAGCTGGATTTCCTGAATCTGAAAATGCGGGGCACTTCCGAAGCCAGGCGAAGGCTGTATAAAGCGAGAGCGCTCAATTTCAAAATCCCGTGGGCGGAAGAGCAATAGGCCCTTTGCCGCAGGCTATCAGTCCCGGTGACTCACTGGATGGCGGGCGGGTATCGAGGCTTCAGCAGAGATAAGGTATCTCTTCATCTCCAGTCCTCCGGTGAAGCCGCCAAGGCAGCCATTACTGGTTATCACCCGGTGACAGGGAATGATAACCGGCAGCGGATTTTTACCCAGGGCCTGCCCCACCGCTCGGGCTGCCCCCGGCTGCTGTAGCTGTGCCGCCACCCAGGCATAGCTCCTCGTCTCGCCATAGGGAATACGGCGGGTTGCTTCCCAGACCCGGCGCCGGAAGTCAGTGGCGAGGGACAAATCAAGCCTGTCGGGGAATGATACCGGGTGGCCAGTGAAGTAGTCCTGGAAACGTTTGATTATTTCCCGATGATACTCCGCGGATGGTGTCGCCCCGGTGATAATATCACCAAGTGAACGGCGGGTGGCTGCTTGGGTAGGTTTCGGCAGGGTCGTGCGCTGGAGTCCCCTGTCTGAGCCGAGTATGCCCATCCACCCGGCACCGGTTTTGAAAACTGCGTAGTATAACCCCTTTTTCATACTTTGTTGGGGATAATGTGACTATGATTTACCCGATAGTCGGCGCTGTAACAGGGCTGCCAGGACAATCAGCAGGGCGCCGAGCACAATACTGACCACTATCTTGACCAGCTGTGGTATATCCATGGTAAGGAAGAAGGCATAGGTATAAATAGCAGCTACGTAGGCAACGGCACGGGTCACTGTGTGGGCGCGCACCGGCTTCTGCTTTATCGCGCGGAAAATCAACCAGCCGATGAAGCCCAGTGAAGCCACCACAGCTACAACTACCAGCATATCATTCACCACCCGATATCTTCAAAGTATTTACTCAGGAAGCCAAACATCGCCACGGTTACCAGCAGGGAACCCAGTTTTCCCGCCTCGGACAGGTAGCGTACGTATTCGGCGGCAAGGTAGCCGACACCCGCCAGGCAGAACAGGATGCCAAACCCGAACAAAACGTATTCTGTCTTCATATGTCCCTCAAACTCGCTTTACTCATCGCGGCACAGCCGGTACCGGTTTGGGGGCGAAGTATGGATTGACATAAAGTACAATCTCCCGCTCGATATCGCCCCTCTCGATAACCACGGTATACTGGTAGCCCTGCTCTGAAGGGGCATCTTCGGGAAGCAACTCGGAGGTATCGATGACCCATTCCAGTTTTCCCCCAGCGAAACTCTCCAGCATTATTGACTCAGACAATACACTACCCACTTTTTCCTGGCTCCGCCACACGGAGACGTCAACATCAGCGGTGTAGCCGGAAAACCGGCGATTGTCCACTTCATAGGTGAAAAACGCCTTGTCTCCCCAGCCGACGTTGATACTCTGTTTCCAATCACGCTCCCGCTCCAGCCCCGGCCACTGGTCAGGATAAATTTTTTGTTCCCATTCGCCGGCCGTCATGGTAAGGGTATCATAGATTCCCAGGTAGCCATCAACAATGAAGATGGCTATCAGACCGAAGAAGCAGACCAGGGTAAGGTATAAGAATAAATTTCGGCGCTTGGTTGTCATCGGTTCCCGCTAACGTATTTATGATAGGTGCATCATAGCATGGGACTTGTGAAAAAAACAAGCCAGGTTACTACCATTATTTCGGCCGCCAGCATGGCTGCCTGTCCCCGGCTGTTACCTGAAGGCATACCAGCGTTATTTTCGGGCGCTACAAATGCAATATACTAATTATATGGTCTACAAATAAGGTAAATATGAACAAACAAATTATTTAATTATTATATTATTGACAAATCGATTAATGGGATTAATAATATAGGCGCAAAATCGGTTCACGAATACAATTTGTTGGCAAGGGGGTGATAATAGCTGATTAGCCGTGTAATTGGGCATAAACGCAGTGAGTAAGCATTATAGTGGAAAGGAGGTTATCCAGATTGAAGAAAATTTCATGGTTGTTTATTGTACCCGTTATCATCATGGCACTGGTATTCGGTGCCTCCGGTTGTGCCGAGCCAGCACCAGCCCCAGCCCCCGGCCCAGCTCCAGCCCCGGCACCAGCCCCTGAGGGTGAGCAATACGGCGGCGTCTTTAAGCTCGCCACCCGTGAGTCAGGCACCAAGTTTGGGGATCCCTTGACTGCCATGGGTCCGGGGACGGGGGCTAATTTAAACATGTTCAGCATCCAGAAGCTGTTGGAACCGACGTTAATGCCGGGCGTTTATGACCCGGTTCTGGCTACCAGCTGGGAACTGGCGCCCGACGAGTCATACTACACCTTTCACCTCAGGAAGGGTGTAAAGTTCCATGACGGCACGGATTTCAATGCCCAGGCAGCCAAGTGGAACCTGGACAGGGTAATAGAAATGAGTAGAGTTGCCACGGAGAGAGGAGGGCCACCCGGAGCACCACCGCCCGGAGCACCACCGCCACCCGGAGCGCCACCGCCCGGTGAAGGACCACCACCTGATGGTGAAGGAGGACCGCCGCCACCTCCTCCAGGGGGAGCCATTGCCCTGAGCACGGTAGATTCCGCCGATATCATTGATGACTACACAATAAGGATTAACCTCTCCGAGTGGAACAACATGGTCCTGTTTGACCTGGCGATACCCCCGGTGTGCGGCATGATATCGCCCACAGCATTCGAGAAAAACGGTGCAGTTTGGGCGGCAACGCACCCCATTGGCACCGGGCCGTTTGCTTTAACCGAATTTCTGCACCAGAGCTATGCCAAATACCAGCGGTTCGGAGACTACTGGGAGGAAGACCTGCCGTATCTTGACGGGGTGGAATTTGTTATCATCACTGACCCGATGACGCAGATAGCCTCTCTGAAAGCCGGGGAAGTAAGGGCTATCCACACCATGGACCCACAGACTGCCTATGAGCTGATGCAGGAAGGGTACTATGTCATGCAGGAAGGGCCGGCAATGTATATTAACATTATTCCCAATGCTACCGACCCCAGCTCAATATGGGCTGATAAGAGGATGCGGGAAGCGCTGGAATATGCCATTGATAAAGAGAAGATTTGCCGGACTGTAGGCCTGAATATTCTTAGACCCAGGTATGAGGTTCTGGGCGATCCCCCCGGTAATGCGGGTACGGTGCCCCGCAAGTATGACCCGGAAAAAGCCAGGCAGCTCATGGCGGAGGCAGGGTATCCTGAAGGAGTCAAATGCAAGTTCTATTACAATGTAAGCGACTATCGTGACCCGTTTATAGTCATACAGGCAAACCTGGCAGACGTGGGCATCGAGCTGGAAATGGAACCCCTGCAAGCCGCGCACATGCAGGAATTCCGTGCCACCGGTGTTCCTCCCGATGGGCTACGGGTTGCCGCCCAGCCTGGAGGAGCCACGCTTCTCGGTCCCAACATGGACACCTATACCGGCACCTTCTTCAATCCCGACCTGATACGGCCCGAAGGCTCCCGGGAGCTTTATGAGGACATCATGAGGGCAAAGAGTGAAGAGGAGATGACCGCGCTGTGGGAACAACTGGATGAGATGACGTATGATGAGCTGAACATGATTCCCCTCTGGGCTATACCGGCCATTGGTGCCTACAGCCCGGACTTAAATGACTACAGTGCGTTCAGCGTGGCCGGACCACAAGTTGATATCACCAGAGCCTGGTTGAGTGAGTAAAACCACCATATGCTACTGAAGGTGCGTGGCAGAAATCAAGCCTGCCACGCACCTTTATTTTCACCCCAGTTCCGGCTCGATCAGACCGTAGTTACCGTCATTGCGCCGGTATAACAGGTTAACCTCTTCGGTGTCAGCGTTGTAAAAGAGGTAAAAATTGTGGCCCAGCAGCTCCATCTGGTCAGCGGCTTCGATTAGTGACATTGGTTTAATATTGAAGCGCTTTACCTTGACTACTTCCGGTGCGGGTGCTGCCCCGGTGATTTCAACGCTGGTTTCGTTTTCAGCCGCTGAATTAACCCGTCCCCGCTGGTATAGCTTTCCCTTATAGTTCTCCAGCTGGCGTACCATGGTGGCGGACACTCTATCAACCGCGGTAAACAGGTCTTCTCCCCGTGCTTCACCATGGAACCCGGCGCCGCCGCTATTGACGGTCACCCGTACCAGGTAGTGCTGCAGGGGGGACTTTGTCTTCTCCTCAGCAACTTCAACCCTCGCCTCAATAAGATTGGGGAAATGACGGCTCAGTTTACCCAGTTTGCGCTCGATGTAGTGGCGCACGGGTGAGGTCAGCTCGATATTGGTACCGGTCATCTGTAATTCCATTTAAGCCCCTCTCCTAATCGTAATTACCGGTCAAATTACACCATGTTTCCCGTTCTTAAATCTCTCTGGCCAGTACCAGCCCCCATACAGAACTGGCGCCAGCCGCTTTTAGTGCCGCCGCACAGGCATCAAGTGTAGCTCCGGAGGTAGCCACATCGTCAATAAGCAGTACCTGTTTATCTCGCAGTTTATCGTTGTGACAGGCAAAGGCATTAGCGATATTGCGCTTTCTTTCCTCCGCACTTGATGTCCTGGTCTGGGGTGAAGTATACCGCTGGCGGAAGAGGCAATCGTCAACGACCGGCACATTCATCATCTTGCCCATCTCCCGGGCTAACCGGCGTGACTGGTTATAGCCGCGCTCCCTGAGGCGCTTTGGATGCAACGGCACCGGTACCAGGACATCCGCCGGCAGAGGATTGTCCGCCAGGTAGTCGCACAATAGACAGGCCAGGGGTTGGGCCAGGGCTCTGAAGTTCCGGTATTTTAGTTCGTGAATCGCCTGGCGCATGACGCCCTCAAATCGGAATGGCGAGCGGATACCCGCCAGCACTGACAGCCAGTGGCTGCAGTTTGGGCATACGTCACCGTTGACTTGTGGACGGCCACACTTCGGGCACACTGGTGGAAGAAGCCGGGGCAGTAGCTTGAGGCAGGAAAGGCAAAGAAAGGCGCCTTCCTTACCACAGCCAACGCAGGATTGAGGAAATAGGAAGTCCAGTGCTATCCCCTTAAGCCTTGCTACCTGAGGAAGCACCTTTACCATCCGTTCTACACGTTTTTAAGCTAGCTCACACATCTTAGCGTGAGCGGGAATTATGGAGTGTACCACTCATGATGGGTTCGTTAATGTATACATCACCGTTCCTGATCTTCAGGTTGAATCCGCAATCAGGATTGGTGCAAACCCAGGCTTTGTAGCGAATTGCTGCCCCCTGGCTGCCAAAATCGGACAGGGGCACCAGGTCTCCAGTATTGCACTTCTGGCATTTGGGGAAATTGAACTGTTCCATGGGGTTCCTCCTCCCAACCTTAAGTAACTCTGTCAAAACTAAAACTGCTCTAGTATACACTATATGGCGGGCAATGTACAATGATTGCACAAGGCTTGTACAATGATTATTACAGTCTGACCGAATCGATTTGGTGGTAAATGGCGCCTTCCCTGGTGAGCGTGCTTTTCATCAAGCTGATACTATCGGCTCGGAAAGCGTAGCTCAGGGTAAGACCGGTATCAGCGATCAGCTGTCCCAGGCTGCTTTGTTCCGCCGGTGAAGCCCGGTCACGGACGCGGGCCAGGGTCAAATGGGGTTTAAATGCCCTTGACTCGGCAGTAAAACCGAGGGGAGTCAGGCCGGACTCAAGCCGTCGCTGAAGCTGGCCCAGACGGTCTACCTCTCCGCCGAGTCCCACCCAGACCACCCGGGCCCGTTTCAGGTTGGGGAATACACCGATTTCGCTAACCTCCAGATGAAACGGTGAAAAACCTTCGGTCGACTCCTGTATCACCCTGGTTATATCACCAACCTGGTGGCCGCCGATAGTTCCCATGAACTTCAGGGTAAGGTGAATGCCGCTGGGGTCAACCCACTTTACCGACGGGTGTTGCCCCGACTTCAGCTCTGTCTGTAATCGACGCAGTAACTGTTTGAGCTCATCAGGGAGCTCAATGGCGATAAATGAACGTATTGGTTCCATTTCAATTTCCGACTGTCCTGGCCGGTACCGGCTTCATTATGGCTAATTCATCCTGATACTCATCCCTAGATACCCAGCAGCCTGCGGGCATTGCCGGACAAAATCATACCTTTTTCGTCTTCGGTTAAATCTATCGAATCAATATCCTTGAGGTAACGGGACTGCGGTATGAGCGGGTAGTCGCTGCCGAGAAGAATCCGGTCGGCGCCGACCAGCTGGATGACCTGCTGATATATCTGTGGACTGTAGAGAAAGGGAGAGGCGGCGGTATCAAAGTAGACATTTTCCATCGCCTGCCGCACCTCGGGCATTAGTGCGTAAAAGGGCAAGCCACCGCCCCAGTGGGCGCAGACGAGGGGTAAGTCGGGGAAATTGGCAATGAAGGGGTAAATCATGTCCGGGGTCACGCTCCCCTTGCCCGGATAGAGATGACCGACCGGCTCCGAGGCATGTATCATCAGGGTCAAGCCGAGTTTTTGCAGGGCTTCGACAACAGGCTGCAGCGCATCCCGGTGTTCCAAATCGAGCATCTGTATGTCAGGTCGGAGCTCACCAATCCCCTTGATGCCGGCTCTGGCGCAACGCTCAATCTCGTCAATAGCCGCATCGGGTGACAGCGGCTGCACCGAACAGAAACCGACCAGCCGCCCTGGATAGCGGGCTATCGATTCCAGAATATAGTCGTTGGTTTCAACGCATAACTCGTGGGTAGTCCAGCCGTAATTGGCGATGACCGCCATATCAACGCCGTCCCGGTCCATGCTGTTGATAAGCTCATCCGCCGTCGCCATCTTCGCCTTGTCATTGGCGTAAATCATGGCAAAAGACGGGTCCCGTTCAGCGTAGCGGCGGCGGTTTTT
>Ga0180431_10006311_pt1 | contig 14106 bp, 12 predicted proteins | sample SS_ome_11_FD_132459 | JGI IMG/M metagenome (GOLD analysis project Ga0180431, IMG submission 132459) | Hypersaline lake sediment archaeal communities from the Salton Sea, California, USA - SS_1_MS_1 metaG | ecosystem: Environmental > Aquatic > Non-marine Saline and Alkaline > Hypersaline >... | reverse complement strand
CGCGAGGACAACAATACGTAAGACGGAAGTTCAGCACAACCACGGCGTCGCATTCCCGGAACAACATCGAGAGTTTGAAAAACTACATCCGAAAGCTCGATAAGGAAGTTCTGAGAATGGAGCAGCGCTGGCAAAATATAGAAGCGGGCCCCAAGCCTCTTGGCTCCGACGACCTTTATCTGGCCGCCGACGTTGCAAACGACAATATGCTTTTGAACCGAGGCCGCGTCATACTGAAGCGGGTAAGCATAGAGGACGGCGATCCGCCGCCCAGATGCCCGGACGGGCTGGCGGACATATACAGCGTTCCGGAGGGCATTCTCGAGGTTCGCGGCAAAAGTGTCGAGCCCGTCTGGTTTCACCCCGATTGGTCGTTCATAGGCGCCGGCCTGCCCTCCCCCATTAAAAAATTAAGGAAAGCGTTTTATTCCGGCGGCGGATCGAAAAACACCCTCGATCTCGGCGCAGGTATACGCATTCATCCCGCAAACTTGCCCGGCGGTGTGGTACTGCCCGGATGCATCAGTGTTCCCACAACCGATATGAAATCCCTCGACGAACACACCAAGGTGGGAACTCGCGTCTACCTGTATGAAGGCGGCGCTTACATCGCAGGCGGTAATTTGAGTAAAAAGAAGAAAAAAGACTTAATAGCTTTGCAAGCTTTCCTGACTCTCCGCATGCGTGCCGCCGACCTTGATAAAAACTATCTCCTCTTCGATCTGAAGCGAAACCATGGGTGGATAAAACGCGGCGAAGTGATAGTGCGCACGTTAAGAATGCGCGTTGTGGGACCTTGTTTCGGAAAAGATCATGCCGACGAACGGCGGAGATTTCGCATGCCGCGAGGTACTTTACTGGTGCAACGACGTATGGATCAACCGCCCTGGTACAAACCCGATTGGATGTATAGAAAACAGGGTAAAACCGTCCCCGGTCCCATGGGGTCGGATAGAATTCAGCGAGGTCTGATAGGCTCTAACGCGCTGTACCTCGGTGGCGGAATTGTCATCCACGGCAAGCACGACAGGCTCGTACCCGGCAACGCCATCGATTACGTGGCTATCGAACTCGACCAGCAGGATTTGCAGTGGGTGTGGCGCACCATACCGGCAGGCGGCGTGGTCATCCTGAAATAGCCATACGTAGCAGAAATCAGCCGCAAACCGCCTCGAACACACGCATAAAATTCTCCCCCAACACTTTCCGTACCGTTTCCTTCGAGTGGCCCCGATCCAGCAGGCGTTGAGTGATCCTCGGAAGTCCCGTGATGTCTTCGAGCCCTTCCGGCGTGGTTATGAATCCGTCGAAATCGCTGCCCAGCGCCACGTGATCTTCGCCGGCGACCTCCATACAATGCTCGAAGTGATCTATTACCGTATCCAGCGGGCAGTAGAATAGGTTACCGCTTAAAAAAGTCGGCGAAAAGATTATTCCGATAACACCGCCGTTTTCGGCGACGGCGCGTACCTGGTCGTCGTCGAGGTTGCGCCAGTGGTCGTGCAGCGCCCTCATGCCGATATGGCTCGCGATAACCGGCTTGGTGACCATCTTCATCACGTCCCAAAAGCATCCGGGAGCCACATGCGCTATATCGATCATCACCTTGAATCGCTCGAGTTCGCGAACGAGTTCTTTTCCGAACGGTTTCAGGTTTTTGTCGGCGTTGCGTACGTCGTTCGAGCTGTAGACGGCTTCATTTTCGCTGAAATGGCCCAGTATGAGATATCGCATGCCCTTTGCATGGAAATGCTCGACGGCGTCCAGTCTACCCGAAATTATATGCGCCCCCTCGACACCTATGAACACCCCGATCCTTCCCTTTGCGACGGTCTCCCGGGCCTGCTTCGCCGTCAGTACGAGCTCCAGCTTCCCCGAGTTGCGCAATATTCCCTTGCGAATCCGGGTGATCATCTGATGGCCGCGCATAAAACAGCTTTGGGGACGGAAGGGATGAACCACCACCCCCTGCCCCGTAAGGTTAAGGCCGCCCTCCTCCATACGCGGGATGTCCAGATGGTTAAAAAACGGATTGCGCGGAATGTAACTTCGATGCCGCTTGCGAATGTTATATCCGAAAAGATATTCCACGAGCCACGTATCGGCGTGCAAGTCCGCCACTATGCATTCGTTATGGAACTCCCTGACTTCGGGTCTCACTTCAAAAGAAGCCATCATTTAACCTCCTCGGTTTTCAATTCAGCGGCTTCACCGTGCAAACGCGAAAAACTGACGCCTGAATATGCGAGGATTATCGCCCCGGTCGTCGTGGTTGTTATTATGTAAAGCGCATGCACGAGCACGGCGTAGCTCAAACCCCATTCGCCGAACATGCCCGGCTCGATGCCCGTGGCGGCGATACCCCCCTGGGCGAACTTCACCACCAGGATGATCGCTACGGCCTTCTTGGTAGCGTAGTGAAACGTGCCCACAAATCCGGGCGAAGCCGGTATGGCCGCCGCCACCGCTCCCGCCGCCAGCAGGAACAATTGTTCGGTAAAGGTGAAGTTCATACCCGGCACACCGAAAGCAAGTCCGACACACCATATCGGCCACAAGTTGGTTAAATACACCATCACGGACATGAACAAAAGCACCAGCACCTCGAACGGGCTGGTCAATATCGCAAGGCCGTCTATAAAAGAATGCGCCAGCTTCCCGGCGCTACTGCGAATTCGCTCGGGCAACGGCCCCAGAACCCGGTCAAGAGTACGCAACGTCCAATCGCGCCGCTTGACCATGACAATCATCGCAACCAGCCCGACGGCGCTTATAAGCCCGAACGCCTGTCCCGCGCTCTTGAAATAAACCGTCCATTCTCCTATAAGTTCCTTCGGGAAGGGAAACAGGATAAAGGTCAACGCGAGCAGCGCCAGCGCCAGGATAACGTCGAATATGCGCTCGACGGCGATAGTGCCCAACGACGCCGATTTGTCCGCGCCCTCCTTTTCGCCTATGTAGACGGCGCGCGCCACTTCCCCGAGCCGCATGGGCAAAACGTTATTGGCGAAATACCCCACTATCGTCGCGCCCATTATCCCCCAAAACGAAACGGGCTTGACATGACGGTATATGTATTGCCACCTGACCGCACGCACGACGAGGTTCAGAATGTAAAACCCGAATCCCACGAATATCCATATCGGGTTCAGGCCTCCGATAACCTTAACGAGTGCCCCGAAATCAATACCGCGAAAAGCGACGTACAGAAAAACGCCGCTTATCAGTATGCCGATCCAGAACTTGCCGCTCTTTAATACACTACCGGCCATCGAGCCGGAATGATACACCACCGGCGCAACTTGCGCCAGCACGTACAAAGACTTTTTGATCTCAACTTACAGTTGCGACCCCGCCCCGACGGGGTCGCCCTTACCGACTCAATACCTTTCCTTCAACTTCAGGGAGATTCTGTCCGAGAGCGCCATGACGGTGAACATGGGGTTGACGGCGGTGCAGGTGGGCATGATACCGGTGTCCACTATGTAGAGGTCGTCGAGGTCGTGAGTTTTTCCGTCGGGGTCTATTACGCTCGTGGCGGGATCGGCGCCCATCATGGTGGTGCCGAAAACGTGGTTGGCGGCAGTTATAATGTCGGTAGGTTTTAATTTCATAGACCTGATCCTATCCCCCGAACCGTTGGCTTTTATTACGTTATCACCAAGCTTGTACAAACCGTGGAGCAACGAATGCGCTCCCGCCGCCTCGAACAGGTCCGCAAGTGCTCCCATGCCTTTTTTCAAGAGGTCGGTGTCCCTCTGGCTGAGGTTGAATTTCAACACCGGATCCCAGCCTTTCTTTCGAGCGCGCACCTCACCTGTGGACGTTCCCTGCACTATCACATCGAACGGAGCCATGTGCTTGTATCTGGCGATGTAAGATTTGAACTCATGCCCGAAACCGGGGAATCGCACCGCCAAAACGGCGGGCGGCGACCACAGGCTCTCGAGCTTATAGCCCTTCTCGATGTGCTCTATGGAACAATAACCCTGTGTGGCGCCTTCCCACGGGTTGACCACCTCGTCGAAAATGCCCATGATGGCCCCGCCGGGGTGGAAGATAAGGTTCTTGCCCACCATGCCGGAGGAATTTGCAGCGTTGTCGTTCTTTTGCAATATTGTCGGCGTGCCGATGACTCCGGCGGCAAGTACCGTGCAACGCGCTCGTATGTCCAACGTCGGGCCCTTGCGTTTTGTCAAATGATCGACGGCGCGAGCTCTCATACCGGCGACGCGCTTGCCTTCGACTATCAACTCCTCGGCGCGCATGTTCGAGTAAACGCGCGCTCCGGCGGCTATGGCGTCGGGAATGAAAGTCAGGTCGGTGCTCCGCTTGGCCCCCGCCGGGCAGCCGGTGAAGCATTCCGAGCAGCCACGGCAGTCGACTACGTTGCGATCCGTGGGATGACTTTCGATGCCGAGGCTGTCGCATCCCTCTTTGAAAAGGAGATTACGGCGACCCAAAATTTCCGTAGGACTGGGTCTAATAGGCCAATAGTCCCATATTTTTTTAAAGTGCGGCTCGAGTGCTTCGCTGCTTATCCAATCTATCCCGTGTTGATTTTTCCACTGGTCGAAGACGAATCCGGGAGCGCGTATGCAAATGGCGCTGTTGACCAACGATCCGCCGCCGAGGCAAATAGGCTGCATGGTGGGCATGGCAACGTTGCCCAACGCGGCCCTCATTCCCGCTTCCCGCAGAAGGTTACGCATGGTGCGGGTGGCTTCGGTGGTAAAATCCTTCGGTACTACCGGCGAGCCTTCTTCAAGCAGCACGACGTCGAAACCTGCCTTGGCAAGTTCGTAAAACGCCACCGACCCCGCCGGGCCGGAGCCGACGACCAAAAAGTCGCATTTTTCTTTTATGTCGCCGGAATAATCGCTAAACCGTTTTACCTGCGCGTGTGGATCGCTTGTGGTCGTTTTCATTATTGAGTCCTCTCTACGATAAGCGCCTCACGACATTTGCTCGTAATACGAAAGCCCATGGCTTTCTCGACATCGGGGTTGCCGATGTATGCCATTCCGTAGATGGCGCGCAAGCTTGTGAAAGCCAGGCGCCGCGCGTAAAAACGGCTCCTCTCCCAGCCGTCGAGATATTTAATGCGCTTTTCAACATCCAATTTGGACAGCCTTTGCGTGGTGAATGCGAACAGGTAGGTGGCGTGTTCCATGAGGAAAAAAAGCATTTTTATCAGGCGGCGCGTAAGAGCCGGTACGCCTGACATATATTCTTCTATGAATTCGGGCACACGCGCCTGTTTGGCGGAAAAGGGTATGTCGCCACCCTCGGGCAGCAACGCTTCCCCTATAGTGCAAACCACGGTGTAACTCTTACGGCCAAGCACCTTAAATCCCGCAGGCGGAGCCGAATAACCGAGGAAAACTTCACGGAAAACCCAGGTCCCTACCACTCCAACCAATACTCCAAGCCAAAACATCGCTTCTCCAATCGTTGTTTTTAATGTTAATAATTATAATGAAACTCAACCTTATGCAACCCCTACTCGACAATCAAACACCGCAAGAGTACTCTTTTTAACAAAGAGAAACGAGCTTATTGAAGAGCATAACGGAGCAAATACAGGATGCGCAAGCTCGCGCTCAGCGGGCTGCGTTCGACGGGTTCCTCACCAATCCGAATATCCCTCTAATTATACGCCGCCGCGCCATTAAGAGCGTCGCCGGCATGTTCCGTTTGGCTCGCCGATTCGGATATACCCCTCCCGAGATCGCTTTGCGTGTCGAGCGCAATTGGCGTCCCGCTCCCGGCAACGAGCCGGGCGAAATGCGCCTTGGAGCCATTCGACGCCGCTATCCCAAACCCATCCCGTTTTTCAAAGAAGACCTCTACGACAATGTATACTATTACATCGAGCGGGAGACCGAGTTTATCGACGGCCGGTGGCCCGAGCAATGGGGCGACGCCGCTCTTTACGGAATAGTTTCCGATGCACTCAGATGGAAAATGACCGGCGACGTAAGGGCGGTCGAGCGCGCTATGTACGCGCGGCGGGCAAACCTGATAGACATCAGAAAGGCCAGGCAGGATCCGAAAAAACTTATCGAACACGCCGAAGGCGCCATAATGGCGGCGCTCGGATTAATCATGATGTTCGATATTCTGCCCCACTGGGAAACCGTGCCGGAAGCGCTCGAGCTGGTCGGTAAATTCACGGAATTGATGGACACCCTCGGCGGTTACCTCGATGTTGATTTGCCTATCGCGTTCGCCGATTATTACGGTCGCACCACTCCCACCGCCATGTTTTTCCTCATCAACCTTTTGGTGGCGGACTTTCTGAAAAGGCACGACCGCACCATTACCGCCGACAGATGGGTCGCCGATTCCCTCAAAATGCTCGATGCGGCGCGAAAGAAAGCTTACGACCACGAAGGCCCAAGGTTCCTCTTTTCTCCCGGCGAGAAACGAGCTTTTTGTTATCCCAACCCGTTGTTTTGCCTGGGGCTTACCATACTGCACAGGATCACCGGCCAAAGCTCCGCGCTCACGGAGGCCGAGGGGATATTCGATTGGATGTTCAAAAACCTTCGAGACGATAAAAAAGGAGGATATTGGACACCGTACACAAACATCCTCAGGAAGAAAGAATACGCTTTCAACCTTAAGTCCCTTTCCGCCCAGAATTATATCCTATTCGCCTGCATATATCTTTATGACGCCACGGGCAAGGAAATATACTTAAAAGAGATTAAATCGCTGCTTGACTTCATCGAGCGCGACCTTTATTACGGCGGGATTATATGGCACGACATCGAAGATGGAAAACGCGCCGATCTATCAAGCCCGGAGCCTTATTGCATCGGCTGCAACTTGATGACCATGTACCTGCTGACCGAAATTAACTACACCTTCGAACTGGGAGAAAAGCTCCTCGACCTCGAAGACAAGAAAAAGCGCAAAAAAGACCCGCGCCGAAAACGCCCGGCAGCGGCGATGCCAAGCGCACAAGCGCTGCATATCGAAGAAAGCCCCGACGAAGAAGACCTGTTTTAATTACTTATACCTAAGTTGAGCGATTCCATGTTCTTGGAATCCGCGCCCTTCGAGACAGGGCCTGGCAACCCTTCCTCAGGAACGCGGATTTTGGGATCACCCGCCAAGTGGAATGCAGCAACCCATGCCCGTGTTCCTGAGGAACGAGCGGAGCGAGTGTCTCGAAGGGCGCGGGCAACTTAATCGCATATGGAATCGCTCAATTTAGGTGTCGGTTAGTTTAATTTCAATTTACCTCCGTGTCAAAAAGGGATGGTCATATATTAGTGGTCAGATTTATATAGAGCGTCATAAGTACTTGCGCATGTATTAGAACCGCATTCCTGAGGAGCGAAGCGTCCTAGGCAGGCCGTATGGCTCGAAGGGTGCGGTTCAAGGCTGTTTTCGCCCTTCATCTCGATGATGTGGCATCTGTGCGTGAGGCGATCCAGAGCGGCGGCGGTCGCTCCGCTAATCGCATTGACGATATTATTGATCGTTGCAGCTAAAGCATGCATGGGAGATATGCCATTTATCGTTATTTCCGGCAGAGACGGGGTTGCATGTTGGACAAGACCGAAGGTTTTGTCCGTGTTTGTTCTATGGTTGAGCTATTGCACGGGCGAGTCAGGCTTTAGTGCGATCCATGATAACATGAAAAGCCGGGTATCCATTTTGGGGATGCGGCATAATAAGCCACGAGGAAAAAAACAAGAGGAAGGAACCCGGCATAAGTCAAAGTTACATTGGAATAGACGCACATACCAAGTTTTGTCAATGTTCGGAAGCTTCCCGAATCGCCGGAAACCTAATCGGGGCGAAGGGATTTGAACCCCCGACTTTCTGCTCCCAAAGCAGATGCGCTACCAGACTGCGCCACGCCCCGTCTATAAAAGATAAATTACCATCACTTGGATTTAGATGCAAACTGTAATATTTAAGAGGGGTATCTAACCTTTGACCAACTTGAGCAATTCGAGACTTTCGGCGCCGGTGTAACTTTGCAGTATCTCTATACCGGGGAACTTCTTTATCTCGGTAACAAACAAAGGGGCTATTTGCGGATCGAACTGGGTACCTGAATTTTTTGTGAGTTCTTCGAGAGCGTAATTCAAATCTTTCTTTTTTCTGAACGCACGATTGCTGGTCATTGCGTCGAATGAGTCCGCCACCGATATGACGCGTGCTCCCAGCGGAATGTCTTCACCCTTCAAAGCTTTCGGATAGCCGGTGCCGTCATACCGTTCGTGATGACACTTGACCATAGGTACCAGGTCGGCCATAAACCCGAGGGACTCGATGATAACCGCGCTTTTTTCAGGGTGGGTGCGCATTATCTCCCACTCTTCCGGTTCCAGCGGCCCGCTTTTGTTGAGTATTTCTTCCCGTATGCCTATTTTCCCCAGGTCATGCAAATAAGCGGCGTCTTCAATAAGGGATATTTTATCCTCGGCTAAAAAGAGCGCCTTGGCGATAATGACGCTGTAGAACGCAACTCGAGCGCTATGTCCTTCGGTGTATGTGTCTTTAACCTCGACGCTGCGGCCCAAGGCGCGAATGGTTTTCTTTTCGAGGGCGGTGGCCGCTTCGCGGTAAGTAAAGCTCATCCTCCGGAAAATGGACTTGATTTTAAGCACCAGTTGGAACGGGTCGAAGGGTTTGTAGATAAGGTCGTCGGCTCCACAATCGTAAGCCCGGCTCATTCCTTCGGGCGAATCTTTTTCGGCAAGCAGAATTATCGGAATGCCTTGCCAGTTCTTATCTTCCCTCAGTTGGTACACGAATTCATAGCCGTTCACTCCCGGCAGGTCCACGTCCACCACCAGTAAATTCGGCCCGTATTCGTGCAGCGTGTCAAGGGCTCGTTCGGCACTGAGAACGGTCATGCAATCGTAATCCGAATGCTTCGAGATTGCTTCCCTGACTATCGAGGAAATCAGAGGGCTGTCATCAACTACCAGAACTCGCCTTTGGAACGAGGTCACCGAGGTTTACCCCCTATAATTTTTTCACGCCAATTTGGCAACAATCCCGGAGCGGATGCACCGGGTACAAACTCGCATTTTTTTGACCTTACCTTTGTGCTTGACCCGAACGGTCTGCAAGTTCGGATTCCAGCGTCTTCTGGTCTTGTTGTGTGCGTGGCTGATGCTGTTACCCGTGCGTGGCCCCTTGCCGCAAATTTCACAAACTCTGGACATTTAATTACCCCAACCTTCACATTCCCCGGCGTACTCTTATGCAACCGGGTAATATTCATTTTGCCTATCAATTACCAGGTGTGGTCTTCATCCAACCTGTTCATGATATAGCCGTTTATTTCTTTGGAATCCTCTTTCTTTATAACGTCGAACCTGATACCCATTCCGGGGAGAGTTGTTTTTTTGTTGTCCGGGTTGTACTCGTTGCTCCAAACTACGGTTCCTTCGGCCTCGAAAGTTTTCCCAACGTCCGGTATTCGGAATTTTACTGCGATCCGAGTTCCCATTTCCGGGGGATTGACAGTGCGAATGAAAAGTCCCCCTCCCCCAAGTGTTGCCGTATATGCCTGATGCCATTTCGAGTTTGTCCGAAACTCGATACTGAAATTCACCGGTATCCTGGGGTATTTGCGCGTGTCGTTGGAAATGGGGAAGAGCACATTATTGACCCTGTACAGTATTTCCTCGACGGGCGCGGACTTGTATATGTATCCTTTGGCTCCCAGTTTTCTCAATCTTTCGATTTCTTTCGGACTGCGGAAGATACCTGTTAAAACCAGCACCGTCAGGGCCTTGGACTGCTTATCAAGCCATTCGAGTATCTCGAAGCCGGACTTGTGCGGCATAAGCAAATCCAGAATCAACAGGTCGAATTTTTCCCTGCCCAAAAGATCGAAAGTCTGCTGACCGTCCTCCGCAGTGGTTATTTCGTATCCCGCTTCGCTCAATATATCTTCGAGCATAATGCGCACCGCAAGGTTGTCGTCGGCGACGAGTATACGTTTCTTTTCCTGGGAGAACATCTGTTACATATAATAGCAAATAATGGTAATTTTGTAAAGGGCCTATTGCTTTTCAATCGCTGTTTTCGCTACTTCGCCGAACAACTTTTCCATTCGTTCCCGGTGCGATCCCGGCCAATATATTCTTTCGCACCTTTGGCAAAGGCGATAATCGGTTTGAGTGGCATAGACGAAGGGCGGCACCCTGCCCGCAGCTTCTTCTTTGGATATATCGACAAGGGGCGTATTGCAAACTCCGCAGCGAGTGAAAGCTTTTTCCATCGGGTCTATCCGGGCGTGCCTGACCACTTCCACCAACTGGTGAAAAGCTAAATCCTCCTCGATCAGCCAAACCTCGGGTGGAGGTTTGTTGCGCGCCAACTTTCGATCCCGTGTTATCAACACGCGACCTTCCCGACGCGCAATTTCCATCAGCTCATTGTCGGGAAAAGGGCGCCGGTGCTCGACATCAAGGCCCATCAAACGCATCCAGCGGGCCAGCTTGCCCATCATTTCGTCCACGGCGAACCGCGGCGCATTGCCGCTTTCAAGCTTCGTATCCATCCAGATGTGACGTGTCGTTAAGGGAAAGAATCACCGGCCAGGCGTTTCCGAACTCAACGGTTGTGACGCAGGCGGGCGATATTTTGAATCGGCGAAAATCCGCAATCTCTATTTTCAACAGCTTGCAAACTACAGTACAAAGCGCAAGGTTGTGACTCACCGCGACAACTCGATCATCCGGGTCATAGCTCGAAACGATGGACTTGACCGCCGCCCACGCCCGCTCCTGTAATTGGCGCATACTTTCCCCGCCGGGCATGACCGTGTCGGCAGCCTCTTGAAACCAATTCTTCAGCAAATCCGGATAATTACGAGCGATGCCGGCCATGTCCATCCCTTCCAATTCCCCCTGATTGAGTTCCGCGAGACCCGGCTTGGTGGCTATGTCCAGGTTGTGTCCGTCCGCTATCGCCCGTGCGGTTTCCGTCGCTCTGAGCAAATGGCTCGAATAAACCCCGTCAAGCTCTATTTCCGAAAACCGGCGGCCCAGCGCCACGGCCTGGAGACGGCCCGCTTCATTCAGCGGCGTGTCGGTAGTGCCCTGGCAACGACGCTGGTCATTTAAGTCGGTTCGACAGTGCCTGACGAGATATAGGATCACGGGTTAACCTCGAGCTTTTTATGATGAAATTGAACAAGTATCGAGTATTCATTGAAATGGCGGGAATTGTCCAGATATGAGGGATCCTCCACAGGCTTTTTACTTCGCCTGATATCCGGTTGCCGTTTGCCCGCCGGCGGCCTGAACACCATGCCGAGTGTCCGGTAACCATCGTTAACTATCGGGGAAGATGCGGCTTTGAAGCCCTTCAGCATCCAGCGTAAGTTCAGAAGGCTTGAGGATCGCATGTATTTACCCAAACCCGAGAAGTCCGTCATCCCTTCCGCTACCCTTACTCCGTCGCCTTCCTTCGAGTAGAAATCCATAACTTTATAATCTTTCAACTCTTCATGGGGAGCTGATTCGGTTTTTTTTCGCTTGCGTTTCCCTTCATCGACGGCCTTGCGGCGAATTCTGCCGTGAACGATGAGGAATATATCGCTCCATCCCAGATCGATCGGCTCCTCATCGTCATCGCCCTCGAATCTCAATCCGCCTCCTATCAACGATACCTTCTTCGCTCTCATTGGAGGTGAAACTTCATTCAACTGTTCGGTAGTGACGGAGTATGCTTCGATGCCTATTTCAAGCAATTTCGCGACCAATTTCCTGGCCGGATCGGCTTCATCAAATCGCCTGACCACCCATGGCGCTTCCGAGGCCATTCTGTTACGCACCAGGTAAGAATCCATTTCCATCATTTTAGCGGCTTTTTTAATAACATCGTCATTTATCGCTTTTGAATCGGAGCGTAGTGTAGACCCGTATGGGGGCGACGCCACCACCTGGAAGAATCCTGTTTCTACCGTAGGTACTTTACCGCCTTCGATAATTTTAAGAGAGGGCTTTTTTTTAGGAGTCGTACCGGCGCGCCCGGCTTTTTTAACAGGTTTTTTACTCGAATGCTCCGCTTTCTTATCTGTTTCCCGGCGGCGGTCGGCAAGGAAGCGTTCGGCCATTTCCCTGGTCTCGTCGCGAACTTCGACCTTTTTCGCCCCTTCGAGCGACGCGGAACAATATATGCACTTGGCGGCGCTTTCCGAGTTCGGTCTGCCACATTGCGGACATTCTAAAGGCATATATTGAGGGTAGCACAGTACAAACCTTGGCCGAAAGCGGGGGAAGACTATGAAGAAAGCAACTCAGCGGTCGTTATGCAAATGTTGTACGCTCTTGTTTTGATCCACACGCCAGACGTCAAGATCGGGATCGGCGTCCAGATTAGCCACTGCGTAAGCTATGAAACTATCTTTACTCACTTTGGGAAGTGAAAGGGAATCGGGCAACTTGCCGGGGCCGAGAGCACCTTCGAGAACGTCTTTTCCCATGAAGTAACTGTAGCGCTGATCGGAGCCGACTATATCAAAGCCGATCTCGCTGAAAGTACTGCCATAACGCCTGTTCGCGGCGCGAAACCCGAACTGGGCTATTGCCAAAGACTGGAGGTTAAGCTCCGCTTCCAACTGCTTTGCCTTCTTGGTGCCTTTTTCATAGTTCTCGAACTGCTTCTCGCATCCGCCGGCAAAGACCAGGATGACGCAGGCTATCCCAAGGGAATAAAATAGTTTTTTCATCATTTAAGCGTCCCTTTTTTCAAGGCTGTCATGCCTTGCCGCTCAGGAATTCTTCCGCTTTATCAACGTCTTCCTTACACCCGATGTATATTGGAGTGCGTTGGTCGAGCTTCTCGGGCATAACGTCGAGTATCGGCTGCGTGCCGGTGCTTGCTCTTCCACCCGCCTGCTCGACCAGGTAAGCCATCGGCTTGAGTTCGAACAGAAGCCGCAATTTGCCATTGGGCGCGTTTTTCAGAGCGGGATACATGAATATGCCGTTGCCTTTCATGAGCACCTGGTTTACATCGGGCACCAGGCCGCCGGAATATCGCAGCTTGACGCCGCTTTCCTCGATGTATTGCACAAATCGCTCGTGCTCTTCGGTGTAATCCTGCCTCAATCCGCCGGGGCTGTAAATTTTTGCCTTTGGCGCCATTTTTATGTCTTCGGTGCTCATCACGAATTCCCCGAGATGGTTCATGCCGAATTCATGCACTCCCTGACCGACGGAATACACCAATGTAACCCGTGGACCGTATTGAACGTAAAGCGCGGCCACCTGCTCATTCCCCGGCCTCAACAGGTCATCGCCCTCGTGAACCGAAACTATAGTCCCGATGGCAAGGTTCACGTCCACCAGACTGGATCCGTCGAGTGGGTCGTAAGCAATACTGAACTTGCCACCCGACTTGTAACAGGCCATGATCTCGCCCTGCTCCTCGCTGGCCATGTTGCGCACCAGACCGCTGACTTCGAGCCGGCGGCGCATTATTCGGTCGGATAACACATCGAGAGCGAGTTGCTGCTCGCCGTAAATGTTGCTCGTGCCCGCTATGCCGAGATCGCCGGTCTGGATCGAGTTGACGATGTATTTCACCGCCACCGATACCTCCATAATAAGCTCCACCAGATCCGCATCAACGCCGCTCGAGCGCAAGTGGTACCTCAAATCGATATGGCGCGCTTCCGGATCCCTTTTACCCGACATGGGTGTCATCGCCTATCCCTCCTTTCAACCGAATTCATAACCTGCAAATTAACACTTCTAAGCCGACCGCGCAACAGCTTCGACAAACTGCATCGAGCGCCCTACTTTTTCTTTAGAAAAAGAAAAAGTAGGCAAAAAGAAACCTTGTTACCGCTTCGCTTAAGCTCGCGGGGTTGCACCTCTGAGTAGCACATCTTGTCCGGTTCTCGGGTGACACAGACAACTTGATTGTCCGTGTCCCGTAAGGGACAAGAGGCCGCAGGGCGACACTTGGGATAAATATATGCCTATCGGATTGTAAAATAATCATGCATTTGCCTCTTGTCCTGCTATGGCAGGACCCGGAGAATACTCTCCGGGCCACCCGCGAATATCCCCGAACGTTTGAGTTAAGCACCATTTGTTATAATGTTTTTCT
>Ga0180431_10006309_pt1 | contig 14110 bp, 16 predicted proteins | sample SS_ome_11_FD_132459 | JGI IMG/M metagenome (GOLD analysis project Ga0180431, IMG submission 132459) | Hypersaline lake sediment archaeal communities from the Salton Sea, California, USA - SS_1_MS_1 metaG | ecosystem: Environmental > Aquatic > Non-marine Saline and Alkaline > Hypersaline >... | reverse complement strand
GTTTCTGTAGCACTCGCACTGGAATTGAGCTAAACCTTCCGCGAACCAGTTCGGCATAACCTCACCGGCCACGGGGATCGAGCCTTGAAAGTTCGGATAACCGGTAATCACGTCAGGACGTTTTTCCTTCTCGAACGATATCCCCTGAATATATAGGGATGGAATCCACCTCGGCATCTTCATGGAGTACTGTATAGACACTATGTGAATGAATTCATGCGTAAATACGTTCCTCAACCAGTTCGCAGTCCCCCTGAATGGAAAATACAATTCCGAAGCGCTTATATCGATCCTGTTCAGATAATAATATGAAGCCCCGTGTGTAACATCCTCCTTGTCGAAGATATTGATATGCACCTTGCTGCCTGGTTCATAGGGATAGAACTCCGTAACGCAACTGTATACTTCTTCGGCGATCTTCGCCGTTTCCCGGGCGATTAATTCTTCATTATCATGATAGTGAATGTCGAAATGAGGAGTTTCGATAGTTCTCCATTTTATTCCGGACTGGTTCCAGGCATAAGAAACGCCCGGAACGGTGCAGTTCAATGTTACAATGAGCAAAGATATTGATATGACCCACTTGATACGATTTTCAGATATGTTGTACACCTACCCTTATCCCTCCCTGATTCTCTTGATCTTGAATATCACGGGATTATCCGGATCGGGACACGCAACCGTCGTTTCTCCTTCATTTTTATCCCAAGGATGGGATCCTCCGAGCAGCAGGGTCCTGGCGGGCGGCCAGATCGCGTGGAAAGCAGAAAGGCAGATCCCCTTCGGCGTTTTATAGCTGTCGATTTTAAAAGTTTCACCTTCTTTGTGTTTAACGCTGCATTGTCCGCTTGTCTTTATAACCGTTATCTCGAGCTCCGTGTCGAATGGCATGATTGGCTCCTTTCACGGTGACTTCTATTTGTTACAAGATCATAACATGGAACACTAATAACGTCACCCCACCGGATTACATTCAAAATCACTTGATATCGATATTCTTGATATACTTGTATATATCGCTGTCTGTTGTTAAGATTGCTCTCGTATTCTCTCCAATCGTTGTCTTATACACTTCCATAGTTTTCAGGAATGAATAGAATTCCGGATCTTTTCTGTAAGCATCAGCGAAAATCTTGGTTGCCCTTGCGTCCGCCTCTCCCCTTATCTTCTGGGCTTCCTTGTATGCTTCCGACTGTATCTTGTTGAGTTCTCTTTCCTTCATTCCCAATATCTCGGCTTTCTTACCCTCACCTTCCGATCGGTACTTCGATGCGATTCTCTGGCGTTCTGAAATCATCCTTTCGTATACCTTTTTTCTCACATCTTCAATATAATTGATGCGTTTCGCCTGCACATCAAGTAATTCAATGCCGTATTGGGATACCAGCTCTGATGCCCTTATAAGAATATCGTGTGTCAATCTCTCCCTTCCGATGCTTACCATCTCATATTCGGCCCTTCCTCCCGCATCGGTTTCCATTGCAGAAGAGTCAACCTCCGTTATTCTATTGGAGTTCCTCACGATCTCAAGCAGCGCATGACTGGAAACGACATCTCGGGCGGCGGAGTCTACTATATCGTCGAGCCTTGTTTGGGCTCCTCTTTCATTTCCTACGGATTGGTAGAATACCAGAGGATTCAGAATTTTCCATCTGGCCGTTGTGTCCAGCCAGATGTACTTTTTATCTGCTGTGGGAATCTGGTTTGCCGAACCATCCCATATCAGTATTCTTTTCTCGAACCTGTGCAGGACCTGGATGAACGGGATTTTGAAGTGAAGGCCGGGATCAGTTACAGCTCCACCGATAGGTTTGCCGAACTGCGTCACTATAGCCTGCTCATATTCGTTCAAAGTATAGAGCGAGCTTATAACCGCTATAAATAAAACTATTATCATCGCGATCAATCCAAGTATTCCCATGTTTTTCATCACTCACCACCCCCTTTCCTCTCTCCCCCAAGTTCGAGAAGGGGCAAGATGGATTTTTGTTCTTCATCCACTATATAGATATCCTTGATCTCGGGTAGTATCTTGGCCATCGTTTCGAGGTAGAGCCTCCTTCTTGTCACATCGGGAGCTCTCCTGTATTCCTCGTAAACCTGCTCGAATAGCGAGACATCGCCCATCGCATTGTTGACACGGCGTGTGGCGTAACCCTTCGCCTCAGCTATCACCTGTTCCGCCTCACCCTTCGCTCTGGGGATCCTTTTATTGTAATCCTCCCACGCTTCATTGATCATCTTTTCCTTGTCCTGCTTTGCCCTGTTCACCTCGTTGAAGGCCGGGCGAACCGTTTCAGGAGGATTGACATCCTGTAATTTCACGGTCACTATGGCTATTCCGGAATCAAACTGATCGAGGAGTTCCTGAAGCCCCAGCTCGACATCCTTAGCGATTTCCACACGTCCGTAAGTGAGCACATACGTGACATCCCGGTCTCCGACGACACGGCGAACTACGGCTTCGGACATGGCCCTGAGGGTTTCACGCGGATCCTTTATCTTGAAGAGGAACTTATAGGGATCCTTGATCTTGTATTGAACAATCCACTCTACCTCGGCAACGTTCAGATCCCCCGTAAGCATCAGGGATTCTTCGTTATAACCTCTTTTACTATACTGAGTTTTGACTCCCGCCTTCAACGTCCTGAAGCCGAATTCCTCCTTGAAAACTTTCTTGACCTTTACATTCTTCGCTGTTTCAACCCCAAACGGTATCTTCATGTGCAGGCCGGGCTCCGTACTTCTCACGAACTTGCCGAACCTCTGAATAACGCACACCTCATCCGCTCCTACGGAATATAAGCCCGAAGAAAGAACAATAATCACTATGATCACGTAAATGATCCTACGGATACCCTTCCATGAAACCTTATAATTCTTTTCGCCGACCGATACTCTCATAATTCACCTTACCCCTTCATATTACAGTGATATATCTACAGAGCGGATTTCTTTTTCTGGCCGGTATGCTGATATTTCCGATCCTAAAACAAGAGTATGGTAAAGCTCCAACTTCACCGGCTCGTTTCAAGGTTAGTTCAATAAAATCAATAGAGTCAACACTAATTTACGCTTACGGCTCGAGTGATCTGTACTGATATCTCGCCCTGCATGTACCTTCGCTTGAAACCATGCAGGGACCGTATGGATTTCTAGGTGTGCATTCCTCTCCGAATAGAGCGCAATCTTCAGGCTCTGAATCGCCCAAGATCACCTCGTTGCAGATACAGCCCGGATGAATATCCACTGCTCTTTTGCTGCTTCTCAAGTTGAATTTCCTAACGGCATCTATGTGTTCGTATTCCTTCTTCAGCACAAGACCGGAAGCCTCGATCGTTCCAATCCCTCTCCAACTCGAATCCGATTCCTCGAAAACACTGTATATCTTTTTCCTTGCCAGGCTGTTCCCATTCTCCTCAACGATCCTTCCGTACAGGTTCACCACCTTGAATGGTGGACCGTTCTTCAACTGTCCTATCAGTTCCAGTATCGAATGTAGAATATCCACTGGTTCGAAACCGGAAATGGAGGCCGGAATCCCATCGCCCGACTCCAGGAAATCGTATCCCCGCCTTCCTATGACAGTACTTACATGCCCCGGTAGAATAAATCCATCGAGTGATCTTGAACCTCCACTCAGGAGATACTTCAGAGCCGGAGGAATCAGCCTCAGGGACGTTATAAGAGAAAAATTGTTTGGTGGATCGTCCATAGCTGCTGCTGCGATAGGCCCCGCCGTGGTTTCGAATCCAACAGCCATGAAGACCACCTCCCTATCGGGATTCTCATGTGCCGTGCGGACGGCATCCAGCGGTGAGTACACGACGCGAATGTCATAGCCTTCCGCTTTCATCATCTCAAGCGATTTATCCGAGGAAGGAACCCTGAACATATCGCCGAAAGTTGTCAGGATGACACCTGACATTCTTGCTGCATCCAGCGCAAGATCGATATTCTCCGCGGGGCAAACACAAACCGGACATCCCGGACCGGCGACCAGCCTCAGCTTATCGGGCAGAAAATATCTTATTCCGGCTTTCGATATAGAATGCTCGTGCGTCCCGCAGACATGCATCAATGTTACTTGAGTATCTAGTTTAATGCTTTGCAGCTTTTTCGCCAGGAGTTCCGCGATCTTCGGATCATCATAAGATTCAATTTCTCTATCTTCCTTCACACACACCTCGACATCCGGTAATCATATTTTTCCCTCATCAAACCTGCCGGCAGTGCCAGCCTTGTATACCTCCTTGATCAACTCGAGTGTTTTACGAGCTTCCTCACGATCCAATTTCTCTATAGCGTACCCAGTATGAATCAGAACAAAATCACCCTCTTGCACTTTCTCGAGAAGATCCAGCCTTATGTTCTTGCGCACCCCCCCCGCCTCTGCCACTGCGTCATTCCCGCTCATTTCGATAATCTTCATTGGAATCCCGAGACACATCATCTTTCCCCTTTTCTCCCCATGATTTCTTCCAGGCATTCTATCCAGTCCTGCATTCCTTCCCCGGTTCTACACGAAAGCCTCACAGTCTCTATATCGGCATTCAGGTCGCGTGCCTCATTTTCAGCTCTGTCTATGTCAAAATCGACGTGCGGTAACAGATCAATTTTGTTGAATATCAGTATGTCCGACTCGCTGAACATCAGGGGATATTTTTTTGGTTTGTCATCTCCCTCGGAGACGCTCAATAGCATAGCTTTAACATCTTCACCAAGCTCGAATTCCGCCGGGCACACGAGATTGCCTACATTCTCGATTAACATGATATCCAATGATTCCAAGTTGAATTTGTGAAGCGCTGAATGAACCATAGCTGCATCCAGGTGACAAGCGCCTCCGGTTTGAATCTGAAACACATCAATACCGAGCTTTCTTATCCTATCGGCATCCCTGCTTGTTTGCAGGTCCCCCTCAATAACCCCTATCGTGTACTTATCGGCCAAGAGAGGGATCGTACTCTCCAACAATGAAGTCTTACCCGCGCCTGGGGCACTCATGATGTTCAAGGCAAATACACCGTTTTCGGACAGCATTTTCTTGTTTTCTGCTGCTATTTCCCTGTTTCTTCCCCTTAGATCTTCTCCGATATGTATCTCGTGCATTTCGCCCTCTTTCCGCTGAACGCCGTGCTGGAGATCATCCCATCATTAACTCTACGCTTTCTAAAATACAGCCTTTATTTGATCCAACGATGAATTCCGAGGATTAAATCATTCATCATCCATTAGGATATAGTCAATTTCCATTTCCCTGCCTCCGACAATCTCTATATCCCTCGAATCACAATGTGAGCAAGAAAATATAAAATCTTTCGGATTGCTTATCAAACCGCATTCCCGGCACTTCAATGCCAGGGGGATACTTTCATACTCGATAACTCCCCCCTCGGCTGATGTCCCCTTTGAAAGAACCTCAAAGGCAAAATCCAAGGCATCTGTGTTTACACCGGACATTGCTCCAATCAGGATGTGAATCTTCTCGACCTTTCCTCCTCCCTCCTTCTCGATGGTCTTCTCCACAACTCCCAGAAGATTTTTCATGAGAGATACCTCATGCACCTCTTCCGCTCCTCTCATCGAGCCTCTTAGAAACCCTAGTGTAGGGTGTACCGGACACCTCGCCCGCTATCTCTTCCACCAAACCGGGAATTGCCTTATTAACACTCGGCATACATCCCTCTTCCAGTGTGAGAACATCTTCAGCCTGTACGGCGTAGATTTCTACATCGGTGGGCATATCGAGGCCCAGACGTTTTCCAAGAGCCAATGCTGTTACTAGATCTATATCATGGAAAGATGCCAGGCGGGGAGTTATTTTCAAATCCTGAGGTCTAAGCTTGAAAACCGTTCCCGGTGTTACCCCCTCTAACTGTATGGAATCAATGATAATCGCACGTTCGTAGCCGTCGAGCGCTTCCAGCAATTCGAAGCCGGCCAACTCCGCTTCTTTTACATCGGCCAGATTATCCATCCTACGATCAAGAAGCCTGGCCGTGTATATACCCACACCATCGTCTCTCAGCGAAGTATTCCCCAATCCTAGAATTACTGTCAGCAATAGGATCAGCTCCATGACGATAAAATATCGCCGGGACTAACGGGATATCTCCTCGACCGTTTCACCATTTTTGTCTTTAATCTCGATTGTCAGGGGCATCTGTCCGGGTAGGCTGTGGGTGGCACAACTGAAGCATGGATCGAACAAACGGAATGACATCTCCACCATGTTCAGCAGACCTTGAGAATCCTCTTTACCTTCTCTTATGAATTTCTGAGCGGCCTTCTTGATAGCCATTGATATCGGAGCATTGTTATTCGTTGTACCGACAATAAGATTCGCCTTTGTAACGATCCCGTTCTCATCAGTCCAATAATGGTGCGTCAACGTACCGCGCGGGGCCTCTATTATCCCGACACCTTCCCTCGGAGTTGTTGAAGGTATGACTCGCACGTTGGGATCTAGGATTTCTTCATCCTCGACCAGCTCTACAAGTCTCTCCGCTGCATATAGCATTTCGATTAATCTTGCCCAGTGATGTACCATCAGCTTATGCGAAGGTCTTCCACCGAGCGTTTCGAACATCTTTTCGTATTCGGCCTGAGCCTTCGGCGTAGCCATTCCCTCGGCGGCGTTCAGCCTGGCAAGAGGCGCCGCCTGATATATCGATGTCCCCGGACCTTCCTTGAATCCATTCCATCCCCTATCCTTGATATATGGGTACTTCAAGTATGAGTAAGGTTCAACATGCTCCGCGATGAAGTCAGTGTACTCGTTTTCCGAGTACTTGAATATCTCCTTAGCTTCAGTATCGACAACCCTAACGCGCCCGTCATAGAAGCTAACCTTGTTGTTTTCATCGACCAAACCCATATAGTTTGTGACCAATTCATAACCATCACCTAGAATCAGATCGAGATACGTCTTGTTTTTAAGAACTAGATCGCTGAATAGCTTTATGCCCATCTCCCCGAATTTCAACTGATCTTTCGACATCTCTCTGAGCTTTTCCCGGTCTTCCCGTGTTATGCTCTTGCTGACCCCCCCGGGTATATTCCAGACGGGATGTGTGGCCCTTCCCCCGACAATAATTTGGATTTCCTGCGAGATAGCCCTTTGCCTGACAACTTCCTTACCGGTTTCCAGCCCGACTTTTTCGATCAGACCTAAAACATTCCTCTTCGCCGCCGGGGCATCCGGACCCACTATGAAATCAGGCGCGGCCAGAGCATAGAAGTGCGCAGCATGGCTGTGAATGAAATGAGCCATGTAATACAGCTCCCTGAGCTTGGCTGCAGGTGCCGGTGGTTTCACGTTATATACTGCATCGACGGCCTTACCCGAGGCCATGTGGTGAGCGGCAGGTCAAACCCCGCAGATCCTCGGTACGACCCTCGGTATCTCCTCGACGGGCAAACCTTCGACGAACTTCTCGAACCCCCTCAGCTCAGGTATCTGCAGGTAAGCATTTTCCACATTCCCATCATCGTTCAGAAAGATCGTTATCTTTCCATGTCCTTCGAGTCTAGTGATCGGATCGATCTCGATGCGCTTCATACTTTCTTCCTCCTCAGTATCGAAGCAGGTATACTGAACCGGTAAAACGTTCTCAAAGGATCCGGTATCGAATCCATTATCCTCTCTATTTCAGTTTCCTCTTTCGCTTCAATTACGGATGCCAGTGCGCTGATCATCTTGGTACCCTGATCGATTACGTCCTCGACAGGCCCATAACAACCGCGGCATGCGACACCCGAGTTGATACATCTGGCTCCGCATCCGGATCTGGTAACAGGTCCAAGGCAAATGATCCCCTGTTCCAGGAAACACTTCTCCGAATCGGGAATCACCTCATGTATCCTTTTCAGTTCTGAGATTCTTTTCTCATCCTTCTTGCGAGGACATTCATCACACAATGCCTTCTCTCCGGCACCTATTATCGATCCCTTTTCCGGCAGCTTATTATTCCATATAAGGGAAAGCGCAGAGAATATCTGCATGGGAACCGGGGGGCAACCCGGCAAGTAGTAATCTACATCAACAACCTGGTCCAATGTCTTCACCGTGTTGTAGAACCTAGGAAGTTCCAGGCTTTCATCGTCATTGGACCAAGCCTCTTCGGGAATTATCCCTTCTTCGTTGATAGTCGATTCCGACTCTATATAGACACGCTTCAATACTTCGTCTCTTGTGTAGCAGTTGGCCAGCCCGGGTATACCGCCAATGTGCGCACACGATCCGACAGCAATCATTATTTTTGATTTTCTCCTCAGAAGCAGGGCAATTTCTTCGTTCTCCGAGTTTCTTATCGCTCCGCTGTATAAAGCTGCATCGAGGTACCCGTCCTTCATCTTCTTGACATCATCGTACTTGAAATCCATAGCACAAGGCCAAAGAAAGATATCAACCTTATCCGCGATATCCAGAATTTTCTCATGAGTATCCAATATTGCCACGTCGCAACCGCCGCAAGCAGCACCCCAGTAAATACCCAATTTAAGCTTCATCTAAATTTTCTCCGTTTTTTCCAATTGGCTCTTCGTGACGGACCGCGTCATCCTTCATGCTTTCGTAGAGACTCTTCTTTATCTCTAGAGGGCCGAGTTTCCTAACCTGTTCGGTGAATTCGTTCACGATCTTCGCAAACCTATCACCCTCTGACGCCGCGACCCATTCAAGCCTTATACGCTCGGGCTCCACACCGTATTCAGGCAATATCGCCTTCAGGAGCTTATACCTTCTCAATGCCTTGTAATTACCCTCCTGATAATGACAATCACCTGGATGGCAGCCCGCGATCAACACCCCATCTGCACCTTCATATAAAGCCTTTATAACGAACACGGGCTCGATCCTGCCGCTGCACATTACCCGGACTGTCCTTATGTTTGGTGCATACTTGATACGGGCAGTCCCTGCCAGATCAGCGCCAGTGTAGGAGCACCAATTGCATAGGAATCCGACAATCTTGGGTTCAAAAGACATCCTGTATCCATTCACTCCCTTCACGAATTATTTAGCAGCTGAGAGGATTCCTTCGATTTCCGCTAAGATCTGCCTGTTCTCGAAGTGCTTGGCTGTTATGGCGTTGCTGGGGCAAGCCGCGACACACGTACCGCATCCTTTGCACAGCGCCTCATTTACGACTGATACATTTTTCTCCACATCGAATTTTATTGCTAGGTATGGACACAGCGTGTTACAGATCCGGCAACCGCAGCACCTATCCTCGTCGATCTCGGCTGTTGCAGCTTCTATTTCGATCTTCTCCCTGGTTATCATAGAGAGTACGGCGCTGGAGACGGCGGATGCCTGGGCAACCGTATCGGGGATATCCTTTGGAGACTGACTTCCGCCGGCTACGAACACACCGTCCGTGGCCGTCGCGACAGGGCCCAGCTTTGGATGCTTTTCTATTATAAATCCGTCTTTACCGACGCTGACATTACACATCTTTGCAATATCCGGAAGACCGTCAGGCGCTTCCAGAGCGGTGCATAGTACAACCATATCCGTAGGGATCCTCCGTACAGCTCCCAGCAGAGTGTCTTCGACCGTGAGAATCAGCTTGTCCTTCTCGGATTCATGTATCGGCACATTAGTTATCTCTGCAACCTTACCCCGCACAAATCTCACATCTTCACCCAGCAGGCGGTCGTAGAATTCCTCGTATCCTTTTCCAAAACATCTCATATCTATATAGAAATCGTACACTTCTGCCTTTGTTTTTTCTTTGATGAGATGTGCGTATTTGAGTGCATACATACAGCATACCCTTGAACAATATTCATGGTAATTATTATCCCTGCTTCCGACACAATGCACAATGGCTATGGATTCCGGCTCTCTCCCGTCAGCCATAACGATACTGCCGCCGGTAGAACCTGCGGCGCAGTTCATTACCTCGAACTCCAGGCTTGTCATAACATTCGGAAGTACTCCATATTTGTAACGCTTTATAATTCCTGGATCGAATGTCTTGAAACCCGTCGCAATCACGATATTCCCGACTTCGTACTCCACGATCTCGTCCACCATATCGTACTTAATCGCGTTCCTTTCGCATACCTTCTCGCATATTCGGCACTTATCTTTCTGAAAATAAATACAGCTGTCCTTATCGATCACAGGCACTGCCGGTACTGCCTGCATGAAAGGCATATAGATCGACGATGTAGGTCCCAAAGACAGCTTCTCGTGTGCGTTTCCCTTTCTCGGCACGCGTGTGCCCGGACATTTCTCCCAGCACATCCCACAACCGTTACATAGCTCCGGATCTACATATCTGGCTTTTTTCCTTATCTTCACTTCGAAGTTGCCGACGTATCCGTTGACCTCGTCCAATTCGGAATATGTAAGGAGTTCGATATTTGGATTCTGGCCGACCGAAACCATTCGGGGTGTCAGTATACAGGCTGAACAGTCGAGAGTCGGAAAGGTCTTATCGAACTTGGCCATATGGCCTCCTATGGATGGTTCCCTCTCCACCAGCACAACTTCCTTGCCGGCATCGGCGAGATCGAGCGCAACCTGTATCCCGGCTATCCCGCCACCGATTACTAGTGTTCTAGGATTTATCGACACAACACGCTTCTCCAGGGGCTCGAGAAGCGACGTCCTGCTGACTGCGGCCGATATCAGGTCCTTAGCCTTGTCGGTAGAATCTTCAGCGTCAACATGAACCCACGAACACTGTTCCCTGATATTCGCCATCGTCAACAGGTAGGGATTTATACCCGACCTTTCACATACACTTCTGAAAGTGCTCTCGTGCATCAAAGGCGAACAAGAAGCGACGACAACGCGGTCGACTTTTCCTTCTTCTATATCCTTCTGAATAAGAGCCTGACCCGGATCGGAGCACATGAATTTGTACTCCCTCACGAGTGCTACATTCTCAAGTCCTTCGGAGAAGCGAACAACTTCGTCTATATCGATTTTCCCTGCGATATTAGTGCCGCAGTGGCAGACATAAACACCTACACGAACGGACATATCATGCTCCCCCGACAATCGCTTTCATTGGCCTGGTCAACTTAACGGCGAGACGCTGCAAGCCAAGGTCGCGGAAAGGTAGCCCCATCGCAATGCCTATAAGCTGTGAGAAATAAATTACTGGAATGTTGAATTTAGTCTTGAATAACCTGTTTACCTTAACCTGATATACATCAAGGTTCATCTGGCATAGGGGGCAAAGTGTTATTATGCAATGAGCATCTCTATTCTCCGCATTAGCCAGTAATTCCTTGCACAGGCTCAATGCCAGTTTCTCTTGTGTACCCATGAGAGATGCACCACAGCATTTTGTCTTCAATGGATAATCTACACACGTAGCTCCAAGGGCCTCTATCAATCTATCCATTGTCTTTGGATCGTCAGGATCGTCAAAATCCTTTTCCGGTCTGACCACCTGGCAGCCGTAATATGGAACAACTCTCAGATTTTCCAGCTTTCTTGTAACCAGTTCCCCGATTCTCTCTATTCCGACATCGTTCACTATCACATCAAGGAGATGCCTTACCCTGATATTCCCACTGTAACTCAGCCCCCCCGCTTCGAGGGCTATTCCCAATTTCTTTCTTAGCTCCGGATAATCCGAGAAATAATGGTTTGTCTTGTTTAAAACCAGGTAACAAGCGCTGCATGGCGTAACAATATCCCTATGGTATCTTTCAGCCAAAGCCAGGTTTCGGGCTGAGAGCGCAAAGCTCATGAGCTCCTTAACAGACATATACGCCGTTGCCCCACAGCAATTCCAGTCATCCAGCTCGTCGAGCTCAATGCCGAGTTTCGGGGCTATCGCATCGATCGATTCCTGATAGAGGTTTGCTGTAGCCTTCACGGAGCAGCCGGGATAGTATGTGTACTTCATCTAGATATCTCCAAGCTCGTCAACCTTCTTTAAGATCTTTCTAAGCTGATCGATATTCTTTATCTTATGAGGCATAAAAGGAAGACGGCCGCGCGAAAAGAGCTTCCATCCCTGAGTGACGAAACTGAAAGCATTGAGTTTTTCTGCTTGTAATATGTAGCGCGTCATAAGCTCGGTCTCGTGATTCCTCCCGTATTTATTCACAAGGTTCACGAAATTCTTGGATAAGACCACGGCTTTCTTTCCCCTTGTAATGCCTTCTTTGACCGCCAAGCGTTTGAGGGCATACATTACATCGGTGATCTTGATCTCCTTCGGACACCTTACCGCACATGTATAGCAGGACGAACACAACCAAATCGTGTTAGAAGAAAGAACCTCATCCCTGAATCCAGCTCGTATCAGTGAAAATATCTTTCGAGGCGCATGGTCCATTACCTGCCCGAAGGGACAGGACCCGCTACAGGTACCACATTGGATACACTTCTTTATCTCATTGCCGCCCGGGAGGGAATAGATCTCATCAAGGAAATCCAAATTAAGGGAGGATTCTGTAACCACTTGTTTGGCAAGCACTTAATTGCTACCTTTCGTATCTGGATCCCGGTATAATAACACATATAGGCTCAATATGACATGACCGAGCACACAAAAATTAAAGATATTTCTTGAAAAGTCAACAATAATTTAATTGTCTGTCCGATTGCTCTCTAAACCGGATATCAACTGATTTTACAATCTCTATCCGTTTGGATTAACTTATTATTGAATGAAAATAATCCTAATTCTTTAATAGTTCCCTGCATCCTAACCTTCTGCATTTCATTCAAATTTATAACCTTGATGTCTGATTCCAATTTTAATATCTATAAGTATATAAAGAAGCCGTTTGTATTTAAAAAAGGATAATGCGATGAGATCATCTTTTTCCCTCCTACCCATGATTACCATTATAGCGATCTCTCTCACCATCACATCCTTCTTCTCATGCACCGACAATGCAATTAAATATTACAACCTGGGATTGGATGCCGTCGCCAAGAACGACATGGACGAAGCGATAGAAATGTGGAGAAAATCATTGGAATACCGTCCGGATGATCCGGAAACGAGATATAATATCGGCCTCGCCCTGCTCGAGAATGAACTTTATGCTGAAGCTGAAAAAGAGCTGAGCTGCGCCGTCTCGCTCAAACCGGATGACCACGAGGCACAATATGCGCTGGGCAAGAGTCTCGAAATGCAGGGAAAGCTCGTGCAGGCCAAGGCTGCATACGATCGCTCCACACACCTAGATCCGAATTACCTGCCTCCCCTTCTTGGATTGGCATCATGCGCTTTGAAGTCCGGTCAGAACAAATCGGCAGAGAATTATGCAATCCGCGCTCTCAATATCGATCCGAGAGACCTCGAGGGCAACCTACTTCTAGCCGAAGCTTATTACAGAAACTCCAACTACAAAGCTGCCCATGCTCAATTACTTTCGGCCAGAAGCATCTCCAGGAAGACGCCCGAACTCTCATTGATGCTGGGAAAAGTTACTTTTTCGCGTCGTATGTACACGGACGCCTTAAGCGCTCTTTCATCAGCCAGGCAGGAAGGCATCAATAATTCCGAGCTTTTCCTATTTCTAGGTCTTACATACCTGGCTATGAACGACATTAACAAAGCAGAAGAAAACTTTAGAATATCCATTTATAAGAATGAAAATGAAATCAGAGCATGGCAGGGATTGGGGAAACTATATATCAAGCGCCAGAAATGGGATAAGGCATTTGAATCCTTCTCCAAGGCCAAGCAGATAGATCCGGATAATCTTGAAGTGGATTTGGGAACAAGCCTTGTATTTCTCAACAGTGGAAAGATTGAAAAAGCTATAGAGCTTCTCGAAGAAATAGACAAAAACAGCGATGCACCACCAAGAACTCTTTACTATCTGGGCCATGCCTACATGCGCGCAAATAGAAAAACAGACGCTAAAATCACCTTTAACAGATTCATCGAATCCTGGCGCGGCGATCAGGTCTTGACGGATGAAGTGAACAGTCTGCTTGAAACCCTATCCACGTCCGGCTCGATAGCTCCAAGTGAATGACCTTGCATAAAAAGCTGATTAATAAGATTGAAAGATTTAACCGATCTACGTACATTCCATGATATACTATTCCAAATCTAATGAACGAAGCATAATGGTGGAATTGTGAGGTCCGACAATACAATACATGAGGGAG
>Ga0180431_10006308_pt1 | contig 14114 bp, 16 predicted proteins | sample SS_ome_11_FD_132459 | JGI IMG/M metagenome (GOLD analysis project Ga0180431, IMG submission 132459) | Hypersaline lake sediment archaeal communities from the Salton Sea, California, USA - SS_1_MS_1 metaG | ecosystem: Environmental > Aquatic > Non-marine Saline and Alkaline > Hypersaline >... | reverse complement strand
TGTCCGAGCCACCGCACTTCACGCCCACGATCAGTTCGCTTGCATCGAATTCCCGCCGGCTTAACCCGGAGGCCTTTTCTGACAAACTCCTCAGGATCTGTTTGCCTCTGGTGACGGTATTGTGCGTTCCGCCCTGTTCTTGAATAGAAAGCCACTCCACCGGTTTGCCTGAACCCTTGATCATCTTTCCAAGGGCACTTGCAGGCATTCCCTCACAGCCCATGCCGATTAGCAAGACTGCAGCCACGTTTGGATTTTCGCCTATCCCGATCAAGGTGTTGGCCACCATTTGCCCTGGTATGCATCCGTAGTGCTGGGTGACGGCCTTTGCGCCGTTCTCTCCTTGTGCGATCATTCGAGCCACCGGTTCACTACAGTCCGCTACGGACACCACCAAAATGAGATTTCGGATCCCAACTGATCCGCCCGGCCTCTCATATCCAAGGAATTTCATCGATCAACCCCCTCTCTGTACCATACTTCAGGCATCTGCATGCGATTGCTCATCACATTGTGCACATGTACGTGGTCGCCAAGGCTTATATCCCGGATGGCATTGCCGATTACCAGACCATATTTTACCACATGATCGCCTTTGGGTATCTCTTTCACGGCGAGCTTATGACCAGATGGTATAGTCTTCTCCGGTGTGACCTGTTTAAATACATCCTGGGAAGGGAGAATAGCCGTGGCGGGAACTCCACCCTCCAGCTGTTCCAATGCGGTGGCCACATTATCTTCATCATTCATCATTAGAGCTCTTTTCACGTATGCACCTCCTGTTTCTATCCCCGTCAATTCATGGTGGAAGGCAGCCACAGGGTAATCTGAGGAACGAAAAATAGCAATACCAGTGTTAGGACATCCATGATAAGGAAGGGGATACATCCTTTGAATATGGTAGACGTTTCCACATCAGGGAGCACGCCCTTGATAACATAAACGTTAAGACCCACCGGCGGGGTAATAAGGGACACTTCGATAAGTTTCGTTACCAAGATGCCGAACCAGACGCCGCTGAATCCCATAGCCTTGACCACGGGAAAGATAATAGGCAGGGTTAGAAAAAGCAGGGATACCGTATCGAGAAACATACCCAAGGGTATATAGACCAGCAGAAGTATAGTGAGGACGAGCTTAGGATGCATATTCAGGGTTGTGAGGTATGTAACCAGTGTCTGTGGGATTCCAGAGACCGTGAGTCCCAGGGTGAAAAAGTGCGCGCAAATGACAATGGTAAAGAACATGCAGGTTACTTTCGCGGTTTCGATCAATCCCTCGCTCAGGGCATGTAAACGGGCCTTGGATCTGAAAAGCAGAAGTACAAGGGCCACACCTGCTCCAAAGGCACCTGCCTCGGTGGGGGTGAAAATACCCGTATAAATGCCGCCCATCACCACACCGAATATAAGCACAGCACCATATCCGTTCTTCAGGGACACAAGGCGGGTTCTCCACGAGATCATAGTGTCAGTAGAGGGGGCTATGGCCGGCTTAAGGGAACACCATGTATAGACGCCAGTCATATAGATGAGTGCGGAAAGTAATCCCGGCATGAGCCCCGCAATCAAGAGCTGACCGATTGATTCCTCGGTAATGATTCCATATATCACCAGAATGCCGCTCGGTGGTATCATCACTGAAAGCGTGCCGCCTCCTGCTACGCATCCGGCAGCGAGTGCCATGCTATAATTATATCGGCGCATTTGGGGTATGGCCAGCTTTCCCATGGTGGCAGCCGCCGCAATGCTGGACCCGGATGTGGCCCCGAACACACTACAAGCCCAAATGGTTGCCATTGCCAATCCCCCTTTAATTTTTCCCAACCAGTAGTTGGCAATGGTGAAGGCATCTTCATTGATTCCCGCGGAGTAAGAAAGCATGCCCATGAGGATAAAAAGGGGTAATACCACATAGAGCCAACTCGCGCTGGTGTTGAAGGGTGCTGTTGACAGAAAACCATAAGTAGTCTGCCATCCTGTTACCATGAACACGCAAAGCACGCCCGAGATGCCCAGCGAAAAGGCAATAGGAAGCCCGATTGCCAACAGCACGAACAGCAGTACGACCATTACTAATCCTGAAGTAAGAGGCTCCACGATCATTGCCTATCTTTCGTTGGGAGGGCTTTCTATTGTCGGGCCCGAATGTAGTTTCCCGGCCATGAAAACATATAGGAATTCGCATCCGATATCGATGAGAAACTGTAGGCAAAGCAAACCCGAACCAAAGGCCGCTAAGATCTTGCCCGGCCAGACAGGAAACTTCTTTACTCCCCAGAGGTTTTCCCCGATACTCACCGAGTGTATGGCTTCCTCCGTGCCGCCAATGGTGATCCCTAAAAACAGGGCAAATGCGATCGTCCAGCAGATTATATTGAGCACACTTTTGAGTGTGGGCCTTGCTCTTGAGATAAGGACCTCAACCCGTACGTGGCCGCGCTGTGATTGCGTCCATGCCAGCCCCAAGAACACGATTGCCGACATGAGCAGCATATTTAGCTCGAGCGTCCCATAGAGCGGTTTGCTGAAGAAGAATCTCCCTATGCTATCAGGCACAATAGTGCATACCATGACGAAGATGCAGCAACTGGCTGCAATACCCGCCGCATATCGTACGGTCTTATAGATGCTGTTTATGAGATTGATCGCCCTACCACTGCTCACAACAATCCCTTATCTATAGACAAACACATGACAAAAGGGTGCATCCTAATCTGTCAGCTCAGCACCTATAATGAGCTTGCTTATTCTAAGTTCAGCATCGTTTGGATGCACCCTTTTTCCTATTATCTTCGGAATCTCGGTGGTGCAGTATTTTCTCCCTCTTTTAGTGCTCAGCCCCATATCTCTCCGCAAATACCTGATAGGCGCTCTTGTACGTGCTATGTTTGTTCTCCTCAGTTATGATCTCCTTCCACCGATTGAAGATATAGCTCCCTTTCAGCCCTGCTGCTTCCTTGTCGCTTATCCATTGATCCCAGAGCTTGGGGCCAGCAGTATTTTTCCATCTGGCCTTTTCCTCGTCAGTGAGTATCACCACCTTGGCACCACCCTCATGGGCCCTGTCCACCATCTGCGACTCAATCTTCATATACAGGTCAACATGCTTGTCGATGGCCTCATGTGCTACTTGGCTCATTATCTCCTGTATATCGTTGGGAAGGCTATCCCACTTTTTCTTGTTTATGACGAAAAACATGCCCCCGAACTGCCCCATACCTGTGTCATGCATGTAAGGTGCTACCTCATAAAGGTGAAACATAGAGGCTAGGGTAAAGTCAGTGAGAGAGTAGCCGTCAATAACACCTTTATCCAGCCCGTCGTAAACCTCTCCGAGTGCAAGGCCAACTGGTGTAGCACCCAAAATGCTAAGGGCATCGGCGGTCATCGCCATGGCGCGAATCCTTTTGTTCTTGAGCGAAGGGATGGTATTAATCTTTTCCCTGGCCCCGAGGATATTAGCGGAAACGGGAATCTCAACGAGGAAGTGAACATTATTTCGCGTGAATTCCTCGATGAGCAAATTTTCCGTGGTGAACAGCCGGTAACATGCTTTGAGGTATGAGTCCATCCTGTCAGTCATGAACAGCAGCGTCTGGACCATGGACAACGGATGCCTATCTGCTGTATAGGCGTCCGGGCAAATCGTGAGATCGCACATTCCCCGTCCGCATCCCGGAAGCGATTCAGCCCCTTTTAGCAACGTACCATCATAGTATGTGGTGAATTGGATCCTACCGTTTGTCCTTTTGGTCACCTCATCCATCCAAAATTGACAGGTGAGATTATTGGTAAAACTTTTCTTGAGGTAGCTCGAAAACACGAGTTTTATCGGCTTATCTGCTGCGTAAACCTGCGTTGCGCCAAAGAGTAGTGCAACAAGAATCAGAATGAGGCTAGTGATAATACAGCCCTTTGAAAGTATGTGTTTGTTCGACATGTTTACTCCTCCTTCCTTTTAATTCGTCTTGGTTAATGTTACGCTTTTGCCTTCCTTCTTGACCCTCCTTTCTTTTCGTTGTGTGGCGGCGAGTTTGGAAGGAATCCTTACCCGCAGCCTTAACAATCTGCTCGGTCTTTAAATTGACCTTTCACTAGTTATTGGAAAGATCTCCCCTTCCTCTCAGGCTTTCCACATTGTGCACGTGCACATGCTGCCCTTCACCGATATCCCGGACTGCCTGGCCGATGACCTCACCATACTTCACCACATGCTGCCCTTTGGTAATTGGCTTCACGGCGAACTTATGACCGAAGCGTATCCTTTCCTTTACCTCGGCCTCAGCGGTTTTATCGCCCAACATGACCTGGACCGCATCATTCGCATCGACATCGGTTAAGAGCGTAGCCACATTATCCTTCGAATCCATAGCAATCGCCTTTTTCATCTCGGATTCTTCTCTTTCGTTGGTATCTTTCGCCTGAGCACTAAATTGAGGGGCCATCGATCTGGATAAGCAACGGCTCCTCATAGGTGCCCTTCTCATAAACGGTTTGCTTCTGCCCCGATGCTACCCGCAGCACTTCTCGGAGAAGCCTGTCACCCGCTTGTTCTATGGTTTCCCCGGCCTCAATCACGCTCGCCACGGAGATATCGATAAGATCCTTTCTCTTTTCGTACTCCTCTGGATTGCCCGACATCTTGATAACGGGCATGAGGGGAAACCGGGCGGGCGCTGCCGGCAGCATGGGGAGCATGGAAGGTAAGCCGCCTCCCATGGAGAAGACCATCAATTGACATCCTGCTGCTGCCATTCCCACCAAAAGCTCGGCCGTTCGTGCCGGCCCATCCATGAAATAAAGGCCCCTGCCGGACGGTCTTTCTCCATAGTTCAAAACTTCCTGAAGGGGTGCACTTCCTGCCTTTATGATAGCGCCAAGGGATTTCTCCTCTATGGTTGTCAGGCCGCCGGCTATATTAGCGGGAGTAGGCTCGGATCCCCGAAGATCGACCCCCATGTCCATGATTCGGCGCTCCATATTCCTTGCTGCCTCGAGGACCTTCTCCGCCACTTTCTCGTTGATTGCCCGTCGAGCCAATACATGCTCTGCACCGAGGATCTCAGGGGTTTCCGTGAAGACCACTGTTCCGCCTTCGGTGATGACGCGGTCAGCCACGAATCCGGCCACTGGGTTCGAGACAACGCCCGAGGTCGTATCAGATCCACCGCACTTTATGGCCAGGTTGATTTCTTTGAGCTCTGCTTCCCCTCTCTGTTGCTTGGATGCCTCTTCTGACATCCTTTGTGCCGCATTTCTGCCCCTTTTCACCAATTCATCCCAATCATCCAAGTCCTGAAGGGTTAGCAGTTCAATGGGTTTCCCAATTTTTTGAATATCCTGATAGATCTTTTCAGGGGAAATCTGCTCACATCCCATACCAATGAGAACCGCGCCGAATATGTTCGGATTTGCCACAAGGTTGGTAAGGGTCCACGTGGAACGTTTGAGATCGTCGCCGAGATGTGAGCAGGAGAGGTTATGCCCTATTGGTATGACCCCCTGAATTCCTCGGCTGATCAGCTTCGGGGCTTCATTCATGCATCCGGTGGTGGTAATAACCGCCACAAGGTTGCGTACCCCTAGGCTACCGTCTTTTCTTGTATATCCCTGAAATCTCATGGAACAGCTCTCACCAGCCACATGCGTCTTGTTTGTGTCCCCTTGGAAAATTAAGATCTATCAATCCGGAGGCTCAACCAGGCCCTCGTCTAAGATGAACTTAACTGCCAGTTGAGAGGCCTTTCCTACCACATCGGTGCACTTGTCAACGTGGCCGCCTGCCTCCTCGAACTTCTCGAAATCAGACATATCGGCGATGTAGTATGGGCGGCCAAATTTGATGAGCTGTATGTCCCTGCAGATGATGGAACCTAGCTCCTGGGTGTATTGCTCGAGGAACCTTCTCGCCAGCTCAAAGGACTTGAACCTGACCCTCTCTGGATCCTCGAAGTTCGAGCGCTCACGTCCCAAAAGCTGACTGATTACCATAACGCCCCCCGCGTAGCCGCCACAGACCCCGATCCCGGTTAAACCTCCACCTGCCGCCAGCCCGGTGCCCGCCTTGAACACGCTGTCGTCCCTGATATCCAGGGTATCGTGTATTGCTGCAATCGCACACTGGGAGCAGCCCCTGTAGGTCTTCTCGTACTCAAAGCCTAGTTGATAGGCCTTGTTTAACAGATCCTGTCTTGCCTGTGCCATTTCCTCTTTCCTCCCTTGTATCTTATGTTTGTAGACGTGCCTTTCACAGAAAGTATGTATCTGTTCGCACAACCTTCAGTTACGACTCATTGGGCAACAACCCCCCCGTCGGCAAGCATGGCATGACCAGTGACAAATGATGAGGCATCCGAGCACAGCCACACCACGACCTCTGCAATTTCCTCCAAGGTGGCCAGGCGTTTCATAGGAATCATTGACAATAGTTGAGCCTCGGCTTCCGGGTCGCTGGAAATGATATTCTCCACAAGCGGTGTACGCACCACCGCAGGGCAAATGGCGTTGACCCGAATACCGGCATCAGCGTATTCCAAGGCCGCCACCTTGGTCAGGCCTATGACCCCGTGTTTGCTGGCTGCATATGCTGAACGTTTGGGCAACCCAATCAGCCCCACCATGGAAGATGCGTTGACGATGGCACCCTTGCCCTGTTTGAGCATGTGCGGAATCTCGTACTTCATGCATAGCCAAACGCCTTTAAGATTGACGTTCATGAGGCGATCCCAATCCTCCTCGGCGGTGTCCGTGGTTAAACGAGGTCTCACCGCGAGCCCAGCGTTATTGTACGCGCAGTCAAGCCGTCCATATAGCTCCACTGTTTTACTGATTATTGCCTCAACTTCTGCTGCACTTGTCACATCAGCCCTGATGAAGGTTGCCTCGCCGCCGGATTCGATAATTGCATTGGCGGTCTGCTCACCAGCGTCAACAACTATGTCTTCCACTACAACCTTGGCTCCCTCTTTCGCGAAAGCAAGTGCGGAGGCCTTGCCGATCCCAGAGCCTGCGCCCGTCACCAGAGCTACCTTATTTTCTAATCGTTGCCCCATATGATACACCCTCCTTGTCGCAGCCTCTTCCTCCCCATCGAGAATACGGTGTTACCACGCCATCCACCCTCCATCTACGGGGAGGATTACGCCATGGATGAAATCCGATGCTGGGGAAGCCAAAAACACGGCTGCACCCACGATATCATCGGGCATTCCCCATCGACCAGCCGGTGTCCTGGCGGTTATGGAGTTGGACCGATCCGGATCCTCTTGAATGGCCTTGGTGAGCTCGGTGATAAAAAAACTGGGTGCAAGGGCGTTCACGTTAACTCCCTTGCCCGCCCAATCATTGGCCAGCGCCCTTGTAAGGCCAGCAACGCCGTGTTTTGCCGCTACATACGCCGTGACATTGATCCCTCCCTGGAATGACAGGACTGATGCAATGTTGATGATTTTCCCTCGTGTCTTTTGCAGCATGATCCGCCCGGCAGCCTGAGATAGAATAAAGGCGGCGTTGAGATCGCTCTCCAAGGTCTCATCCCAGTCTCGTTCGGGGTGATCCACCGCAGGAGATCTCCGAATAACCCCCGCGTTGTTGACCAGGATGTCGATATCCCCCGTCTTTTTGAGTACCGTGGGTATCACGTTTTTAGTCTGATCCCGTTTGGTAAGATCTGCGGCGTGATGCAGAAACCTGCGGCCCAGATGAGTAATTGATTTTTCAATATCCTCATGGGGGCTCCTGCTGACTACGGCAATATCGGCACCAGCTTCGGCAAGGGCCACAGCTATGGCCTTGCCTATACCCTTGGTTCCCCCGGTCACCAGGGCGGTCTTTCCATCGAGACGAAATCGATCCAGAATCATGAGTAATCCTCCTTACCAGGGCCTCAAATGCCGTAGTTCACTCATTCATTGACCTCGCGCCAGATTCCATCCCTTGTGCAAGGCCGCCACGTTCATATCAAATGCCTTGGGCAGTTCTTCCTTCAGCACTGCCTCCAATATTTCTCTCTCTAACGGCAAGCTGTTTGAACCGAGCAGGGCACCCAGAAGAATGACATTGGTGTAAATAGGATTTCCCAACTTCAGGGCCTCATCAGTAGCATGTATTATCCACGATTGAGCTGAGAGCCTCCGTATCGCTTGGATCACTGTGTTAAGGTTGGGGTAATCCAGCTCCCCGCTGATTACCCCTATGGGATAGACCGGCCTCGTATTCATAATAGCGATGACCTCCGGATTGCCGAACCGGGTGAGGTTTCTCAAAAGCTCGACGGGTTCTATCCCTACAATGATATCGGCATCTCCTCCGTGGAGCAGAGGGCTTGTATTAAAATGTTCCTTTGATATCTTTATATGGCTGGCCACTGCCCCTAAGCGTTGCGATGCCCCGTAATTATCAAAGATGGTGACGGAGTAGCCGGATTTCATCACTACTTTACCGATAAGAAACGACATGAACACATTGCCTTGCCCCCCCACGCCGGCAATAATGATATTGAGCGGATCCTTCCTTAGTTCTCGGACGCTCATACTGCCTCCTTTACAATCGCCCGCTGGGGGCACACATCTGCACACAACCCACAGCCTGCACACACAGCCTCATCAACCATGGCCTTGCCTGCCTCCCTGTCCCAGACCAAACCAGGGCAGCTGAACACCCGGGTACAGAACCTGTCACACCCACATTCCTCCCCGATACATCGTGCAGGATCCACATACACCTTGTACGGTTTTTCCTTTTCTCTCCGTGCCCGCACCAAGTCGCACTCATGGCGCAGTATCAGCACCTTTGCATGCTCCTCATCTCTCAACATCCTGAGCAGGGTATCGATGGTGCCGGTGAGGTCAAAGGGATCGCATATTTCGACGGAAATGCCCAGAGATCGGCACAATTCTTCTATGTTCACCTTGTTTCCCGGCTCTCCTGTTGCGGTCATACCCGTTCCCGGATGGGGCTGAAACCCGGTCATGGCAGTGGCTGAGTTGTCCAGGACCGCAAGCATGAAATTCGATTTGTTCCACACCCCATTTATCAGCCCCGGGATAGAGGCGTGGAAAAAGGTAGAGTCACCGCATACAGCAATCACCGGTTGGCTGAAGCCAAACCGGCCCAACTGGCCGAATCCGTTTGCCACCCCAACGCCGCCTCCCATCGCATAGTAGGTCCTCACTTGATGCGAGCCGGGGGCGATCATTCCCATGGCGGTACATCCGATATCCCCGGTCACGAAACCGTTCCTTCCGTCAAGCTGGAGTGCAATCTTGATTGCCCAAAAGCTGGCCCTATGAGGACAGCCAGGGCAAAAGGTCAAGGGTCGGGCGGGAATAATTTGCGCTACCTCATTCACGGTTGATTGATAGTCAGGACTCGATGATTGACGGTTCTGATATGAAATTCCCATGACCTTTGATATTGACTGGATAACGAGATCGAGATCCTGTTGGCCCCATGCCCTTACGTGACCGGAGCGCTTCCCATAGAACGTGGGCCGCGGATGATCTGGGGGAAAGCTCGCCGCCAACTCCATAACGCTTTGCTCCACAAAAGGGGCAATCTCCTCGATACATAACACCTTGTCCGAACGCTGCAGATATCTGGTGACAAACCTCTCAGGCAGGGGCCAGGTGGTACCAAGTTTCACCATCCCCACCCGATCCTGGAGGTTTAGTATACGAACTGCCTCAGCAGCATAGGTCGAGCAAACCCCTGAGCTGATAATCATGAGCTCCGGCGGGGTATGTGGCCCCTCATAGAAATTAAATTGTGAGCTCTCGAATCTCTCCGGTGTCTTAGAAAATCTCTTCAGAAGCTCCTCACTCTGTTTATAAGGATGGAACTGCATTCCACAGGTGTACGTGCTCTGCTTGGGGTTGTCGATATCATAGCTATCGTCAAAGGATGCCGTGCTGGAACCATGGGGGAGCTCTCCCAAGGTGACATTCCCCCGGGTATGAGAAAGATAGATGGCGCTTCGAATCATGCACACCATACCCAGTTCTTCTGAAAGGTCAAATGCCCACTTGGTCATGTCCTTACATTCCTGGGCGGTGCTGGGTTCTAAGAGAGGAATGCTCAGCCATTTGGCTACTGGCCTCGTGTCCTGCTCGTTAGAGCTAGCCATCCCCCCCGGGTCGTCGCATACCACCAACACCAATCCCTTTCCAATCCCCGTCATTTGAAGGTTTACGAGAAAGTCCACAATGAGGTTTACCCCGTTGGCCTTCATAGAGCTCAGGGCACGGACGTTGGCAAGGGAGGCAGCTGAAGCCGCCTCAAATGCAACCTTCTCATTGATAGACCACTCTGCGTATATGTTCATTTTTTTCGCGATCGGGGCCAGGGTGCCCATAATCTCAGAGGAGGGTGTACCTGGGTAGGCAGTGGCAAATCCTATCCCCGCCTCAAGCGCGCCCCGAGCAATTGCCTCGTTACCGAGGAGGAGCTGCGTAGCACCAGGAGCATCGATCTCGATATTGGCCATAATCTAACCCTTTCTTACCTATGCCAAGAGTTTATCGATCAACTGTTGCGAGAGCCGCAAATAAAGCAAATCATTTCTGCTGCCTGACATAGAAATGATATCGCGTATTGCCCTTTTCTTTTTATTTAGAGAGGCACGCTTTAAATTGGTCAAACTTTCAGCAGGGATAGATTGCGTCTCAATTATGTGGTATTTCTTGGCTATGTCTAAAATCTCTGCCCCAGCCTTGGTGCGAACAATCACCGTATTCCAGCCTTTAAACATAGCCCTGCCAGAGCCGACGGATATATCGGCGAACTCCGCGGTCATATCAATGCAATAGCTGCAGGCTTTATTGATATAGGGGCTGATTTCATGCAAATCAACTGACTGAGTTTCCGATTTTGAATATACGTCGAAGCTATGAGCAGGGTGATGGGGTATATCAAATTTGATTGCCTTTGCAAGATCGAAGTGTTCCTTCATGAATTGATGAAAGCCATGGGCTAACGTCCATCCGCAGAAAAGACCAATCACCAGCCTCACATTTTCAATATTTGCTCTATTGGTCGAAGGGGATAACTTCATTTTTCTCAAGCAGGTAACATGACATGGCAATCCTACAAAACCTAGTTTTTCCGTGCTCTCCTTGGGAAGACGATTAATGGCCTCAAGAACCGGACTCGGCTCATAACTCACGCCAGCACATTCCAGCAATTCCTCCCTGTTTCTAGCAATAAAGCCATGAGGAATCTTTTTATCATCCATTTTGGTCTCGACCGCACCATCAATCATCCCCTCATTCATTGCGATCGAGAGCAAGGTCGTCACTATCCCTCCATCCTGTGCCTTTTCTTGTATTCCCTGGTCAGCAGTGCGTGCTAGAAATATCTCCCGAAAGGAACCTATTTCATTTTCGCCGTAGGAAACACCAAATAGTTGCTGGTTTACTGCCTCCATATCCGTGTAAGTTCTGGGGCAGTATTGATAGCACTGCCCCTCACCCAGCTCACACTGATGCACCCTTACTATTCTCCCATCATGAATTGCAAAGTAGGGACAATATCCGGTACACCCCCCGCACAAGGTGCAAAGACCAGTCTTAATCACTTCATCATACAGTTGCTTAGAGGCCTGCTCTATCATGTCAGTGATTCTACTTATTTCACAATATGAAAGTAAATTTCAAATATTGTAGAAAAAAATTTTTCACTTACCATTCTAGCTCATTTGAAATTCTCTCAGTCGTCTCCATCACCATCGTCTTAAACTCATTACGTATCCTTTCCATGGTCATGGTGAAGATGGAACCCGTGATGCTCACCGCTGCAACAACCTTCCATCCGGCCCTAACAGGAGCGGCAACGCAGCGTATGCCCTCATAGTATTCCTCATCATCAATCGCATATCCCTGCTTTTTTACCTTCTCCAGCTCCTCGAATAATCGGGGAAGGCTGGTGATGGTATTCTTGCCATAGGTCTTCAATGGGTTTTCCCGATAGATATCCAGGATCTCCTTTCGTGATAGCTCCGACAGCAATACTTTGCCTCCAGCAGCAGCGTGAGGATCGGTTCTGTATCCTATATAGGTAGCCAGCGAAACCATGCCGTGAGTATCGATTTTATCAATGTAGATCACCTTCCCATCCCGTAATATGGCCAGATGAACCGCCTCCTTGCATTGCTCGTGGAGCTCCAGCAAATAACGGTGAGCGGTCCTGCGGACGTCTATATTATCGAGTATTCCCTTGCCGATGGAGAGAAATTTAAAACCCAGAGAGTATTTCTTGGTCTCCGGGTCCTGAGAGATATATGCATAAGGCAGGAGAGTGCTGAGGATATGGTGAACCGTGCTTTTCGGATAATCCAACACCTCGGACAGCTGAGAAAGACTCATACCACGTGGATTCTTGCTTAGTGTATCAATAAGCTTCAGGCTCTTGTCCAAAGATGCGAGTTTCATGATTGGATAAAATCTATTTCATATTATAAAATCAAATTTAACATGCTAGATTTCTGCTGTCAAGGATTTTTTCCAATTTTGTTCCAAATTTTCGTACCATATGGCTTACAAGGACAGAATGACGAAACAAACCAGAGTCTTATAGGACAACGGATCAAACACCACTCCGAATAACGAGGAAGGGTTTGTATTCCATGGCCCAGCTGGGTTAGCAGGGGCCGGTGATCTCACAATCTAGTTTCAACGCACCCAAAAGGCGCAGCAGGGATCCAAATGATACTTCGCCCACATGAAGTCAACAACCCGGCTCATTGCCGATCTCACATAACCGAAAACCTCCGTGTACAATCTGGATAGTCTTTGAATTTTGAGACAAGCTGAATCAAATATTCGCAGACCGAAGTAGGTCTATTATCCAGAAAGGTAATCCAAATGGAAACACTATCACTTGGGTGGCTTCATGAGGCCTTCCTCCAGGATTAACTCAACTGCCAGTTGGGCAGCCTTACCCACGACGTCGGGACACTTATCTACATGACCACCTGCAGCCTCGAATTTCTCGAAATCGTCGGCATCAGCGATGTAGTAAGGGCGTCCGAATCTTATGAGTTGGATATCCCTGCAGATGATGGAACCCAGCTCCCGGGTGTATTGCTGCAGGAATTTCCTCACTAATGCGCCAGTTTGATACCGGACTCCTTCAGGATCCTCAAAGTTGGATCGTTCGCGCCCGAGCAATTGGCTGATCACCATGACACCCCCCACATAACCTCCGCAAACCCCGATCCCGGTTAAACCTCCACCTCCTGCAAGGCCGGTGCCTGCCTTAAACACACTATCATCTCTGATATCCAGGGTATCCTGGATGGCCGCAATTACGCATTGCGAGCAACCCCTGTAAACCTTCTCGTACTCGAATCCCAATCCATATGCCTTGTCCAGAAGTTCCTGCTTGGTCTTTTCCATCTATGGCTCTCCTTGTATATAATCCGTATTGTGCATTTCATGTATTTCCCCAAAGGCATCCTACTCAACAGGGCGGAAAGCCCCACGTTGTAGGAGGTAGTACTTATCTGGTTCCGTTTTTCCGATGACGCCGGCTTGGATTAAGGATTGCAGGGCCTTGGGCCTGTAATCCCTCAACCCAAACCGAAAGTACTGGGGTTTTGCATAGGGCAGGTCAACTGCACTGCCGGGGTCAAAGGCTTCTTGTCTCTCAAGATCCCGTATGACAAGGGTCGCTGTGCGCCGTATCCGGTGGGCAATGCCATATCTAGTCAAGATATAGACAATGGCCAGAAAGATGATACCGAGAACAATCTGCACAAATTCGGTCATTTCAAACTCTCACGCTTTTATTCCGACAGCATGCGGTCCATCGGAGAAGGCCATGAAATCGCGATGGCTTGCCAGCACCTGTAGGCATGTGCTTCACACTGGGCTACTTGCTTGTGTCTTTATTGAATTGCGAAGGTACCTTATAAAGGCTCAAAGGGCAAGGAATAACGGAAGGTTTTCGCCTGCTTGCTCACCTTTGGTATTGGCCACGCCACTGAATAGGACAAAGCACCGACACTTCACAGAACTGCCTCGACGGCCTTTGCCTGTTATGACAACCCTGTTATCTTAAAGGGCAAAATAGCCAAAATAATCTTGACAATTCAGATATGGGATACTAATAGACACC
>Ga0180431_10006307_pt1 | contig 14114 bp, 19 predicted proteins | sample SS_ome_11_FD_132459 | JGI IMG/M metagenome (GOLD analysis project Ga0180431, IMG submission 132459) | Hypersaline lake sediment archaeal communities from the Salton Sea, California, USA - SS_1_MS_1 metaG | ecosystem: Environmental > Aquatic > Non-marine Saline and Alkaline > Hypersaline >... | reverse complement strand
AACAGTCAAGTGGTTTATACCTTATGATAAGGTTTTTACTTATTCAGTGGATGAGCTTTGATTCTCTCTAGCAATAGAAGCTCTTACTTCTATGTAATCTTCTTTAGAATAAAAATCTACCTTATTGTCTTCAGGAATTTTAAATGAAACTGTTTCACTTGTAAGATTAATTCTTCCTTGTTTATCAAATCTACGAAAAATATATTTCAAATCCTTTCCAGGATTATTATCAGTTAAAATTGCTACTACAGGATATTCTCCAGGAATTGCATAAGTTCCACATTTTGTTAAGTCATCTTTTTCCTGTCTAAACTTATATATCTCACGTAATTCACTTGGGATAATAGTACGTTTTTTTGAGTCAAATACTCTATTCAAAAAATCTTCACAAAATTTAACATTAACTCTAACAAGCCCTTCGATTGCCATTTAATCTCTTCTCCTCTCACTTATTTTTAATTTAAGCATTTTATCATACTTACCACATTCTTTTCCCAAAATTTTTCTTACTTCTTTTCTGTTTAAAAAATTATAAGCTCTTGGATATTCTCCCCAAATTATAAGATTGTCTAAGTAAGTGATTAGGGGGGTTATATTTTTTCCTTGGTCATTAAATACTTCAACTTTTTTATATAAATTATTCACTTTCTATATCTCCTTCTTTAATTTTTGCTTCAAGAAGAGGTTTAAATTTATTTATCATATACAAAGGAAGTACTTTTTCATTTAATCTTAATGCTCTTAATCCAACTTGTGGATGTCCTGCATCTAAACAAAGTTCAAAAAAGTCATAATAATTCTTCTCTCCTGCAGATGCTGTAGGATCTTCTCTTGGATCATATTCTTTTGTCATTTTATATATTTATTTTAATAGTAAAACATTTATAAATCTTACTATTTAGTATGACTAAGAAGTAGTAACATTAATTAAATTCATATCTTCTTTCTAAATCTTCTTGAAAAGATGTTTTTTCAGAGGCAAATTTTTTTGATTTACCTGGTTTAAGAAGATCATACTTTTCTGCATTTTCAATCTTAATCATTTCAGAAGGGGTTTGAAGATGAAATTCCTGAATAGGAAGTGTTCTTTCTCTTCCCACCCTTTCTAAATTAATAGAAGAAAGCGAGGGCATTTGAAATTCATTTTCAGAAGAAATCTCTTTTTTCCTTTTTACACCCTCTTGATACTCTGATTCTAAATTATATTTAATAGTTTCATCATATTTTCTCTCTTTTTCTTCTTCTTTTGGAGCAAATCCAACTTCTTGCTCTAGAGTGGGTTCAGGCTCTTTTATTTCTCTTTCTAAAACAGGTGTACTTTCTTTAATTCTGATAAACTGGTTTAATTCACTTTTAAAGGGGGTTTCTTGTTTTGTTACTTGTTCTTCAAGTTCTGATTCCTTAGAAGTTTTAGTTTCCTTTTTTGTTTTTTTCTTGCTCTCTACTTTCTTTGATTTTACCTTTTCTTTTTTCTTAGATTTCTTTTTCTTTGTCATACCTACATTAAGAATTAGAAATATATAAAAATATCTTTTAATTGCTAATATCATGGAAAAAGGAACATTAGTAATTATATCTACTATACTAGTTGTTATTGGGTTAATTCTTTTAATCAGCTCCTTATCTATAACTGGAAATGCCATTCATGAAAATCTTGGAAAAACAACTGGTTCTATCTTTGGAATAATTTTTATGATTACAGCAATTATTCTGCTTATGATAAGTAAAAAGAAAGATTAATTATAACTTGGCTTCAAATTTTTTAAACTATTCTAAATCATAATTTGGCATGCCATGGGCTTTTTTATAAATATTAAATAAATTAAAAGCTGTTTCCTTTGCTTTTTTTTCAGTAAGATTTCTTAAGTGAGTTGATTCAATCCATGTATCTTTTTTTACAACTATCTCTTTTTCCTCTTCTGTTTTTTTAGGTTCTTCTTTTGGTTTATTATAATATCCAATTAAAGCTAAAAAGGGGTTACTTCCATTAGATGTTTTCTTTTCTTTTTTTGTCTCTTCTTTTTTCTCTAAAAAGAAATCAATATCTTTTTGAAGTTCATCAAGACTATTATCAGTCACTCCTTTGATTAATCTTAAAACTTCTTCTAAATCTGACCTTTCAATTTCTTGCTTTAATTTTGCTAATTCATCTTCATTTAAAGAGTACCCTTTAAAATTAATATCAACTCTTCCGATGTATGTTGCCTGACTTTGTGTTCTTTGAGGAACAGCCCTAAAAACAAAATTAATTAAAACACAACTATAATAATTTCTTTTTAATTTTTTAAGTAAACTATCTTTTGCAAAATCATAAGGAAGTTCTCCTGCAATTGCTTCTTCCTTAACCTTTAATTCTTTTTTTCCTAAGAGAGTTAGTTGAATTATAGTCCTATTAAAAGATTTAACTAAAGCTGCATTTTTTGATGCTGTTTGTTCAAGTTCTTTTGCAGCAAAGAGATAGGGTTTAACCCATCTAGAGTAGAGTTTAAGACTATTAACCTGGCTTCTTAGATAATTTTTTTCTACTGCATATCTACTTCTAAGCTCTCTCTGAGATTCTTTTACCCATGTATTAAATTCTTGGATTCTGGCAGTAATAATTCTTTTAACTGGTTCAGCTAAATCTATTTTTACCGCATCTCTTACATCTTTTACAGCTAAAAAAGCATTGATTAAAGTAGCAAAACCTCCCTGTGTTGTTCCCATTACTTTTATTGCTGAATTTCCCTTATTTATATCAACCTTATCTAACCATATCTGCTTTAATCCTAGAATGGCTGCATTTTTTGTATTTTCATCACTAGAATTAAAAGCATCATAAGTTTCTAATCTGCTTTTTAATTCCTTTAAATCATAAAGTATGTTTAATACACTTCTTAATACAGCATTGATAGATTTTAGCATTTCCATAGATTGCACCTGCATTCTTGTAGCTCTTGCACCAATTTCTCCAAATTCAGTTGAGCCAGGACTTGGAGAGAAATTATCAATAAGTTTCTCTGTTTCTAGTCCAAGATCTGACATTAAATCTAAAACAAAATAATATATTGGTTCCAATGTTTCTGCATAAGATTCATATGTAAGAGTATGTTCTATAGGTTCTTCTTTCTTATAATATGGACTAATTTCCTTAATAAGTTCAGATATAGAATCTATTTTTCTTGTTTCTTTTTCTGCCATTTTCTTCTCTTTTTATTCAAATAAGAATGAATAGGAGTTTAAAAAATGTTTCTTTAAAATTCAAAATAACTAAATTTAAAAAGCAAATTAATATTCTTTTTATATGGGATGGTTATTTAAAAAGAAAGGCAATGTTCTTGATTTAACTGAAAGATATAGAAAACAACAAGAAAAGGTTGCTGAAATTAAAAGAGAGACTCAGGCAACCTCTAATAGTATTTCTCCTATAGGTATTTTTGGAATGCAGACCTCTAATACAAACACAAATTCTGGATATACAAATATTTCATCTAATGAGGACGAAAAAAAGAGAAAACTTGCAAAAAGACTTATGACTATAACAGATAAACTTGAAGAATTATCTAATCAAGTATACCATCTACAACAGAGAATTGAACTTTTAGAAAAAAAGAATGAGGTTGGCTATTGATTAAATTTATTAATTAAGATTTCTATGTATTTTTAATGAAAAACCTTGATAAAAAAATAAGAGGGTATGCTCTGAAAAACGCTCTTGCTTATAATGGAAAAGCTCAGCAAGGAGCAGTTATTTCTGCTTTATTTAATGAAGGGTTGAAAAAAGAAGACATGAAAAAATATGGGAAAAAAATCTCTGAAATAATCAAAAAAATAAATTCCATGTCTTTTGATGAGCAGAAAGAGGAGTTTGAAAAACTTGAGAAATTTATTAGTGAAAGACAAGAAAGAGAAGGCTTGCCTGAACTACTTAATACAGAAAAAGGGGTTGTTATGAGATTTGCTCCCTCTGCTTCTGGAGCACTGCATGTTATTCATGGATTAAATGCATCTCTTAATTATGATTATGTAACAAAGTACAAAGGGAAATTTATTATGAGAATAGAAGATACAAATCCAGACAATATCTATCCTAAGGCATATGATTTAATTGAAAAAGATACTAAATGGCTATTTAAAAACAAAGCAAAGATTGTAATTCAATCAAAGAGAATGGAATTATACTATAAATATGCTGTAAAATTAATTAAATCTGGACATGCATATATTTGCACTTGCTCTGCTGAAGATTTTAGAGAATGTGTTAAATTAAAACAAGATTGTCCATGCAGGGAATTAAATGTAAAAGAGAATTTAGAAAGATGGGAAAATATGCTTTATAAAAAAGGGTTTAAACCAGGAGAAGCAGTCTTAAGATTTAAATCATCTGAAGGAATGACTCATAAAAATCCTGCAATGAGGGATTTTCCTTTAGCAAGAATTAATCTTACTAAACATCCTTTACAAAAAAAGAAGTATAGGGTGTGGCCTTTAATGAACTTGTCAGTTAGTGTAGATGACATTGAAATGAAAATGACCCATATTATAAGAGGAAAAGATCATAGAGACAATGCAAAAAGACAAGAAATGATTTTTGATGCTCTTGGAAAAAAATATCCATGGTGTGCATTTGTTGGAAGATATCATTTTAAGAATATGGAAATGTCAACTACAAAGTTTAGAAAAGGCATTGAATCTGGAAAATATAAAGGGTGGGATGATCCTAAACTGCCAACAATTGTCTCACTAAGAAAACAAGGATATAGGCCAGAAGCTTTTTGGAAAATGGCAGAACATATTGGATTAAGTGAAGTTGATAAAGTGATTAATAAAAAAGATTTTTTTGAAATATTAAATAAATTCAATAAAGAATAATAACCTTTAAATAATACTTTTTATTAAAAATATAAGGAGGTTAAATATATGTTAAACGATAAAAAAGGGTTATCTGCTATTGTACTAACTGTTATTATGGTGGGATTAGTTCTTGTGGCTGTTGCAATTGTATGGGTTGTTGTTTCGGGAATTCTTGAATCACAAACAGAAACAGTAGAGTATGAACAAAAGTGCCTTGGATTGAATTTTAATGTTGGTGCTCCAGTATGTGATGGAACTCAATGTAATGTATCTATAAGTAGAGCAACAGGTTCAAAAGGCGATGCTATTGATGGTGTTGCAGTAACTTTAAGTAATGAAGATTCAAGCACTGAGGAATCAAATAAAGATACAAACATAGCTACTTCAACAAATGTTGAAATAACAGGAGTCACGCTTGATCCTGTACCTGCAAAAGCAGATGTAAGAGTTTATTTTAAGGAAGATGGAACAATAGTACATTACTGTTCTAATATCTTTAGTTCAGAATAAATTTATTTTTATTTTTTATAATTTTTATCTTTTTTTAATTAGATATATTTTTCTAATTTAACCTGGAGTCTCATATATAGCTCTTTAATCTCTTTTGGAACTACTTGTGTTTCAATATTTGCTCTCGCATGTGGATAAACTTGGCTCCAATCTATTGCATCAGGATAATGCTCATCTAATGCTTCTCTTAGATTTCTTTCTGCATTAGTAAATTCTTCAGGAGGATTACTATCAAAAATTTCAAAGGGATATCTACATCTTTTCATTTGAATAAGTAATTCACAAAGAACTATATCTCCTGTATTTTCTATTAATTTTTTTACTAATTTTTCTTCATTCATTATCTTTTTTTAATTACATAGACTTCGTCATTTTTTCTTACTTTTGGTAATTTGATTCCTACTTCTTGTCCTTTTTTTGCTCTTTTAGTAGGTTTCTTTTTTCTCTCCATTGATTTAACAATTGAATAGATTATTCCTGTTGTTTTTCCAATTACTGCTATTTTGTCGCCTATTTTTAACTCAGAAGAAATCTTTAAAGTAGCAACTCCTAATTTATCAAAATAATGAAGAACTTTTCCAACAAAATGTTTGTATTCTTTTGATGCACTATGCTCCACATCTGTGAAATCATCTGAAGTTGGTTTCCTGATATAAAATCCAGAAGAGAATTTTCTATTGTAGACTTGTTTTAATAACTTCATTGCTAATTTAATTTCATCTTTTGTTAATTTTTTATTTAGAGCTCTTCTATAAATTCTTGTAACTACATCAACATATCTTGCATCTCTATTTCTTCCTTCAATCTTAAAACTAGTGATTCCTGCTTTTTTCATTTCTTCAATAAAAGGAAGCGCGCATAAATCCTTAGCAGACATTACTTTATCATTTTTTAATTTTAATTCATATCCTTGTTGTTTATCTTTTACAATATAACTTCTTCTGCACGGATGTAAACATTCTCCTCTATTAGCTGATTTTCCAAATAGAAATTGAGAAGTAAAACACCTTCCAGAAACTGCAACACACATGGCTCCATGAACAAAACATTCTATATCCATTACTTTTGAGATTTTCTTTATTTGCTTTAGATTTAATTCTCTGGCTAGAATCACTCTTTTAGCCCCTAGATTTTTATAAAATTTAGCTGCTTCAACATTAGATACAGATGCCTGAGTTGAAATAAAAAAAGGAATTTTATATTTTCTGCATAATCTTATTACTGACATATCCCAGCATATAATAACATCTACTTTACCTTTAACTGCTTTGACTATTTTTTCAAGTTTGTTTAATTCTTCATCATAAATAATAGTATTTAGAGTTAGATACATTTTAACATTCTTTTTTCTACATAATTTTTTGATTTCATCTAAATCTTTAATATTAAAATTCTTAGAACCTGTTCTCATTGAGAATTCTTTTAATCCAAAATATACTGCATTTGCACCTGCATTTATGGCTGCGACCAACATTGGAAAATCTCCTACAGGCGCCAATAACTCATATTTTGACATGAAAAAAAGATAATAGTTAGGTTTAAAAATACTCCTAATTATATTTTTTTATGGCAGCTAAACTTTGGGGTTGTCCCCATCATTACTAAAGAATATTTCTCTAGCTGTGCGAAGGACACCTGCGGTTTCCTACCGCTCTATCTTCCCTTTGATTTTTTGGATAATAATAAGGCGAACTTTTTTATACCATGCTCAATTAAATTAAATAATGGCTTAATGCCTTACAATGGCGGTTGTTGCATAATGGTAGTGCGTACGGTTGTGGTCCGTAATGAGAGTGTTCGATTCACTCCTTCCGCCCTTTTAAAAAAGAAAAGATGAAAACTGAAACAGTCAAAGGATTTAAGGATTATTCAGGAGAAGAAGCTGAAAAGAGGGCAATTCTAAAGAGAATAATAATCAATAACTTTGAAAAATATGGGTTTCGTCCTGCAGAAACTCCCATAGTAGAATATCAGAGTTTTGTTAAGGGAGATAATGAAAAAGACGAAGCTGTTTCTGATATCTTTAAATTAAAAGATAAAGGAAAAAGAAAATTAGCCTTGAGATATGAATTCACATTTCAGTTAAAAAGGTTAATGAAAAATCAAAAACTCCCATATAAAAGATATCAAATTGGTGCTGTATTTAGAGATGAACCTGTTACAAGCAAGAGATTTAGGCAATTCATACAATGTGATGCAGATATAATTGGAAGCGGTATAAAAGAAGAAGCAGAAATTATTGCTTTATCAGATAATATTTTAAAAAATCTTGGGATAAAACCAATTATTTTAATTAATAATAGAAAATTACTTAATGAAATTTTAGAGAGTGAAGGAATTAAAGAAAAAGATAAAATGCAAGTATTAAAAGAAATAGACAAGTGTGATAAATTACCAGAAAAAGAAATTAAAAAGAATCTGAAAAAATACAAAGCAGATAATATTATTGATTTATTTAAAAAGGGGGAGAAATTTTTCAAACAATTTGATTCTTATAAAGAAATTATTGGATTAATGGCTTATTGTAAAGTTTATGGAGTAAGAGTTGTTTTTGCTCCAAGTGTTGTAAGAGGTTTGAGTTATTATAATGGAAGTGTTTTTGAAATAAAAGTAAAAGGAATCAGAGAAACACTTGTTGCTGGAGGAAGTTATATATTTAATAATACTCAGTGCACTGGAATAAGTTTTGGATTAGATAGAATCGCTCCTCTTATAAAAATAAAAAAGAAAGAGGATAGATTCTTGGTTGTGTCCCTTAATCAGAATAAAAGAGCAATAAAACTTGCTCAGAAATTGAGAAAACAAGGAAAGAGAGTCAGTTTATTTTACGGAAAACCAAGCAAGGCATTAGAATATGCAAATTCCTATAAAATAAATAAAGTTGTTTTTGTTGGAAGCGAGGAGCTTAAAAAAAAGTTGTTTAAAGTAAAGGATATGAAAACAGGTAAAGAAAAGAAGTTATCTTAGAACAATAAAGTAAATAAAAGGCATTTTTATTTGGAAGATTATGGGAAAGAATCTTTGTACTGTTATTACAGGAACTGGAAGCTATATTCCTGAAACAGAAATTCCTAATGATTACTTTAAGGAGCATGAATTTTATGAACTTAATAAGGAAACTGGAAAACCAATTAAGGTTAAAGATATGCCTGAAAAAACAATAGAGACTTTAGGAAATATAACAGGAATTGCTAAAAGAAGATATTTAACAGATTCAAGGTGCACTTCTGATATAGGATATGAAGCAGCACAAATGTGTCTTAAAAATTCAAGAACAAATCCTGAAGAACTTGATTATATCATTTTTGCACATAATTTTGGAGATATTAAATTTGGAGGAGTAATAAAAGAAGGAATTGATTATGGAAACACAAGAATACATCAAGTTCCTAGTCTTGCTATAAAAGTAAAGGGAAAATTAGGAATTAAAAATAGAAAAACAGAGTGTGTGGACCTTCTTTTTGGATGCCCTGGATGGTTACAGGGAATTATTACCGCTCATAGAAATTTTCAAGGAGGGTTTGGAAAAAAAGCCTTAGTGATTGGTGCAGAAACATTATCAAGAGTGTCTGATCCCCATGATAGAGACAGCATGATATATGCTGATGGAGCAGGAGCCACTTTAGTTGAAGCAGTGGAAAGTGAAGAAGCAAAGGGAGTTTTGTCTTTTGCAATAGATTGTTCAGATTCTACTACCCACAATATTATGAAAATGGGAGAAACATATGGTGAAGAGAACAATGAAAGATTATATTTTAAAATGTATGGAAGAGAAGTTTATAAGCATGCAGTAAGATTTGTTCCTAAAGTTGTGAGAGAAAGTCTTAAAGGAGCTGGATTAAGTCTTGAAGACATTAAAAAAATTCTTATTCATCAAGCAAATCATAAATTAGATTATGCTATTGTCAAGACATTAATTCAGGATGCTACTAAAGAAAAAAACGAGAGAATTGAAAGAGAAGAACTAGATGAAAAAATTAAAAGTATAATGCCTATGACTATCTCTGATCTTGGAAATACTTCTGTTGCAACTATTCCTACTTTATTGGATTTATTAATGAGAAAGAAACTTAATAATCATGAGTTAGAATCTGGGGACAATATTGTGTTTGCTTCTATTGGGGGCGGAGGACCAAATATTAATTCTGTTGTTTATAGGATGCCTTGAGAAAAGATTTAAATAGTCTTGTTAGATGAAAAGTTTCATGTCATATCAAAATTTTGTACCTTATGATGGAGAAGTCTGGAGTTATGTATTTATGAAACCAGATATGTTTGGAGTTAGTGATAAAGATAGAAATCACATAATGTGGAATATAGTTGATTTGCATAAAAAAGACGAAGATTCAAGAGATATTAGAGGAGATAATTATGAAGGAAGAATTACAAGAGAAAAATCAACTGCAATGGGGGGTTTATGTGGAACAGTATTTGAAGCAGAATTAGAAACTCCAAAAGGAAAGAGAAAACCAAGTGTTATGATATTGAGTAAAATTGATGCTTCTTTAAATTGATTATTTTACTTTAATATTCAGTTTCCAAGAATTACCTTTTCCTTGTGCTTCATGTTTTGTAATCTTTAATTCTCTTTGAAATAAAGGACAATTAAGAACAAATGTCTCAAATTCTCCACCTTCTCCTGCTGGATGAATTTTATATTCATCTTGAAGCTCTGTTACTTCTTGAATAAATTTATCATTAATTTCTCTCTGAAGCCAAGTTTGGTCAAGAGGATAAGCAAAAGCCCCAATAATTATTATTTTAAATTTATTTTTAATGAGTTCTTTTAAATAATCTATTTCATTCATATGCCATAAGGGATTTAGACATCTTAATCCAAATTTATCACATATTTTCTGTATTCTTTTTCTTTGATATTCTGAATAAAGAGCACCTGTGACAATTCCTTCAATCCCATATTTATCTTTTGCTGTTTTAATTGCTTGTTCTAAATCTTCGAGTTCTTTTTCTTTTTCTCCTGGAGTTTTATGGATTAATAAAGGGATATTCATAACTTTTGCTTGTTTTTCTGTTAATTCAATGTTTGGGGTATGAAACATATAACTCTCTGGATTTTCAGAAAACATAGAGATAAGACAAGTAAGTTCATGTCCTTGTTTTTTTGCTAAATAAGCTGAATAACAAGAATCTTTTCCTCCTGAAAATAATACTCCTAATTTCATAGAACTCAAAGGAGGGACGGGTTTTTAAGATATTTGTAAAGCTTTATAAAGCATTCTTTAATCTTTATCGGTAAGAGATAAAATGGCTACTACTCAAACTCCACAGGTTTTAGAATTGATTGAATCCATTAAAAGATTGGGTAAAGGTAATGCTATTATAATTGGGGGATTATTTGATGTAAACTACTTAAGTGAAAAAATTTCTAAACTTCAGTCTGACCCATCTATTCCTCAAGAAACAACTAGGGGTTTAGTTGAAATGCTTGACCAGGTTGACCCAGAATTATCCACATGGAAAATGAGAAAAGATAGTCTACTCAAACAGATGTCTAAAATTAATTTTGACCCAGATATATCTCAAGCAACAACTAGAGAAAATTATGTCAAAAGATACAAAATTGAAGAAGGAGTGATAGATACTTTAGGTCTTGAAACGCTTAGAACATCAAAAGTTCTTTATTCAGATTATTGGGTTCTTTCACCATTCATAGCAAAATTACCTGAATCACTAACTTCTGCACAAGTTGAAAGATTAACTAAAATTGGTTATGAATCTGTAGGATTGGAAAGGAATGAAGCACTTGCTTTGTTTTTTAATGCGGGAATAGTTCGTCGTGCTGAAAAGCTACAAGAAGATCAAAGATATTTGGATAAGAAAATTGGAGAGTTTATAGAACGTGAAGCAGGAAACTATGGGGATATGTATTTTATTGGCCCCATTAGTGATCATAAGGAAGAAATAGATAAAATTTTATCTCCAAAGAGTGTTGATATTCATTCATCATATGTTGGAATGTCTATGAATAGAAAGGTGAAAAATCTCATAGGTGTAATACCAGAAGGAACTACTGTTTATAGAAAAGAAACTAAGGTCTTTATTGTACCTAATGATTAAGTTTTGAGTAACTCTCAAGGAGACCTATTCAAACTCCTCACCAATAGGATTCTCAAAATCTTTATTGATTTTTCTTATTCTTTTTCTTTTTTTATTATCTAGTTTTTTAATTTCTTGTTCAAGTTCAATTTTGAGTTCAGCGAAAGGATCTCCATGATGTTTCAAATAAATTTTTTTAAGCCAGATATCAATTTCTTTAAAATGTTCTGGTTGATGAAGCCAGATTTTCTTTTGATTTTCAAGATGGAGCAGAGGTGAAAAAGAAATTATTCTTTCTTCTCTATCATTTCCAATAAAATCTGTGTAAGTTATTTTTTTATGATCTTTATTATTCGAAAAGTGATTAATTAACTTAGAATATAATTGTTTTATCTTGTCTTTTATATTAAAATTTTTTTTAGGAAGAGATATCCCTGTTTCTCTTAAGGCGTTTCTATTTATTATTTCTTTTTTTATTCTTCTATTTTCTGTTGTAATTGCCTTATTAAGGGCTTCAATTAATTCTTTTAATGTAACTTTTTTAAATCTTGGAACAGGAGATCTAGGGATTAGTTCGGGAATTTCTTCATCAAGTTCAATTCTCTCTAATTTATGTGGTTTTTCTTCTTTTTTTCCAAATAATATTTCATCTATGCTTTTTATGTGCTTGTTTAAAAGAATTTCTGATTTTATTCTCAGTAAAAGTGATGCTGCTAAAAGAACTTTGCTTGATATAAAGAAATCAGCTTCTTCTAAGTTTTGAATTTTATCAAGATACCCATTTGTTAAAATGATTATATTAATATTCCAGGGGTCTAATTGTTCTGTATTAATTAAGTCGTAAATTATTTCCTGCCATCCTATCTCTCTACTAAATAAAATATTGTGAATTTGCTCTTGTTTTATAGAAGGTTTTTCCTCTTTTTCCATATTCTTTTAGGGATATTGGTTTTATAAAATTGATTGTAGTGCTTAAAAATAATCTGTAGTGACTAATGTTTTAACTTTCTTTATAAAGATTGATTGTCACTTTAGAAATAATACCCAGTGTCATTTTTGAAGAGTAACATAACCGAAAGGTTTAAATAGAAAATAGTATATAGTAATATATCACCTCTTTTTACCCAGGAGAGCGTGTTTGGGTGACTCTTTTTTTGCCTGGACAATCTCTCCAAGGGTTTTATAATCATTATATAGTATTAAAAATAATGTGTGGGCTTATTAAAATTTTGAATTTTGCCCAATTATATTAAAAAATTATTCTTTCTTTACTTCCTTAGTTTCAGTGGGTTTTTCTTCTGATTTTCCCTTAAACTCAGAATAATGACACTTTCCACAATAAAGTCTATCTTTTGCATTCATTAAAAATACACCTGGCCCGCATCTTGGACAGAATCTTTCTCTTGTTATTTTATCTCCTTCAATCTTATACTTAGAATATTTTTTACTGGTTTTTTTGTTTTTATGGGGTTTCTTTCCTTTTTTTATTTTCTTTTTTGCCATTATGCTTGCAACTCCTTTTCATTTTGTTTTTCTTCCTTTGATTTGTCTTTTTCTTTTTTATCTTCTTCTGGTTCTTCTTTAACTTCAACTACTGGTTTTTCCTCTTCTTTTTTCTCTTCAATTTTTGTTTCAGGAACTTCCTTAGGTTCTTCTGGTTTTTCTTGCATTTTTGTCTCAAGCTCTTTCTCTTTTTTTGTTAATTTTTCATACTTATCCCTTTGTTCATTTGACTCATAGATATTTGCTGTTATTGTAAATTCCTTAACTCCAAACCCTCCTTTAATATTTAATACTCTTAAAACATTAAAAGGAACAGAATATTTTTCTGATAATTCTTTAATTATTTCTTGTTTTGTTGGAGAGGATTTTGATGTAAGTACAGCTATTATCTCTTTTCTGTTAAAAAGAGGATTTTGTTTTTCTTTGATTATTTTTAATTGCATTTTAGACTTATCGGGTTTTTATCGCAAAGTTTCCTTTTTCTTTAATTCCTAATTTCAAAGCTACTTCTGATTTTTCTGGATCTAATACAACAATTCTTCCTTTATATCCTTCTGTCACTTCTTTAGAACCACATTTAGGACATTTATCTCCATGCTCCACAATTGTTCTACATATTTTACATGCTTTTGTTTTAGCCATTTTATTTCTTCTTTTTGCCCCCTTTACTCTTAGCTGCTTTTTCTTCTGCTTTTGCAGCTTTTGTAGCAGCTTTTTGTTTTTTAATTCTATCCTCTTTAATCCATTCTAATTTTCCTAATCCAGGCTGTCTCATTGTTAATCCTATTTTAGGGTAGTCTCCTCTATGACTTATTGCTACAACTCTTGCTAGACACTGGTCTCCTGTTTTTAGGGCTCTTTTAGAAGATTTTCCACTAAGAGTATTTGATTTACTAAAACTCACATAATCATCCATTGTTTGGGATATGTGAATCATTCCCCTCATGGCGCCCATATCAATAAAAGCTCCAAAAGTAGTTATTTCTGAAATAATTCCATAAGTAATTTCCTGAAGTTCTGGTTTCCATGCAAGTAACTTAAATTTTGAGTTGTAATAAGCTGCACCATCTCCTGGAATAATTACTCCTTCTCCAACTTCAAGCATCTCTACTACAGAAACTACTTTTCCTAATTCTTTGTCATAATAATCTTCATAGGTTTCTTTAAGTTGTTTTTCAACAGCTTCTGCAGTTGGCAATCCAAATAGTTTT
>Ga0180431_10006306_pt1 | contig 14115 bp, 9 predicted proteins | sample SS_ome_11_FD_132459 | JGI IMG/M metagenome (GOLD analysis project Ga0180431, IMG submission 132459) | Hypersaline lake sediment archaeal communities from the Salton Sea, California, USA - SS_1_MS_1 metaG | ecosystem: Environmental > Aquatic > Non-marine Saline and Alkaline > Hypersaline >... | reverse complement strand
TAAAAGGGCATCATGTGACGGGCGACCGTCATCTCCTGGGCTGCGGCGGGCGAAGCATGCCCGCTCCAGTCGTCGAAAAGCGTCGCCGGCTCGGGGATCGTTTCGCCTTCGTACAGGTTCATGTAGTCGGGGCCGGGAACCCAGTTGCGGTGCGGGGCCTTGTGCTGGCACATGCAGAGAAAGGGCCGGTCGGCACTGCGCCCGTGCTGCAGCCAGTCGAGAGTGAGATCGGTGATGATATCGGTTACGTACCCTTCGTGCCGCACCCGGCCGTCGGGGGTATCGAAATCGGGGTTGTAGTAGTTCCCCTGTCCGGGCAGAACCTGCCAGAAATCGAACCCTTCGGGTTCGGCTTGCAGGTGCCACTTGCCGATCATGGCCGTCTCGTACCCGGCCCCCTGCAGGTACTTGTTCACGGTCGGCTGCGACATGTCGAAGACATTGCGGTTGTCGATCTTACCGTTGGCATGGCTGTGCTTGCCGGTCAGCACCACCGCCCGGCTCGGAGCGCAGATCGAGTTGGTACAGAAACTGTTGGCGAACAGGGCCCCCTCCCGGGCGATCCGGTCGATGTGGGGGGTGGTGTTGATCCGCGAGCCGTAGGCGCTGATGGCGTGCGGGGCGTGATCGTCACTGAAGATGAAGAGGATATTGGCGGGTCGGCGTCCGGTGGTGCCCGCACACCCTTCGAGCAGGGGCAGAGATCCGAAAAGCCCCAGGCCCGCTCCCGCTCCGGCCGCCAGACGCAGGGCTTCGCGCCGGTTGATTATCCGTCCGCTCGACATGATCAGCACTCCTGTTCGGGTTCGGAACAGACCGTTGGAGTGTACACCACTCTCCAATTCGGCTCATCCCCCGAAAGACGGAGTACTCAACAGCTGCGACCTGCTACTCCGCGGAATCAGTCCTCTGCCGGGGTCGGAGTATGATCGAGAGCAGTGACGATCAGCCAGACGATGGCGGCGGTGACGAGAGCCGTGATGAGGGTACGCACGTCTGCACTTCCCTTCTGATCCGTACCTCTACGACCGCCCGGACCTCAGAAGTTCGCGCCGGGCAGCTGGTACATGATGTTGGCCGGTGGACGCCCGGCCCGCAACTCCCCCGCCATGAACCGCATGGCGGGCTCGATGTGGGTAAAGAAGGCCCGGTACCCCTCACAGAGCCAGTTCAGACCCGGCTCTCCCTCGGGAGTGGTGAGAACCCGGTTCTTCGGGCACCCCCCGTGACAGACGAAATATACCGCACACTCCCGGCAGGTGGGAGGCAGGGCATCGCGTTTGGCCGCTCCGAAAGACCGCTGACGCTCCGAGCGGGCCATGTCCGCCAGCGGAGTATCGGCGATGTTGCCCAGATGGTGAGCGGGTTCGACGAAGTGGTCGCAGGAGTAGAGATCGCCCGAGTGCTCCAGCACCAGGGCGGTGCCACAGGTTTCCTCGAAGACACACAAACCCGGGCGCCGGCCGAAGAAGGCGGCCAGGGCCACATCGAAGATCTGCACGAAGATCCGGCCCACATCGCGCCGAACCCAGTCGTCGAACACAGCGATCAGGAACTCGCCGTACTGCTTCCCCGTCACCGAGCGGTCGGTGATCGTCTCGCCCTCCTGGTACCCCGTCTCGTTCTCGCGCTCCACGATCGGGATGAACTGGACAAACTCCACTTCAGCCTCGTCGCGCAGGAAGGAGTAGACCTCGAGGGGATGCGGAGCGTTGGCGGCGTGCACACAGGTCAGAGCGTTGTGCTCGACCCCGTATTCCTGCAGCCATGCGAGTCCGGCCATGACCCGGTCGAAGGATCCCTGCCCCGCCCGGTCGCGACGGTATTCATCGTGCAACTCGCGCGGACCGTCGATACTGATCCCGATCAGGAAATCGTGCTCGGCGAAGAAGCGGCACCACTCGGCGTCGAGCAGGGTGCCGTTGGTCTGCAGGGCGTTGACGACCCGCACTCCCGCGGGAGCGTACTCCCGCTGTAACTCGAGCGCCCGGCGGAAGAAGTCGAGCCCCATCAGCAACGGCTCGCCCCCCTGCCAGGCGAACGTGACCTCGGGCAGGCCCGCCTGCGATTCCAGGTACTGCCGGGTGTACTCGGCGAGCAGCTCGTCACTCATACGGAAGTCGCTATCGGAGTAGAGGCGCTCCTTGGAAAGGTAGTAACAGTAGGCGCAGTCGAGGTTGCAGACCGGCCCGCGCGGCTTGGCCATGATCTGGAAGGGTTGGGGTTGCTGTCCGGTTGCCTCGCCGTTCAACGTGTTCTCCCTCTCCCGGTTACCGGCCGCCGCCGGTGTCCCTGAGGATGAGAACCGGCGGTCGGCGGCCGAGAACGGCATCCGCCGGGCCCGCAGAGACGAACAGGCGCCGGGTGACCCGGCGCCTGTTCAGTGTACGACCCCTCTCCCGGGCGGGAAACTGCGAACGGTGTACTGTCAGCCTCCCGTACGGATGTTGAGCCGCTTCGTGTGCGTTCCGCCGTGGAAGGAGGTGACCGTGAACTCCACCCAGCCGGAGTTCCCGGTCAGCTTCACCAGATAGCGGAAGGTCTGCGAGCCGTTCCCCTCGAGCCGGAAGGTGGGATTCTCCGACTCGGGCACCCGGCCGCCGGTCGTCCGGTTGTTCGGATCGAGGGTGACCATCCCCTCGGGGACCGGCACGCGCTCGATCGAACTCGAGCTGGCGAAGGTGAGCACGTCCTCGTCCACCCACCCCCGTTCCAGATCACGATCGGAGATGGTCGGGTAGGTCCGGTCGTTGGTGACCGTGACATCGACCCAGATCAGGTCGTTGGTGGCCGGGATCAGTTCGATCGACTCCACTTCGACTTTCGGGAACTGGCTCGCACAGTATAGCACGAAGTGACAGTTGCGCAACGCTTCGGACTCGATGTAGCGGGCCGGTGGGGTGCGACCGATGTGTTTGCGCATCGATCCGCCGATCCACACCTCACCCAGATCGGGATGGTCGACCTTGTGCGGCATGATCCACCCTTCACCGGTGAGTTCGATGTCGATCCAATCCATCCGTTCTTCCTGGCTCACCCGGCCGTCGCCGTTGGCATCGGCGTCCATATGGGTACCCCAGAGTTCAATCAGGTAGCCGTAGGCGCCGGTCGACATGTAGGTGTTCGACTGGGCCTGCCCCGATCCCGGAGGACCGGCCATGGTTGGCCGGTAGTTCTTCAGGATCCGCGCCCCCATGGTTACGATTTCAGTCTGGACCGCCATGTCGTGCCGGTACTCCGGCGCCACGGTACGATCGAAGTACTGCGCGTACTGGTTCTCCTCGCGCATCTGGGCCAGACGCTCTTCCGGAGTCAGACGCTGGTAGCCCCGCCCCGTACCGTAGGGACCGGTCCTCGCCGCTCCAGCTGCTCCAGCTGCACTTTCAACCGCCCACGGCACGCTGAACATGATCAGCCGGCCGGTATTGTGGTAATGGAAGCCGGCGAAGATGTTCTCGTGGGTGCGCTGGAACTCGAAGGCATTATGGGTTTCCGGTTCCGACATCGGGTAGGGCCAGCCTGCCTGCAGGTTCCACCCGTACGGGTAGTTCCGGTTGGGGTCGGGACCGCCGATGTCGTCCTCGTTGATTCGGCCGTCACCATCGTTGTCGTAGCCCTCGCTGCCGATCCGGCGGAACCGCTGGACCTGCTCGCGCGGGTCGGTAACCTGGATGAACTGGCGGCCGTCCTCGGAGAGCTTGTACTGCCCCTCGGGATCCTCGACGTACATCGACGAGAGCTCGCCGTCACCGTCCACATCCTCGGTCTGATCCTCGTCATAGAGACCGTCGCCGTCGTTGTCCTCGGGCCGGTAGGGCTCTCGAGGATTATTCTCGGTGTTCGGCCACATGACATAGGAATCGTTGGCATCCACGTTGAGGCCGGGGAGGATGTAGAAGGTGGTGGTGTTGAGCATGTTGAAGATGTAGGGATCGTAGTCATACCGGGTCAGCAGGTACCATGCCAGGTAGAGGGAACAGGTGATCCCGTTGACCTCGTTGCCGTGCACGGCCCCATCGACCCACATCGCGGTCTTGGTGTCGTGGGCTCCGGTCGACTTGGCCGTGATGGTCAGCAGGAACTGGTCCCGCCCCATCCGACTCTTTCCGATACTCTCGATATCAGCCAGCTGGGGGTAGGCCTCCTGCAGATCGTGCATGATCTGCGTCCACTCATCATAGCCATAGTAACGCTTCCAGCTGATCGGGAAGTCGAGTTCACCGTGGTACCGGCCGGGATTGAGCTGCAGGTTTTCCTGGGCAGATGCCGGCCCGCTCACACTCGCCGTCAGGAGCACAGCGAGAAGCAGGACCGGTACGATCGTTCCGATTCTGATCATTCTTCTCATGATCGTCTCCTTTCAGCTTAGCGGATCGGGACGTCCCGGACCTGGGTTCCGCCCTTCTGCGAGGTCACGATGACCTTCAGGGGCACGTTTCCTTCGATCGCAACGAGCCACTCGACCTCGCGCACGTTCCCCGCTGCAGCAGGTTCGTCGGACATACCCATCGACTGCATGAACTGCTGCAGCATTTCCGGCGGAATACCGGGCGGCAGGTTGGCCATCATCTGGGCCCGCTCCGCACCTCCAGCGCCGGCACCGCCCGCCGAGGGGAATCCGGGTATGGCCAGGGCACCGTCGATCGTCCCCAGCCGTTGCCAGACGCCACCCTGCAGGTAGGTCGTCCGATCGCGGTCGCCCAGCAACCAGACGGCATCCTGACGATTCCCGGCCAGGCGGGCGCCCTCGGCGATGTGGGTGGCCAGCTGACCCTGGTTCTCGATGGTGGCCTTGACCAGGACCACCTTGACGCCGCCCATCCGCTCGCCGCGACGGATCGTAGCGGTGTCACCCGAGTAGGTGACTTCACCGGCCGAGGCACTACCGGTCTCGTAGAGGACTTCGGCCGAGACATCGGTGATGACCACCCGGGGCAGCAGGGTCGCCTTCCACAACTCGAACTGCCAGTGCACGTCGCACACATGACGCAGAGCCTCGCCGGGGAAGGCGTTGTTCGAGGCGCTGTAGGGTGCGATCCAACCGCCCAGTTCACCCTGCCCGAGGTCAGGGTGGCGGTAGCGCGTCCATGGCATGAAGAAACGGCCGCCGAAGTTATCATCCTGGTACTGCAGTATCCACCGCTCCTGGTCGATTCGGGCATCGGCGGTGTTGAACTCGGGCATTCCGGGGAAGTCGACCGAGCGGTTCCACAGTTCGGTCGTCATCGAGTAGGCCCCATACTGGCCGTAGGCCCAGTCGATGAAGATCCCGTAACCATAGGGCCGGTCGGAGCTGTCGTTGTAGGGGTGCCGCCACTGCCGCGGCATCTCGTAGGCACTGCTGCCCACGCTCACGCCCCGCGCTCCCGCCTGGCGCGCACCGGCCTGTTGCCGGGCCGGAAACTGACCCGTCGGCCGGGTTGGAACCTGGCCGGTCGGTCGAGCCGGTGCCTGACCGGTCGTGCGGCGGGCTCCGACGGCTCGCTGTCCCGCACCTGCCCCGGCCCCGCCCGCGGCCTCGACATCCCACTCCTCGGGGTATTCAACGCCGAGCAGCTGGCAGTATTTCTTGCCCATGATCAGATCGTAGACAGCCAGATCCTTGTTCGCGATCCGGCTGTCTGGCCAGCGTGCGAAGGGGCGGTAGGTAAAACCGCCCGAGGTGTGGAAGGACTGGGCGTGCAGGATGTTGGTGTGGTTGGTGAAGAACTCGAGGATCGCCCGCGACTCCGGCGCCGAGGCGGCGTAGTAACCGCTGCCTCTCTGCTCGTTGTCGTCGCCATACCAGCCCTCGGGGAAGTTGCGGTTCACATCGATGCCGCGCTCGCCATCCTCGCCCCGCCGGCCGTCGCCGTCATTGTCGCGGTCCTCGCGGATCACGCTGTAGCGCTGTTTCGTCGTTTCCTCATTCCGACCCAGCCGGACCATGAGCCGCGGGTCTTCATCGTCGATGACGTACTGGCCTTCGGGATCGGGGTAGCGGAAGCTGGTCAGCTTCCCGTCGCCGTTCAGATCGTCGGGGCCGTCTTCGTTGATCGCTCCGTCGTCATCATCGTCGATCATCATCGAATTCTGCCGCTGCGGGATCCCTACCTCGACCGAATTGTAAACCCCGTCGGGGTTGACGATCGGACAGATGTAGAACACACAGTTGTCGATCAGATCGGTGATCTGGGAATCGGAGCCGTAGCCGGTCACGAGCTTGTCGATGATGTAGAGGCACACTTCGGTGCCGGTGTACTCGTTACCGTGGGTGCCGCCGTCGATCCACTGACCCGGCTTGCCCTGGTACGGCTTCATCGGCGTGACGTTCTGTACGTTCTCACGCCGCATGTTGCGCAACTCGACATGGGCATCGATGGTCGTGCCGGTCTCCATGTTCGATATCACGAGCACGGAGATCTTCCGCCCCATGTTGCTCTCACCGATCTCGATCAGTTCGGTGATACCCCGGTAGGCGCGGGCTATCTGCTGCAGATACTCCTGCGTACCCGTGTACCCATGGTAGTCGTCGATGGAGATCGGCACGCGCTGCGCACCGGCATCGGGTGCGATCCCCCCCGAGAGGAGGAACGCGAGCAGGATCGCGCCCCATCCTCTCCTGACAGGTCTGCTCATCATCGTTCCGTCCTTTGTTCAGTGGGTGTGCGTGTGGGATGTTCTTTTTACAACCAACCTTCGTTTTACATCAAAGGAATCGTTGTGTCACCGGCCGGATTCCAAAACAGACAGTCGGCGCCCATGACATGACTCAGGACCAGAACCGGTTAACGGAGGATCCGCACCCTGTCTCTGATGATCTCGAGGGCTCGAACCGATCCCCCGTAATGGCGAGACATCCCCGTGTCGATGCACCAGACCCGGGCATCGCAGTAGGCAGCGATGCCCCCCTCCTGGACGGTGTGCCCCACAATCATCCGTTTGACGTCGAGCCGGTTCAGAACCTCGTCGAGAAGGGCGGCATCTTCTGCATTCGGTTCTGAAGAGTAATGCCGGGACCACACCGGGCTGCTATCTCCCCGGATCCACTCGGGATAGGGTCCATCTCCCCGAAGCCAGGACCGGATCGCTTCGTTCATCCTCTCCAGACCCCGGTCGACCTGCGCGGGGAGGATCCCCCCGTGCACGAACAGGTTCTCTCCGATGATCACAGCCGTATTGCGCCGGGCCAGCCTCAAAGCGACCGGTCCGCCCGGGCGGAAAGCGGCGACCCGGGACCGCTCCGAGGGCTCGAAGGTCAGCAGAAGAGAGTCGGGTTCGGTGACGGGAAAAGCTTCCTGGAAGTCGGCGAAGCCCTCCTCGGTGACATAGCGCAGGTCGAGATATGCGTTCATCAGTTCATGGTTGCCGTTGAGCACATGGACTGCGCCGCCGACCTGTTCGGCCTCAGCTACCAACCGTTCCAGCAAATCCAGTATCTCCAGCTCGTCCCCGCCCCGGTCGAGCTGATCGCCGGTCTGCACTACGACGAGCTTCCCGCCGATCCAGTGATCCTCCTCATCGATGGCACCGGCCAGCTGCAGCACCCGTCGGGTGGCCTCCAGATCGCCGTGCAGGTCGCCGATGGCCACAATTCGATCAGCGGCCGGGAACCGGGTGGGTAGAGGTTCCACCTCTTCCCGGCCCGGGCCGGTACAGGCTGCCCACAGCAGGCAGAGACAGAGAGCGGGAAGGAGCCTTCGCACCACACTGGATCCCGGAGAGTCCATGATGACACCTTTGCCGTGCGGGATGACCTGTCCGCGGCCCGGCGACCGTCGGGGGTCTCCCGGTGTACTCCCATCGTACCAGAGGTATTCTCATCATATCACACCTTCTGTGACTTTTTTGCATCATCGCTTGACCTCATCACTCCTACCCCTCTTCGAACAGGCTCCGGGGAATTCTCGTAATCCATTTATTAACAATACATTAGGAGATTTTAGGGGTTGGAATCTCCATGAGAATCTCCATCAGATCCTGATGGCACGTATTCTGCGTCGATCTTCGAACACGAGGTAACGATCATATCGAAATCATCTGGTGTGGGGTTCGGGATTGCGGATAACCTGATCTGACCTGTTTCCACGTCCGATCCGGTCCCGAGAAGGGATGATCACGACGTAAAAGGGAGATTCAGATGGCCGGGAAAACTCTTGTCGATCTGCTGGAGAGAAGCGCCGACACCTTCGCCGAGAACATCTATCTCCTCGAAAAGACAGGTGATGAGTACGAAGGCACCACCTACCGGGAGACACGGGAGGCGGTGCACCGATTTGCGGCCGGGCTCCTGAGCCTGGGGCTGGCCAAGGGGGATCGGGTCGGTCTGATCTCCGAAGGGCGCAACCTATGGGTGATCGCCGAGATGGGTATCCTCTACTGCGGGGCGATCAACGTTCCCATCTCGGTCAAGATCAACGAACTCTCCGATCTGACCTTCCGTCTGGCCCACTCGGGGTGCCGGATGGTCGTGGTCTCGGGCGGCCAGGCCCACAAGGTCCGCACCATCCGCAACGACCTGCCCGACCTGGAACTCATCATCCATCTCGACGAGCAGGAAACCTGCGCCGAGGACGAGATCTTCGCCGGCGACCTGATGGCGCGCGGCGAGGCCTGGCTGGCCTCCAACGCCGACGAATTCGAGCGGATCTACACCAGTGTGGAGGAAAACGACCCGGCCAACATCTGCTACACCTCCGGAACCACCGCCGATCCCAAGGGCATCATCCTGACCCACCGCAACTACACCGCCAATGTCGAGCAGGGAGCGACCGTGCTCAAGGTGACCCCCGACTGGTCCTCGCTGATCATCCTGCCCTGGGACCACAGCTTCGGCCATACCGTGGGGATCTACATCCTGATGCACTTCGGGGCCAGACTGGCCTCGATCCAGACCGGCAAAACCCCCATGGAAACACTCAAGAACATTCCCGAGAACATCAAGGAGGTCCGGCCAACCTTCCTGCTGAGTGTGCCCGCCCTGGCGGCCAATTTCCGCAAGAACATCGAGAAGGGGGTGCGCGCCTCCGGCCCCGTGGCCGAACGGCTCTTCTCGATGGCGATGAAAAACGCCTATGCGCTGAACGCCGAAGGCTTCAACCGCGGCCGGGGGCTGCGCACACTGCGCTACCCCCTGCACTGGCTCTTCGACAAGCTTCTCTTTGCCAAGATCAGGACCCAGTTCGGGGGCCGGCTGCAGATGCTCTTCGGCGGCGGGGCCCTGCTCGACATCGAGATGCAGCGATTCTTTTACGCCCTGGGGATGCCGATGTACCAGGGCTACGGTCTGACCGAATCGGCTCCGATCATCTCGTGCAACATGCCGCGCCGGCACAAGCTCGGCTCTTCCGGCCCTATTCTGGAAGGGGTCGAGTGCCGGATCTGCGATGAAGAGGGCAACGAGGTGCCGACCGGCGAGAAGGGCGAGATCGTGGCCCGGGGCGAAAACATCATGGCCGGCTACTGGCGCAATGAGGAAGCCACCCGGCAGACCCTGCGCGACGGCTGGCTGCACACCGGCGACATCGGCTACTTCGATGAAGAGGGCTTCCTCTACGTCCTGGGCCGCGAGAAGAGCCTGCTGATCGCCAACGACGGCGAGAAATACAGCCCCGAAGGCATCGAAGAGGCCTTCTGTTCGGGTTCCGAGTACATCGACCAGGTCATGCTGCACAACAGCCAGGATCCCTACACCGTGGCCCTGATCGTGCCGGCCTGCGAGCGGCTCGGGGCCTGGCTGAAGGCTGAAGGTCACTCGCCTTCATCTGACCAGGGACAGCAGGCGGCGATCGATCTGATCCGGGACGAGATCGATGCTTACCGTGAGGGGGGCGAGCACGCCGGTATCTTTCCGCCGCAGTGGCTTCCCGCTACCTTCGCGCTGCTCGACGAGCCCTTCACCGAAGAGAATGGTCTGCTGAACTCGACCATGAAGATGGTGCGCGGCAAGGTCAACGAGTATCATGGCGACCGGCTCGCTGAGCTGTACACCACTGCGGGCAAGGACATACACAACGAGCGCAACCGGGCCGTTGTCGCCGGCCTGGGTGTTTGACGGAAAGGTAAAGATGTGATTTGCCCCGAGTGCGGCACCGAATACCGGGAAGGCTTCACGGTCTGCATCGACTGCCAGGTACCGCTCGTGACCGACGAGGAGTACGCCCGCCTCAAGGGAGCCCGCGACGCCGAACGGGAACGCAACCGCACCATGAAGATGGTCAGCGTCTACAAGGCCCAGGGTTCGATGGAGGCCGACCTGATCCGCTCCATGCTCACCGCCCGCGGCATCGAGAGCTTCACCGCCGGCTGGGCCGCATCAAGCGTGCATCCCTTCACCATGGACGGCATGGGCGAGATCCGGATCATGGTGCGCGAAGACGATTCGGAAGAGGCCCGCCGCCTGATCGCCGAGGACGAGACCGCCGAGAACGCTCGTCTGATCGAAGAAGATGGCCCGGGCGAGCCGTAAGGGACCGGAACATGAACGAGAAGAAGCCCCCGCCCGGATTGCTTCAGACAGGGGCTCCTGTATTGTATTGTCCTGTGTGACGCGATCTACCTGATCAGCGTCATTTTCTTCAGAATGCTGCCTTCGTTGGTTTCGAGGAGGTAGAGGTAGATCCCGGATGATACTTGCTGACCGCTCTCGTTCTTCCCATCCCAAGTTACCGTGTACCAGCCGGCCGATTTCTCTTCATCGACCAGCGTTCTGACCGTCTGGCCGCGGGTATTTATAATCCGCAGGTTGACTCTGGAAGAATGCGGTAATCCGTACCTAATTGTGGTAGTCGGGTTGAAGGGATTGGGGTAATTTTGTTCTAATGACAACTGTCTTGGAACAGAGATAATTTCAACCTCTTCTGAATCAGGGACACCTCCCCCACCGCCGAGATATACCCATATTTCACCACAATATTCTCCCCAGCCAAGAGAGTTCTCTGCAATTAAACGATAACGATGACACGACTCTCCTTCTTTTGGCTTTGAGTCAACATATGTTATTGTAGAGCCACTCCCAGGATTAGGATCATTAATATATGCATAATGGTAAAAGTCTCCTTGATCTTCACCATCTGCCCTTTCTAAGTCATAACGAGAAACACCCTCAACGGCATCGTTTCGGTTCCATTCAAGCTCAATATTCGTTCCCACCTTCTCACCTTCTAATCCGGTAGGTTGGCTTGGACATAGTCGTCCCCATTGTTGAAAAGTAACAGTAATCTCAGATGGTGCACATGGAGTCCAATAGAGCATAGGTCCGCCACCACTTGGAAACACTGCGTAAGTATATGTTATTAATTTACCCTTAATTCTATTCCACGAAAGAGTCGATATTGTTGAAGGCTTCGCTGCTGCAAAGCCAATATTTGACATTTGCTCCGTAGTACCCAGAGAAAAGAGCGTTCCATCGGAGTCTTCCGGATCAACCCAGATTACTGTCTTACCGTCTGTAGCTTTATTTGTAGTAAATTGAAATGATACCTCATATGGAACATATATATAATACCCTATTTGAAACCAACCATTAGTTACTATAGTGGCACTACTATGGTAATCCAGTGTTGTTTCTTTAATCCATCGATCATTGTCATCATAAAATTCAAGAGCATCATCAAGTTGTATTAAACCGAATCCATAATACATGTCCCAATCAGGATATTCATCCCCAGATGCTCTGATTATTGCTTCAATTTTTGTGGGAGATGCATTGCTGTCAACTAATCGTATCATCCCCGCCAATCCAGTAACAAAAGGTGCAGCACTGGAGGTTCCAGTGAATGTATTATAACCACCATACTTTGATGGAGTAAGTATGCTTGTTGGTGCCACAACATCTATATGATCACCATAGTTTGAACCGTCTTCTGGTCCATCAACCCATCTATTGCCATCAGATTCAATAGCCCCTACGGTTATAACCGCATCATGATAACCAGATGGATACCGAGTAGTACTATTATTATTATTTCCCATCGTGGCAACTATCGGTATTCCATCTCTGTATGCCTCTGCAATTGAGTTTCTTGTTAATTGTAATTTGGCATTTTTGCTAAGACTCATATTAATTACATTGACGCCATTATTGACTGCATATAATATTGCACGGGATAAACTAGCATCAGACCAATACTGATCGACTGCCGAACATATTCTAACATTCATTATTGATGATCCTGATGATGTACTGCCATCACCCCCTAATACACCCACTACTCCAGTACTATTGTTAGTCAATGCGCCTATTACACCTGCGACTCCTGTACCATGCCCATATTGCGGAAACACATCACTGACATGTTCATAATCCTGAAGAAACGAATTATATTGCAGAGTTATTTTATCAGTCTGTGAATCATTAAAATCAGTATGTGTTGAATCTACACCCGAATCAAGTAATGCAATTATTTGATCTACATCTCCAACTGTTATTTCCCAAGCCGCAGGTGCATTAATGTGAACTCCTCCAGATTGATAGAAACCCCATAGATCTGTATCAGTTGTATCCCAATAGGCATCGTTAGGATATAGATCGAATCCACCGCGGACATTTTTAAATACTTATAGCACTCCTGGCATATTATTTAGATCAATTATAATATCATCCACATCTTCATCATCAACACAGATGCCCCAATATTCTTCAAATGTTGAGGGGAGGTGATTTCTTTCATTACCAGTAAGATGAAAAGGAGTAAATATTCTTGAAATGGGATTATTTGAATATCTGCTTATTGCCTCAATAATATTATTTCTAGATTCCAATGTATCAGGAGCTATTGACAACATGTACTGTGTTCTACTAACTTTCAATGCTTCATGGTCCAATCTAACAATTACATTTGCCTCCTTATCCTGTCCCATGACAACACTTTTGCTAACCATAATTAAGGCTATTATTGCAGTGGTTAACTTTATTGTTTTCATTTTACCACTCCCTTAGAATGTTAATTGCACTATTTCGTTGTTTTCGGTATTAATCATGTACAACCTTAACCCATCGCTGAACACATCAGTGTGATATGAGTATATAATAACATTATTGCTATCATTATATATTGGATACCTCCCTCTAACAATTGTTGTTGATGAGCCGGACGCCATATTAACTTCTACGACATCATATATATATCCGTTATTTGTTGGGTATCCATGTTCACACAATATATGGTCACCGTCATTATTCACCTTTGGATAAAGATAACTATGATCACGTCGCGGTTCATTAACTTGATCAATAATAGTTCCTGTTGTTGCCAATAATACGATTGCTACTGCAGATGTATTATTAGGAACATGCATTGATGCCAATATATATGTACCGTCTGAAGACCATGATGGAGTACGATATTTACCACTATAGGCAACTCGCGAGACTCTATTATACACTATGTCATACATCCATATTTCACTCCCGTATTCAAAGACGATGCTATTATTATAATACGAAATACTTTTACCTGGCTGGTCTGATAGAGTATCAATTCTATTTGATGTAAAAGAATATTTGATGATACCTTTGCCATATGATGCAGGATCAGATAAGTAAAGTGTCGCGCTATCACCCCAGGCAACGTAGCAATAGTAATCTTTCAGTACCAACTCAACGTTTAACGAATATATGTTTACGAGATATATCCCACCAATTATTGAAGTATCAGCACCACCCGGATATCTAATAAACGCCACATCCTCGTTGTTTGGACTAATGGCTGGATGTTTATCCTCACAAAGTACAGGATCAGGTCTACTAAAACCGCCATTCTCATCTGATTCATCAGACAAACCACATGACAATAGCAATAGCGATATATAGCACGCAATTATAGTTCCCCGAATGAAGGTTATTGTGGGTGATTTATTCTTATACGTAAGCAAAAGCATATTTTCGACTACTATTCAAATTGAACAGCATAATGCATTTGTTAGTGCAATTATGAACAACTAACAGACTTGAGCTTATCCGAGTTGGACCGGCATTGTCAAGGTGCCGCGTTGCCTCATCTAAAATGTACACGAAACGCTATCGTTGCCTTCTATGAGAAGGCAATAGGGGTGCAACAGACTGTCAATACGATCGAGTTTAGACAAATCAGATTACTGCCCAGATTACCCCGTAGAGCCATATAAATTAAGGTT
>Ga0180431_10006301_pt1 | contig 14126 bp, 14 predicted proteins | sample SS_ome_11_FD_132459 | JGI IMG/M metagenome (GOLD analysis project Ga0180431, IMG submission 132459) | Hypersaline lake sediment archaeal communities from the Salton Sea, California, USA - SS_1_MS_1 metaG | ecosystem: Environmental > Aquatic > Non-marine Saline and Alkaline > Hypersaline >... | reverse complement strand
TCGTAGCCGCCCCGCTAAGACCTGTGAAGGTTTCCTGAAACGCTGTCCCCGCTTCATTCCATACCTGTACATCGTAGTTTCCCACCGCTCCGGTGAACTGGAACTGGTCGCTGTTGCTTGTCCCTGCGTTGTCGGTTTTGACAACTATGCGGAAGTCGGTATTGTTAGCGCCCTGCCTGATGTTCGTCACGAACTCGCCTGTACCTAACGTGATATAGCTATTCGTGCCAAAACTCCCTGATATTGTCGCTGAGCTTACTGCTATGCTTGTATGGCCTGCCTGTAGATTGCTAGTCACCGTGAACGTCTGCGTGTTGCCGGTTGTCCTGTCAATCATCGCGATAGTATCGCCTGCCTGCACTAAGCCGTCAACTGTTGCGGTGTCAATGCCTATCGTTGTTACCTCATCGCCATCGCTATAGCTGCTGTCACCCGTTGTGCTGACGATGTGCCCGCCATCATCGAATGAGCTGCCTATTGGGTTGTTGGCGCTAGTGCCGGGGACAACCTGCGGGCCTTCTCCAGGTGCAGCCCCACCGCCACCCGGACCCGGCGTCAATGGCTCATCAACAGTTGTGTAACTGCTAGTACTATCGCTATAACCTATGCTTGTGAACTGCCCACGCCAAGTCTCCTGCTTGCTGTTGTACACTGTCTGCATGCCGACAAACTGCTCTGCTGTTGTCAGCTTCAAGACGCTGCCGTAGTGAATCGCTGTATTGCAGTAGATTGTCCCGTCAAGGATTTTGATAGGGAAGCGCCGCTGGTTGAGCAATTCAATAGCTAATAAGCGCTGAATGAATGTGCCGCTGCCCGTCAGCCCTTTTGTCCATACCCCTGTTGGCTCCTGCTCTCCTGATACCTCAATGCTTATACCTTTGCTGCCTAGAAATGCAACACCATCACCGATTAGTACCTCTTTTTCTAACACCGCTGAAGCATCGCTATTGTCAGGGTTCTGAGTGATCGAACGGTTAACCTGTGACGGGAAGGTTCCATCCGCATTCATAACCTGTAGTATCACATTATTGAACGTGAACTCTTCAGACGTAGGGTAATCTGCAACGCTGAATGAACTGCCATCTGGCCTTAACGAAATAACATAATCAATGTCAAACGTAAAAGAGGCTATTGTTGCTACATCGTCAGGTATTGCCGGAGTTGAGAAGTTGATTTCCTGACTTACAAACTGCGGCAGAGATTGCAATGGATTGAGAATAGGGTATTGACCGCCCTCCCAATCAGCAGTCGCATATCCTGATAGCCCACCGATTAGGGTATATGTCCTGCCTAGCGAATAATTTGTGCCGCCGTCTGTGAACCCTATCTTAATCGCTATAACAGACACAACGGGTTCGTGCAGTGCAACCAAATCAGGTAGCGGCAATGTAGGCGAACCAAATAGCGCTCTAGTGCGAAGTGTGCCCGCAATTCTGAACTTCTTGCCCTTTGAAGGCAGCACTATTGTTTCTGTAGGTGTTGAGTCGTCCCAATTTCTGCCCTTTAGATAGTTCCTGTCGTCCTGATGATTGAAGTCTATCTGCACTTTTCTAATAGAAGGCAGGTAGCTCAATATCCCTTCGCTTGCTGTAGTGAAGGCGTCAGCGCTTTCGTCTACTTCTAGGGAAACAGACGTATTAGTGCCGGGCTTTGTGCCATCCTTGTAATACCTGTGCTGATAGATGCTGCCCGTCTCCCTGTATTCGTTCCACTGCTCGAAATGCCATGCGCCATCAGCCAGGTAGATACGTGCCCCCCAAATCGCACAGATGTTCTTAAGCACATCGTAAGTGCTTGTATATACCTCATTGCCGTTATCGTCATAGTCTATGAATGCGAGATGGTCCACAAAAGTCCTGTCCATCTCATTGACCGTTAACGCTGCTGTAGCGTCTTGGTCTTCATACCACCGCACGATAGACAAAAGGTAGTCATCTGTTGCGCCCCAAAAATCTTGCAATCCTGTTTTGTCTAGGATGTTGAACAGGTGTTCTTTGAACGTCACTCTGCCCGTATAAGGGTCGCCGTCATCGTTATAGTCGATAGCCTTAAGCCTGTTCAGCCCGTCCTTTGCGTTAATCCGTACATTAGCAAGTGTATCAGCCCATCTGTCATCCTCATACCTTACCTGATCTGCAAGGATATAGCCGCACCAAAACAAGTTATTGCTGCTGTCAAGTATGCGCAAAGTGAAGCGCTCATCAGGAGCAGAAAGCAGGTCAGAGATAAAGTCGTCTATCTCTGTTTTTGTTGTTGGCGTACGCATTATTGCGAAGTCAACAGCGCTATCTATTATCTCAGCATCAGGGCGTTCTTCGTTCAGGTTGTACTTTAGGTTAAACCCATCGCCGAAGAGGCTCACATCAACCTTAGTACCAACAAAGTCTGAATCATGCACCTGCACAGTGTACGTTGTACCCTTAACTCCTGCGCTCGTGCCTTCAAACCTTACTGCCATTACCGTCCTAGTGTTTTGCTTGCGCGGTTGTACGAAAGAACAATATCTTCGCCCCTGATGACTGTATCTGCTACCATTTGCCCGCCGCCCATATCGAGCATACTGTTAAGCCGGTTCAGCGGGATAACAGCCTCCCCGGAGCTAAGGCGTGCAAGGTAGGTGTCGTTCGGGTAGCCGGAGGGGACAATGCCGCCCTGTGCAAGGCCGGGGATAAGAGCACCAAGTCCACCGCCGCCAAGTATCGTTTTGAATGCATTGCCAAAACCCCCTGCGCTGCCAGGGAAGATAACAGTGAACAATGCAGCTAATATGGCAGCACTTGCAATTGCTGAAGCAAGCTGAATAAGAATTTGCTTGACAACATCCTTGAGTATATTAAGGAAGTTGCCAAACGCATTTTTGCCCCCTTCGACAATCGTAGTAAACAAGCCCTCAAAAGACTGTGTAAGCCCTTGCTGTATTCCTTTCGCTAGCGATGCTATTTGTTCAGATAAGACAGGGAATCGCTCTGAAAAAGCAGCCTGTGCATTTGCTGCCCCTTGTTGTATTGCTGCAAAGCCCTCAGCAACCCCTTGCAAGCTATTTTTTAATCCCTGAGCAAAAACAGAAGCATCCAACAAAGGCTTAAACTGCTCATCGTCACTACTGATTGCATCCTGTAGCTCAGCATTAATATCTTTATTGATACCCCTTAGTACGCCCCTAAACCGGATTGATGCTTTTAGCGCTGCAGCATAAGTCTGCTCAAGTAATTGAACTTCACCTGCCGGGCCTGTTGGAGTTGTATCAGTCGTTGTCGTCTCAACATTAGCAGTAACATTTTGAGTGCCTATGTCTGCTAAGCGCTGCTGTATCTCTGTAAGGCTTTCAATTTGCTTTGCATACCTTGCAATCTCTGCTTCTGCTTCCCGGTAAGCAACACTTACAATAGTAGCGCCATCCTTCAGGCTCCTTGATGTTCTCGCTCCGCTAGCCTGCGCATCATTAAGGCGCTGGAAGGCTTCAAATTGCTTTTCTCTTACCTCTAGCAGCTCTGTTTCTACCTCTTGCAGTTTTGCCTCTGCTGCCCTTGCGCGTGCGGTTTGTAGTATTGAATCGCGCAGCTTGTTACGTGCTGAGCGCAAGTCATCAACCTTTACTTTCTCGGCATCAAGGTTGCCAAAGTATTTAGGGTAGTCGCTCTGTAGCTGCTTGATAAGACCAAGGCGCTCTCCGCGCGTTATGTTGCCTTGGTTTATTTTCTTGATTACAGCATCAACTTTTGAAATCTCCTGATCTGCCTGCTGTGCTGCTTTTCGGTTGACAAATTCTAACGAGCGCTGAGCGTTGGTAACTTGGTCAATAGCATTTTTATACTGCACAAATTTTGCAACAACAAGCCCGATGGCAGCTACTGCCAATCCTATGATTGTCGCTTTTTGCGCTGCTGACAGCGCCCTGAACGCGCTTGCAAGCCCTTTTGTAGAAGCACTAGCGGCTTTTGTTGCTGTTGCGTTTGTTGCTGTAGCTGCTGTTAGCACCTGTATTCTCCCTACTAATGTTGCAGCGCCTTTTGCTACACTTGCAAAGACATCGAACACACCTTTGTAGATAGACAATATCCGGGAGCCAACAAGCACAACAGGCCCGGCAGCAGCAGCAAAAGCGACTAACCGCGAGATGCTACGCTTTGTCCCATCATCAAGGTCTTTGAATACCCTTACTGCATCATTAATAGACTTTGTTAGCCTGTCAACGATGCTTTGAACACCCACAACTCTGTCAATCTCTTGCCCGACATCAGCAAGTGCTTTGCGAACAGAGATGCCAAAGTTTTCAAAGGTGTTTGCTAAGCCGCTCTCAACGCGCTCAAGGCTTGCTAACTGCTTAACAAGGATATCGAAAAACTCCTCTCCGTTTTTACCTGCTTTTCTGATATCCTCAGCAGTTTTGCCACCGAATGCCTGTTGTAATTGCTCACCAAGTACAGGCGCATTCTCTAAGAGGATGTTAATATCCTCCTGCAATACCCTATTCTTTGCCTGTATCTGATTAAGCTGCCTTACAACACCTTCAAACGCCTGAGCGCCGCCACCTGAAGCAGCAACAGCGTTTGCAACTTGTGTGATTGCCTCTTCTGCCCTGCCTGCATCAACACCAAGCCCCTGTAGCTGCAAAGATGCTGCCACCGCCTGATTAAAGCCGATGCCGGGAGCCTCAGCAATCTTTTGTAGCCGTGTTAATTGCCGTTGCGCCTCCTCTGTAGAGCCTGTAACAGCAATAAGCGCTTTCTCGAATTGCTCATACTCAGCAGCAGACTTTAACGCTCCGATGCCGACACCAACAATAGGCAGGGACACAGCCTGTGTTAGCGAAGTACCTACAGACTCCATGCTTTGAGCAGTACGCCTTAATTTCCGCGAAGCTCTATCAAGGCTCTTCTCGAAATTCCGAGTTATGACGCCTAACCTTACATTTAAGTCTGCTCTAGCCATTGCTGAATTTTTTGCGTGCTATCGCATCGTGCTTTGCGAAAATCTTTGCTCTTTCTTCTGCTGACAAAGGCCCTTTGCTGCCGCTTGTATTGATGCCTTCCCACACAGCGGGCAGTAGGTCCTGCGGCTTGACAGGCTTGCCCTTTTTGCTGTAAGGGTTAAGCATCCAGGAGCCTAGCAGGCTAATGCGCTGTAGCTCGCCCTTTTCTTGCTGCTCGTACTTCTTGCCCCATGCATCAATCCTGTTGAGGACCGCCCATACTTCATTATCCCAAAAGTCAGTCTCTGACATGCCTGCCATCCCGCAGGCGTAATAATGAAGCTGGCTAACATCTACTTCGCGCTCTTGGCTTTCTCCGCTTTGAGCGCTTTCGAGTTTTTTTCCTCATCCGCTGCCCATTTTTTAGCCAGCGACTCACCATATATTTCCAGTACCTCTGTGAGAAGGCCCGGCTTTTCGTCGAACAAGTCCATAACGTCATCAGCGCTAAGATTGAATTTCTTAGATTCTTTGCGGTGGCCCTCCTTTAGCCCGAAGTAGAACAAATCAGCGATCTGCTCGTAAGTCAGTTGTATAGGGTTGCCTTCACCGCCTGTAGCGCCGAGCATCTCGAAAGACTGCCCAATGGTGAGCTTATGCTTGATGCAAAAATGGTTGAGCGCCCGCATCGTAAAAGATACGGGCAGGCTCTTACCATCAACTTGGATTTCGTGTACCATGCAGATATTTTAGGTTGTCATTGTCACCGCACCTGTGATGGTGAAGCTCGCTGAGTAGGTTGCATTCTCTTCCACCGCCGCTGTCACTTCGTACTCTGTACAGAAGGCTGAGAAGGTGTAGATGTTGTCGCCTGCTACGCCTGTCTCAACAGTACAGCTTAGCTCTGTGCCGTCATCAAGCGCATCAAACAGCGTTCGAGGGGTTTCATAGTTGCTTGTGGTGCCGTCCTCATTGTACAGCGCCTCAACAGTCAGCGTGCCGGACTTCTGCCCTGGTTCGCTTTCTGCCCAGCCTGAGCCGGGGTTGTCTTTGTGGATAGTCTCCCGCAGCTCCCTGCTAAATGACAGGGTGCAGCTCGTCGCGTATGCAATTGGCGTACTGCCAATATACAGGCGAAGGTTAGTTCCGTTTATTACGCCAGTCGATGCCATAGCGATTTGATTTTATCCCACCATGTCACCTTCTTTGGTTTCATAGGGGCAGGTTCAAAAAATTCTTGTTCAAGTTCCACTTCCTGCACTTCAGGAGGTGGGTTGTCTTTTGAGTAGGAGGTGATGTTCTCCACCTGCTCAGTATCAGGTATAGCAATGCCCTTTTTTATGAGCGATTGCGCATATCTGTATGCTATATCAATGTGAGTGCCTGCTTTGTCAGTCCGTCCCTTTTCATCTGTCCAGTCTTTGATTAGCTTCACTCTCATCGCTTCATTCTTACTTGATAGCTTTGCTCGATTGCGAAAAAACCAAAGTCGTCAATGAAGTCATTATCAGATTGGTTCGCAAAGCTTATTTTGTCTACCGAAACACCCTGTACAGTGCCTTGGTAGTGGTCGAAAATTACCCTGCACCTTGCCGCTATATCCTGCGCATCGCTGTAGCTTGTCGAATAAATCACAAGCGACATATCAATCACATCAAGCGGTGAAGGCCCATCCTTGATGTTCGTAGGCAGTTGGCTCGTGTGCTGATAGACAATAGCCGGATAGCCGGTATCTTGCGGTATCTGCACAGGGAATATCCTGCTGCCGACAAGCCCGGTTATCGTTGCATCATTGCTCAATAAGTTATATGTCAGCTTGCCTAAGTTCAATCAAGGTTATTTTTTCGCGCTGCCTTGCGCTTCAAAGCATCAATTTCGCGCTTGATAAAGGCTTTCACTCTAGCCTCTTGGCTTTTTAAAGCAGGTGTCATTACTCTGTCTCGAAAAGCAATTGCACTGCCGTATATCATCTGAGCATAAAAAGCGTTAACGTTGCGCTCGTTCTTGCCGTAGCTTTTTGCCCGTGCGTTGCGTTGTATGCGTGGGCCTATAATAGCGCTGATTGCCCTTTTCAGCTTAAACACTCTTATAGATAACTGCAAGTTGCCAGGGTAATAAGCCACTCTGTCCTCCGTCCTGCTGCCTCGCTTCGCTCTAAGGCTTTTCACTATCTTACCGCTGCTGCTGTAGTGGTAATGCACTTTGTTTGAGCGTGGCGCTTTTGCCCTTGCTGCATATTGCACGAACTGCCCTGCCCTGCGGTTAATCCGTTGGCGCTCTTTTGCGTCTGAGATTTCGTCAAGTGCATCAGTTAGCCTTTTGGCTACTGACTCGACTTCCCGCATGTCAATTACCTGCGCCATCTCAGTAGCTCGTTATCGGTTCGTCAATCTCGCACTCTAAGCGCATGTACATCTGCTTTGCATCCGGCAGCACCGTTCTGATATTGAATTTCTCATTATTGTGAGTCATTCGCCATTCAGCGTTAATCTCGCTGTTGAACCGTATTGTCACTAAGCAGTTAATGCGCGATGTAATCCGGCTTGCTTCGCCGCTCTCATCTGAGCCTGATTCTTTGTACTCAATGTGCGCCCATGTTTCAGGCTGCGGTGTGTACGTCTTCTCCTTTTCGCCGTAGTCATTAGGGGTATAGGTAGGCTTCAGGAATTGCACCCGGTGCCGCATACGCCCTATGTTCTCTTTTTTGTTGTACATCAGAAACGGCTTACTCTGTAATGATCGAGCATCACCCTGCTCTGTGTCGGAAGATTGTACACGCTGTCCTCCCGGTTGTCGTACCATGCGCCAATCATCAGTAGTAATGCCTGTTTGATTGCTACAGGCACACTATCAGCATCCGCATAGCCTGCCCGGAATGTCACCACAACGCTTGCAGGTATATCCTGCGCTGACTGCCATGAGTAGCCGTAGACAGGTGATACGCTCGGCGGACGGCGATAGGTGTCAACCTTGTAATTAGCAGCGTCCTCAGTTATGCTCGTGCCTCCCTCGTCAATGTACACAACGCTCGTAACGCTGATAAGCGGCGAGCGCCATAGCACTAACGACTGATAAGGGTTAAGGCGCGTTGTTGCCGGGAAGCCATCAAAAGCCTGCTCGTAAGTTGTATCAATCAGCGCCAAATTCGTGTATTCCTCTGCCTGTTGCCGGGCAGCGGCAATCAGCGCTGTGATATAATCGTCATCAGCAGAATAATCTACTTTGAGGTGCGCCTTTGCTTCCGCTAGGCTTATAGGCTCCTCAGCAGGTGCTGACGTAACTTTGAGCATTTACTTTCGTGGTTTGCGCCCGCGCTTCTTGCGCTCAGGCTTCGGTTGTTCAGGCTTCGGTTCTGCCTTTTGAGGCTCTGCTTTCTGCTCGGTATCTGCTGCTTTTGGTACTTCAGGCTTAGGAGTTGCAATTGTTGCAGTCCTGCGCTCTGCCGCCTTCCGGCTAACAGTAGTTTTTGCAGTGCCGACAATCTCAGCAAGCCCTTTGCGCTGTAGCTCAGCAGCTTTTTCGTCTGTTACGGTTTGAAGAGAACCCGCAGGGAAGGTATAATCCCTCCCTGCAAGGCCCTGAAATACTCTAACTTCCTTCATTAGGTTGCAGCGTTTTGCAGCACCTTGATCGCGTTGGCTTGGATCAGCTCACCGTCCATCCGGCGGTAAGAAATAAATCCAATCTTCAGCTCGTCCATGTAGCGTTCCTGCATACGGACAAAAACCGGGTCGCCAGCCAAGCGGATAACGTACTTTGAGAAGTCACCGAAGGCGACAGGCTTGTTCGATGCTCCGAGGTCCGCCATGTCGTTGTTCACGCTGTAGGCATACCCCTCAAGGGTGTCAGGCTCGCCATCACGCATCGAAGGCACCCACAATGGGCGGTCATCAGCAGAACCGAAGCTCAGCTTCTTGATGGCTGCAAGCGTGGTGTCATTGAACATCCAAATGCCATTCGGGCGGTAAGCGCGGTCTACGCTGTGCAGCAGGTCGACAAGCTCAGCGCGGGTGATTGCATCAACAGCAGTAGCAGTTTTGCCAACAGTAGCAGCAGTCACAAAGCCGTTAGGCTGTGCAGTGCCTGTGCCTGTCGTGGCGTGCTGGTTGATGATACGCCCAAGGCGCTCAGCAAAGCTGTCGATGATGAAGTTCTCCAGGTCGAATGCCGTGTCCTGCGCAAGCTGCACAGATACCTTCACAATACCGGAGGTATAGGTGTAAGCATCAAGCACCTTGTTCGCAAAGGTCATATCCTGAACAGTTGCAGCACCTGCTGTTTCTGTAAGGATAGAGCCGATTGCTGAGGTGTCATCAACTGTTGGCCAGTCTACCTGGTTACCTGTAGCGGTATTGAACAGGCGTGCGACATTCAGCATCTCCCCAAAATACTTCATGCGGATTTCAAGCTCATCGCTGAAGCCCTGCGGGATAGTGTAGCCACCCTGCGCATCGGCAGTAGTCTGCGGGTCAGTGCCCCGCTTCTCCATAAGGATCTGCTGCTCGCTTGCATTGAGGGATGTAGCGCCCCAACGGAGGTACTTGCTGAAAATGCTGCGGTATTGCTTGTCCTTGTCTTCAGGGCTAAGCTGCTTGGTAGCCTGTTCTGCTTCGCCACGCTGCGCACGCTGTTCGATCTGCTCTTTTTGCAGTTCTTCAACACGCTGCTGGCGGTCAAGCTTCCGGGTAAGCGCCTGATAGTCCTCATCGAACTTCATAAAGCGGGCGTCCTCCTCTTTGTTGAGGTCCCGGCTCTGCTTCTCTGCGCTGTTGACAATATCGCGCATCTGTTCCTTGATCCATGCACGGCCCTCACGCAGTTCCTGTGCGCTCGCCTGGCCATTGAGCAATTGCTCGGTAGTTTTCATAGCTTTGATTTTTGCTATTCAAAAAATAGGTTTATTCGTCACCTTCCGGCAACTCGATAATACGCAGCTTCCGCCCTGCCAGGCTGGCCCGCGTTTTTTCTTTCTGTTCTTCTGTTTGCGCTGTGCGGTTTTCGATGCTCCTGGCGCTCGCCTCCGTCTGCGTGTAAGCGGGGAAGGTAACAGGCGAAATGTCGAACACTTCACCAATGCGCTTCAATGTGCGCACCGGGTACTCTCCTGATTCATCCCATTCATCCTCCATCAACGTGAAACCAAACGAGCTTTGCGTCACATCGCCCCGTTTCATCGGCTCGATAACCAAGTCCCGGACAAGCTGTGTATCAGGAGGGGTGATAGTGTAGCGAAGCCCCCGCTCATCAATTTCGAGCTGCAGGGTGTTGTTCGTAGTCCTGCCAAGCACAAAGTTAGGGTCATGGTTGAACAGCGCCCGGACATCAGAAATATCAGCATCAGCGAAAGCCTGCTTATCAATGCGCTCGACAAAGCTGCCCATCAGGAGTTCTGAGTCTGAATCGAAAACAGCAGCATAGCCCCTGATCTGAGGCTTTCCGGTTTTCATATCCATGCGCAGTTCTGCGTTGTATGTCCGGCGTTCGGTGCCTGTAGTCTGCTGCACTTTGTCAGCAGGTTTGAATCGGTATTCCACTTCGATAGTTTTTGCGCTGCGGAAGTCGCTTGCCATCTCCTTTGTAAGAGCAGTGAAGCGGTGTGCAACGATTAGTACAGGGTCGCGCTCTACGAATAGCCCGCTTTCTTCGTCAAGATCATAGACGCTGATTAGGGCAGCAGGGTCATCAGGCGTGCCGGTGACTTCAAAGCCGCTATCTGCGACAACAGTGCCATCAAGCTCAATCTGTGTTACCTGCCCGTAAGCACGCCCGCCGGAGTTGTTCCAGCTGACGTAATCACCTACAGATAGCTCATCAGGCTCTGCACGCTTTTTCTTTTTCTTGCCCTTGTAGGCGTTCATCTCCATATCGTCCATATCATCCTCCGCGTCCTCCATATCAGGCTTTGCAAAGGTGATAGTGATGAAGTCGTCATCCTCTTGAATGCCGACGATATGTCTTGTTATTTTAAGATTATCCATAGCCCTTTCAGATTCAGGGAGGTTGTCAATTATTGTTTCTGTCCATCGTAGCATCGGGTCGCCGCCCCAGGCAGCATACATCACCGAGCCACATATTTCATTACCGTCAGCGTCCGTAAAACTGCCTTGGTCGTACACTTTTGAGCGGGATAAAAAGCTATAGGTTCGCTTTACGGTTTCAACGCTAATCACTTCCCTATTCGCTAATTGATTAGCCCGCATCCAGCCTACTGCCGTGCCGCAATCGCTGCCATTTTCGTCACGGTGCCGTAACGCCCGCCGTGCTTGCTCGCTTGCCGCCTTAGGGTAGTCATCATACGGCATCTTCATCGCTATTTTGTGCCGGTTGCTGCGGCTGGTCAATCGTTGTCATATTGAGCTGGATGAAGTGCTTATCGCCGCCCTCTACCGGGTTAAGCTTCTCTGTTTTGCGCACTTCGTTGATGCTCATCCATCCGTTCTGTATCGCTTTGTTGTAGTATTCAGCCCGTGCCTCAGTATCTGCACGCATGAAAGCGTCCATGTTCAGGCGAACCTTAAAGCGCCCGCGCTCATACTGGCTGAATACCTTGCGGTTGTACTCCTGCTCCCACCGCTTTACCCACGGGCGGATAGTGTACTTTGCAAATTCAAGGCTTAGTTGCTCGATGTTGTTGAACGTTGCCCTGTCTAGCGCTTGCAGCATATGCATAGGCACGCCGGTGATACGTGCAATGTCCTCTACGTTGAACTTCTGAGTAGGGATAAGCCCGGCATCTTGCGGCCCCATGTTCAAAGGCACAAATTCACTTCCCTGGTCGAGTATTGCTGTTTTGCCGCTGTTCTCTGCGCCGCCGTAGTTGGCATTCCAACCACGCTTTACCCTGTCAAAGCCCTCTTCATTAAGTTTTGTCGGGTATTTTATGTAGCCATTAAGGTGTGCGCCGTTCTTGAAGAAGTTAGCGCCGAAATCACGCGCTGCAAGCCCTGTGCCTAGATTGTCCTTGTGTACGTCAATTGTGTTAAGCCCTGCAATGCCGTTCATGCTGAAGCCGGGGATATGGATAATCTCCTCAGCCTTGAATGTTTGAACTTTGTTTTTGTGCCTGAAGGTGTAGTACATCAGCCCCTCATCGCTGACAAAAATATCAATGTGCCGGGCATCAAGGATAGTGAACTTGCGGGGCCTGCCGTCATCATCCCGGTGAATGCGTGCATAGGCGTTGCCGAACATGCAAGCGTGCACCATCATGGTATGCCGAAAGGTGAAGGAGGTGTAGAGTTGGCTTGGCTCTGCATCAATCAGGTAGGCGATAGGGTGCTGCCTGTTGATGTTGATATTGCCCTCATCGTCAATCTCCAACACTTCAAAAGGCAGCCCTGCAATAGACTCAGCAAGGATGGACACAGCACGCCAAAACGCTGTTACTGTGATGGCGTTCTCAGGGGATACATCAACTCCTGCTTTGCTCGCTTTGCCGAAAATCGCTGTTAGCCAGCTTGCAGGGTTGGACAGGCTAGTGCCCGGCCGTTCGGGGCTACTCCTGAAAATTCGAGGTATAGATATGCCTAATACTTTCGCCATACGTGCGAAAATTGCAGGTTTTTAGGCGTATTAGTACGGTACTTTGTTCCTTATTTTGTATTTTGCAATCGGAAATAGGCCACCGAGTGCCGAAGCTGCCTGATAAAGAGCTTAAGCCTGTGGAGCGCGATAAATCCGGAATGCCGGGCAGTGCTGTGAAGCAGGAAGAAAACTTCTTAAAAAAATGCTCGTTGACGTATTAGACTTTTTACCCCTTCGAGTGGTAGGTTATTTTAAGAGGGACTCGGAGCCGGTAACATCGCCGCTTTTCAGGTCGCGAAGTTCTTCGAGTGGTAGATTATTTTAGGAGGAACTCGGAGATAGTAAACCAGCCCAGCCCCAACCAGTAGGCCTTCAGTGGTAGATTATTTATCAATTAATCAGAGATGAAACAACCAGCCAATCTAGCCTACAAATTCAGGCTATACCCTAACGAAGAACAAAAGCAAATGTTAAACCAGATGATCGGCAATGCCCGGTTTGCCTGGAATATGATGCTTGCCCGTCAATTGAATCACTACAAAGAAACCTACCGGTTTAAAAGCAAAGGGGAATACCTTAAAGCAGGCGAAGCACTTAAAGAGCTGAACAGCATTAAAAGAGATGAAGAATATTCCTTCCTTAGAGTCTTGCCCTCACGGTGTTATGCTTACGTGCAGTTAAACCTAGACGCTGCTTGGAAAAAGTTTTTCAAAGAGAAAGCCAAAGGAGCTGGCAAACCGAAGTTTAAGCCGAACAGGGGATGGCAGTCTTTTCAAACAGATACAACCTTTACGCTTGATTATGACAACCGCCTTTTCGAGATACGAAAGCAGTACATACCGTTCAAAGCAAAGAAGAATGATAAGCTTTACGACGTACTGAATGCAGGCGGGTATGAAAAGACAATTACCGTCAGCCGCTCCCCTTCTCATAAATACTTTCTTAGTATCAGCCTTCACGACCCAAGAAAGGTGGACCTGCCTGCACCTGCTGAACAGCCGGAAGCACCTGTAGGGATTGACTGGGGCGTTAAAGACTTTGCTTGTACATCAGATGGTGAAGTCTTTGAAAAGAACACTGCCTATCTGAGGATGCAAAAGAAGCTTCATAGGCTACAGCGCAAAGCCTCCCGGCAATACCGAATGAATGCTAAACCTGGGCAGAAATGGAGGGAAATCAAAACATCGAATTGGACAAAAACACAGCAACAGATAGCAAAACTACATGAGCGCATTGCGAATATCAGGAAAGACTTTATCCATCAAATCACCAATGACCTGACTGAACGCTATGACCTTATCGCTATTGAAGATCTGAACGTAAAAGGCATGAGCAGTAGTGTGAAGCCTAAAAAGCGCGAAGACGGGAAAGGCTACAAGCAGAACGGCAAAAAGCGCAAGTCAGGACTGAACAAGAACATACTAAATCATTCGCCGCATGAGTTTAAACGGCAGTTGGAGTATAAGTCGAAATGGAAAGGCGGGCAGATGGTTAAAGTAGATAGGTTCTTTCCTAGCTCAAAAACCTGTAGCTGTTGCGGTTTTGTTAATAAGGAACTATCTTTGAAGGATAGGCAGTGGGACTGCCCTGAGTGTGGAACGCACCATCATCGGGATATTAACGCTGCTTTGAATATTAGAAACCAAGCCCTTGCGCGGTAGTTCAATTGGCAGAACACGAGACTAACGGT
>Ga0180431_10006300_pt1 | contig 14128 bp, 9 predicted proteins | sample SS_ome_11_FD_132459 | JGI IMG/M metagenome (GOLD analysis project Ga0180431, IMG submission 132459) | Hypersaline lake sediment archaeal communities from the Salton Sea, California, USA - SS_1_MS_1 metaG | ecosystem: Environmental > Aquatic > Non-marine Saline and Alkaline > Hypersaline >... | reverse complement strand
TCGTAGGTGAAGTGTACGGGCGTCCGAGTCATCCTGCTCCCTTACGCTTGCGTTGAGGACGACCCTGTATCCGGATGTGGGATTCGAGGAGCATAACGGAGCTCCACGTGACCGTTAGTACGCATGAAGGGGACCGAGCGACCTTTTCGCGGGGCCCCCGTGGAGGTGTCACTGGCTGGTGCAGTCGATTGTTCCAAGCGTGCCGGGATTTCTCCTGATATTATCGATGGTACAGAAGTCTGGACATCCCTGCTAGTGTCACCGTTTGTCATGATTGCGTCTCCTTTTGCGGCTCGAACTTCTTCTGCAAGGCTTCTACTGTCTGCTGTAGTTTTTGGGGGGAAGTGCTTAGCCAATTCTTGAGGACTTGAATATCAGAGGATTCTTGATGGAAATTATATTCGATCAGGGATCCGCGTGTATCTATGGTTATTGTAAGGTTGAGGCGGCCTGTCTCATATTGCATGGAACGTACGACACGCCTGGAGACTATCTCGTAGTCTTGTTCGGAAAGATGCGAATCTAAGGTGTCGTTAGTCACTAGGTCCAGCAGTTCGTCGGGTACTTCTTCGGACCGGTATTTTATATTGAATCCTGCGGCAGAAAACGGAGTTTCCGGGAGCCACTCCAGGGCATTTCTTCCGAATATCATTGCGTCTGCGAGGGATTCGTAGGTTCTGGAGTGTGCTTCGATAATCAAGCGATTGCCGTCAAGCAACAACGTAACAATATTCTTCTCTGTGTGTTTGATCTGATACGGTGATAGGCCATCGAGAGGGACGAACACTGGGAGTTGAATCTCACCGCTCTCTGGCATGGGAAGCTTGTAGATTTTTTCCGCTATGCGACGGGGTGTAAGGATAGCCGCATTCCAGCGACCAAGAATGACGACATTCCAATCTACGGGTTCGAAACTCATTCTGATCTCGTTTCTACAAAGATACGCCCATGAATGCTCTGCTCATGCTCTACAATATTGTAGAGGAAATTCGGTTGTCTTTCAATGCCCTATGCCGGTGCTTCTCGTTCTATAGGGTTTTGTGTTTGATGTTTCCGGCGACGATGGTATAGAGGGCGCGGGCGGGTAGTTGCCAGTTGTGGTAAGGGCAGTTGCGGGATTTGGATTTGAACTGGTTGACGTCGACGGTGTAGTTGGCTTTGGGGTCGATGAGGGTGATGTCGGCGTCGGCGCCGGGGCTGAGGGTGCCTTTGTTGAGGTTGAGGATGCGTGCGGGGTTGATGGTGAGCATGGCGATGAGTTGGGGCCAATCGATGACGGCGGGTTCGATGAGGGCCTTGGCGAAGAGGCCCAGGGCACAGTCGAGGGCGACGATGCCGAAGGGTGCGTGGAGGAATTCGAGTTCTTTTTCGGAGCGGAGGTGTGGTGCGTGGTCGGTGACGAGGCAGTCGATGGTGCCGTCGGCGACGGCTTGTTGGAGGGCGGCGAGGTCGTCTTTGGCGCGGAGGGGCGGGTTCATTTTGAAGTTGGGGTCGTAGGCGGAGCAGGCGTCGTCGGTGAGGAGTAGGTGGTGGGGGGTGACTTCGGCGGTGACGTGCAGGCCCTGTTTTTTGGCTTGTCGGATGAGATCGACAGAGCCGGTGGTGGAGAGGTGTTGTGCGTGGTAGCGGGCTTTGGTTTGTTTGACGAGTTGGATATCGCGGTAGAGCATGAGTTCTTCGGCGAGTCGGTTGATGCCGGGCAGGCCCAGGACGGTGGCGTGGTAGCCGGAGTTCATGCATCCGGCGCCGGCGAGGGCGTTATCCTGGCAGTGTTGGCAAAGGGGGGTGTCGAACATGGAGGCGTATTGTAGAGCGCGGAGCATGACGGAGGGGTCCTGGATGCCGCTGCCGTCATCGGTGAAGGCGACGGCGCCGCCACGGATCATTTGTCCCATTTCGGCGAGTTCTTTTCCCTGGCGTCCTTTGGTGATGGCGCCGCAGGGGAAGACGTTGGCGAGGTTGGCGTTGGCGGCCTGGCGGTAGACGAAGTCGACGGTGGCTTCGTTGTCGATGGCGGGGTCGGTGTTGGGCATGCAGACGATGGAGGTGAAGCCCCCGGCGACCGCGGCGGCGGAGCCTGAGGCGATGGTTTCTTCTTCTTCGTCGCCGGGTTCTCGGAGGTGGACGTGCATGTCGATGAGTCCCGGTGTGAGGATCAGGCCCTTGGCGTCGATGAGGGTGTCGGCGTTGTGTTTGAGGTTGGGTGCGACCTGGGCAATACGGCTTTGTTCGACGAGGACGTCGGCGAGTTGGTCGGCTTGATTGGCGGGGTCGATGACGCGGGCGCCTTTGATAAGCAGTGTGGACATTTGGCAGAGCCTTTGACTTAGGAGGTTTTGGCTTGGGCGGCCTGGTTGACGAGGAAGAGGACGGCCATTCGGACGGCCAGTCCATTGGCGACCTGGCGTAGGATGGTGGAGTTGGGTCCGTCGGCGACTTCACTTTCGATTTCGAGGCCTCTGTTGATGGGGCCTGGGTGCATGACGAGGACGTCTTTTTTGGCGCGTTTCATGCGTTTGCTGGTGAGGCCGAAGAGTCGGGAGTATTCGGGTACGGAGGGGAAGACGGGCGAGCCGATGCGTTCGAACTGGACGCGTAGCATGTTGAGGACGTCCATGTCGCCGATGATGTCGTCGAAGTTGTGGCAGACGTTTACGGGGAGTTTGTCGAGTCCCGAGGGCATGAGGGTGGGTGGTCCGACGAAGTAGACGTTGGCGCCGAGGGTATGGAGTGCCCAGAGGTTGCTTCGTGCGACGCGGGAGTGGCCTATGTCGCCGACGATGGCGACGTTGAGGCCTTTAAGGGGGCGTCGTTCGCGGATGGTGAAGATATCGAGCAGGGCCTGGGTGGGGTGTTCGTGGTATCCGTCGCCGGCGTTGACGACACAGGCGTTGGTGCACTGGGTGAGCAGGTGGGGTGCGCCTCCGGCGGCGTGGCGGATGACGATGATGTCGATGCCCATGGCTTCGAGGTTGCGTGCGGTGTCACGTAGGGTTTCGCCTTTGGAGACGCTCGAGCCCTTGGAGGTGAATTCGAGGACGTCGGCGCTGAGTCGGTTGGCGGCGAGTCGGAAGCTGTTACGAGTGCGGGTGCTGTCTTCGAAGAAGAGATTGACGACGACCTTGCCGCGCAGGGCGGGGGCTTTTTTGATGGAACGTTGGGAGATACCCTGGAAGCCTTCGGCGGTGTCGAGGATGTGGTTGAGTTCGTCGGCGGCGAGGTTCTGTAGGCCGATGAGGTGTTTGTGTCGCCAGGTGAAGCGTTGGCGGTTAGAGCGTGTTTTGGTTGGCGAGGCGTGGGCAGGGGCGTTTTTTTGGGACATGGGCAGGTGGTTCCGTTATTCGAGGGTTACCTCTTCGCGGTTATCGACTTCGCTGAGCCAGACCTGGACGCGTTGGTCCTGAGGGGCGTCGAGGACCTGGCCGATGTAGTCGGCACTGATGGGTAGTTCGCGGTGTCCGCGGTCGATGAGGACGGCGAGTTTGATGGCGCGTCCTCTGCCGAGGTCGGCCAGGGCGTTGAGGGCGGCGCGGACGGACCGGCCGGTGCTGAGGACGTCGTCGACGAGGACGATGTAGCGGTTGTCAATGTTGAAGTCGATTTCGGTGGCGCGGACGGTGGGCTGTTGGTAGCCCATCTGGTTGAGGTCGTCGCGGTAGAGGGTGATGTCGAGGGTGCCGCAATCGACGGGGGCGCCGTATTGGGCCTGGAGTTTGGCTTGGAGGCGTTGGGCGAGGGTTTCGCCTCGGCTGCGGATGCCGATGAGGGCCAGGGAGGCGGGGTCGGGCAGGTCGGCGGCGATTTGCTCGGCGAGGCTATTGATCAAGGCGGCCACCTGGTTTTGTTGGAGGATGACTTGCACGCGGGCTCCTTGTTCTCGTAGTGTGGTGCGGGCCATGAGCGGTGTATGGTCCGGGCCACGGTTTGAGTCCGGTGGGCAGTGTAGCAGGAAGGGGCAGTACTGGCAAGACGGTAGGGAAGGATTGTGGGTGAGCGCGTCGGGTGTTGGCAGGGGTCAGGAGGAGCGTCGGAAGACGGCGACGACGTGTTCGAGTTCGACGACGAAGAGTCGGTTGTGTCCTTCGAAGTCGACGGGGATGGCGCTTTTGGGGTTGAAGAGGACGCGGTCGTAGCGTTTGAGGGGCACGAGGGGGTCGTTTTCGACTTCGGCGGAGACGGCGACGATGCGGCCGGTGATGGTGGGGATTTCGATGTTGTCGGGCAGTCGGATGCCGCCTTTGGTTTCTTTTTTGTCTTCGTCTTTGCGGATGAGGACACGTTTGCCGACCGGCTCGACGGTTTCGAAGTCGGCGGGGTCAGGGGGTTGGTTTTTTGGGGGTGTGGCCATGATAATCACTCGTGAGGGGGCGTGCTTCTTGAGGCAGGTGAGTAAAGCCCAAGGCGGGTGAACCGGAGGGTCCACCCTGCCTGGGAGCAATTCGAGAGAAATTCAAAAACGCGAAATCAAGGCATCGCCTCAGGTGACGGCTGGTTCTCAGACGTCTTTCTGATCGATCCACGCCATCATTTTGCGAAGTCGCGAGCCGACCTGCTCGATGGTGCTGTCGTGGTCTTTCTGGTAGAGGGCATTGAAGTTTTTCATGCCGGATTTTACTTCCTGCATCCACTCTTTGGCGAAGGTGCCGGAGCAGATTTCGTCGAGGATTTTCTTCATTTCCTTGCGGGTTTCATCGGTGACGATGCGAGGCCCGCGGGTGAGGTCGCCGTACTCAGCGGTGTTGGAGATGCTGTAGCGCATGTAGCTGATGCCGCCCTGGTACATGAGGTCGACGATGAGTTTGACCTCGTGGAGGCATTCGAAGTAGGCGATTTCGGGCTGGTAGCCGGCGTCGACGAGGGTTTGGAAGCCGGCCTTGATGAGGGCGCTGAGGCCGCCGCAGAGGACGACTTGTTCGCCGAAGAGGTCGGTTTCGGTTTCTTCCTTGAAGGTGGTTTCGATGATGCCGGCGCGGGCGCCGCCGATGCCGTTGGCCCATGCGAGGGCGACCTGTTTGGCGTCGCCGGAGCCGTCTTGCTGGACGGCGATGAGGCAGGGGACGCCGCCGCCTTTTTCGTATTCGCTACGGACGAGGTGTCCGGGGCCCTTGGGGGCAATCATAACGACGTTGACGCCCTGGGGGGGTACGATGTATTTGAAATGGATGTTGAATCCGTGGCAGAAGCCGAGGGTTTGGCCTGGCTTGAGGTTGGGGGCGATTTCTTTTTCGTAGATGACGCCCTGAAGCTCGTCGGGCAGGGTGATGATGATGAGGGCGGCGTCTTTGACGGCGTCGGCGGTGGAGGCGGGCTCGAAGCCGTGTTCTTTTGCGAGGCGGTAGTTGTCGGTGCCTTCGAGTTCGGCGACGGTGACGGCCAGTCCGCTGTCGCGGAGGTTCTGGCTGTGTGCGTGGCCCTGGCTGCCGTAGCCGATGACGGCGATTTTTTTACCCAGGAGGGCGTCCTTGGGGGCGTCTTTTTCATAGTAGATGGCGGCGTTGCTCATGTATTATTCTCCTTGTGTTCTTCGGGTCGACCTGGGGTGCCGAGGCATAGCAATTTGTCCCGTGCGGGCTACGTCTTTGATGCCATAGGGACGGCAGGTTTCAATAAAGGCCTCGATTTTTTCTTCCGGGCCGGCGATTTCCACCATAACGAATTTGGGCCCGATGTCCACCACTTTTGCCTGAAACATTTCGATGAAGGCCTGAATTTCGTGTCGTTTTTCGGGAGGGGCGGCCACACGGAGTAGCATGAGGTCGCGTCGGACGAGGTTTTGTTCGGTCCAGTCGTAGACTTTGACGACGGGGATGATTTTGCCGAGTTGTTTTCGGACCTGTTCGAGGGTGTCGTCATCGCCGATGACGACGATGGTCATGCGGGAGAGGTTGGGGTCTTCGGTGCGGCCGACGACGAGGGAGTCGATGTTGAAGCTGCGTGCGGCGAACATGCCGGCGACATGGGCAAGGACGCCAGGTTGGTTTTGGACGAGGGCGCTAAGAGTGTGTCTGTTGTTTTTGGTCATGGTATTTCACCTTTATATAAGCAGGGTTCCACGTAGGAACGTCTCTGACAATGGGAGGTCAGGATCGCAAGGGCGTCTGGAGGGCGTGGCGGGTTGCACACGGCTTCCAGGGGCCTTAGAGCCTTTCGACGGTTTCGGCGGGCAGGCCTGCCATTTCGTGCAGGCCTTTGCCGGCGGCGACCATGGGCCAGACGTTTTCTTCGCGTTCGATGTGGAAATCGACGACGCAGCAGCGTTTTTCCTGGAGCATCTGGTCGATGATGGCGGGGACCTCTGATTTCTTGGTAGCAGTCAGACCCACCGCGCCGAAGGCCTGGGCGACCTTGGCGAAGTCGGGGTGCTGGAGGTAGGACTTGGAGTAGCGTTTGCCATAGAAGAGTTCCTGCCACTGGCGGACCATGCCCATATAGCCATTGTTGAGGAGGCAGACCTTGACGGGCAGTTCGTGCTCGACGGCGGTGGGCAGTTCGTTGAGGGTCATGCTGAAGCTGCTGTCACCGTCGATATCGACGACGGTCCTGCCGGGATTGGCGACCTGGGCGCCGATGGCGGCGGGCAGGCCGAAGCCCATGGTCCCGAGTCCGCCGGAGGTGACGAAGTGTCGGGGCTTGTTGAAGCGGCAGAATTGGGCGGCCCACATCTGGTGTTGGCCGACACCGGTGCAGATGATGGCATTGCCGGCGGTCTGCTTGCCGAGTTCTTCAATGACGTATTGAGGTTTGATGCCCGGGCCGGTGTTGTCGTAGGTGAGGGGGAATTTTTGCTTCCACTGTTCGATAGTCTCGAACCATTCGGGTCGGTCTCGGTGTTCGACAAACTTGACGAGCTCGGCGAGGATGTGCTTGGCGTCGCCGACGACGGGGATGTCGACCTTGACGCTCTTGGAGATGCTGGCCGGGTCGATGTCGATATGGACGATGCGGGCATGAGGCGCGAATCGGCTGACGTCGCCGGTGATGCGGTCGTCGAAGCGGGCGCCGACGGCGACGAGGAGATCGCACTTTTGGACGGCGTAGTTGGCGTAGGCGGTGCCATGCATCCCTAGCATATGCAATGACTTAGGGTCATTTTCGTCATAGGCGCCCAAGCCAAGCAGGGTGGTGGTGACGGGCAGATTGGCCTTGTTGATGACTTGCCTGAGCTCGGCAGCCGCATCGGCGAGGATGACACCGCCGCCGGCGTAGACGACGGGTTTTTGGGCCTGATTGATGGCCTCGGCGGCCCGTTTGATCTGGCGGAGGTGTCCGTCAGGGCGTAGGCGGTATCCGGGCAGGTCCATCTTGGGGCCGTCATCGTTCTGGGTGACGATACCGGCGGAGACGTCGGCGGGCAGGTCGATGAGGACGGGGCCGGGCCTGCCGGTATGGGCGATGTAGAAGGCCTCGCGGACGGTGCGTTGGAGGTTGTTGACGTCCTTGACGATGCAGTTGTATTTGGTGATAGGCCGGGTGATGCCGGTGATGTCGGCCTCCTGAAAGGCGTCGTTGCCGATGAGGTGGGTCTTGACCTGGCCGGTGATGGCGAGGACGGGGCTGGAGTCCATATGGGCCGTGGCCAGGCCGGTGACGGTGTTGGTGGCGCCGGGGCCGGAGGTGACCAGGACGACACCGACTTTGCCGGTGGTGCGGGCGTAGGCGTCGGCCATGTGCGTGGCGCCCTGTTCATGGCGTGCGAGCACAAAGCGTATGGGGCTGCGGTAGAGGGCGTCAAAAATGGGCAGGACCACGCCGCCGGGATAGCCGAAGATGACCTCGACGCCTTCGTTTTGGAGGGCCTGGATGAGGGCTTGGGCACCGTTGAGGGGTGCTGTGTCCTTGGGGGGGGGCTCGAGAGGGGGGGCAGACCTTGACTGACTCATGGTAGGGGCTCCTTCTTACATTAGCCATCGACAACCCGTCGACCGGTGGGCGGGATTGAGCCACTCGGCAAACGCCCGACCCGATCACCACGTGATGCGGGCCCGACATTGGCGGAGCTAGGGGGCTCTTAACCCACGGCCGCGAGCAAACAAATAAACCACAGTTCTTAACTATAACAGTAGCAGCGGCGTTGTGCAAACCACATTTTTGCGTTTTTTCTTGACAGAGCGGGGGGCTGGGCGGTGATATGGTGCCAAGTCTTGGTGTAGCCGCTTGTTATGCGGCAGCAGTCTGAGCGGCGGGCCGGCGACGGTCGGGGCTTCTCAGATGATATGGAAACGGGTAGGACTCAGCGAAAGGACAGATGCATGGCAGAGGATACCAAAGTGAGTGACACGCAAAAACAGGAGAGCATGATCGTGGAAAAACCGGGGCAAGGTCAGCCGGCAGGTGAGCAATCGCAGATTCGGATCACGCTGGATGAGGCGGGTGTGGATGCCTCGTACTCGAATTTTTGCCGGGTGACGGGCACACCGGAAGAAGTGATCATCGATTTTGCACTGAATCCGAATCCTTTCAGTCGTCAGGACCAGACGGTCAAGGTCGGTCGGCGGCTGGTGATGAACCATTTCACGGCGAAGCGGTTGTTTGCGGCTTTGCAGCAGACGATTATGCGTCACGAGCAGAACTTTGGCGTGATAGAGCTGAACGTGCAGCGTCGTCTGGCGCCGTCGGCGGCGCAGAAGAAGTAAGCGACCGGTTTCGGTCAGCGGTGCATGGCAGGGGCGCGGCGTAGAATGGCACCGCGCCCCTGGCCTGACTGGTCCGAGCTGCATATTCCAAAAAAAGGCCGATAATTCTATTGACACCTTCAGGGGCGAGATTTAATTTGGGCAAGATAGAGAAGGGCCGTCTTCCTTCTCGGCGCAGTAGATGCCGCAGTGTCGTCGGTTATTGTTAGTCTGAAGAGTCACCCCTGGTCTTTGACGGAAGAAGGTAAGGCCCCTGTGGCCGGCCGGGCGTTTTCGGGCTCGGTGGTGGCGGGTATATCGGGCCGAGGGTGCAGGTAAGGCCATTCGGGACCCAAGGCGAAGGATCGCTGGTGCCATAAGATAGCGGGTATGGCGATGGGGTGAGGGAGACTTCCAGTCCACCACCGCCTCGTAGCGAGTGCATTATCTGAATTGCCAGAGCGGATCCGTTTGTCCAGGAGGCCGGCGTTGGCCGGTGTAAGGTTTGACAACAAGCTGTTTGTTACGTTACTGCGCGGATTGGTGCCCCGGAGGCGAACTCTGTGGGCAAAAGCGCAAATAATTAAACTTATGGGGCCAGAAAGCTGACAATACATTAAACGGGAGGAACTGGGATGGCATAGAGAGTGTGTGCCCGGCGCGGGGTTGTAAGAGAACGCCGGTCACTACAGGTGAGTAAGCGACGAGCAAGACATAGACCGACAAGCAAAGTCACGGAACATCGAGTCCGGTTTTTTGCCAGAGACCGCGAAAGGAGAACGTATCATGGCCAATGGGCTTCGTAAACTAATCCGAAGAGCACGTAGGTTATCCCCTGCATCAACGCGTTTGGTCCGCCGACCCCTCACTGAGCAGCGATGGGGCCGTCGGTTCCAGGCGGAAGAGTTGGAAGAACGTATTGCATTGGCGGACGCCAGTTTTGTGTTGGCTGCCGGTGAATACATTCCGTACGACACCGACGACGGTGTCGGTATCCTTTACAATGCCGGCGGCCAGGATGTGACCGTGTCGATCACCGACGGCGGTGACGCGGGCGACGCCGACAGCATTACGATTGATCTGGATGACGCCGGTGCGGTGGAGCTGCGGACGAATGCGGCTCTGACCAGTGGCGACGCCGCGACGGCGGTGATTACCGACTCCGCAAGTGCCACCCTGACGCTGAGCACGGGTGTGGCCAGTGGCGACATGGACTTGACCGGCGACGGGGCCAGCCTGGCTGCGGCGGCGGACTTCACTTATTTTGATGGCACGACGGATCCGGGCACCGATGCGGCTCCGGTAGCGGCCGCTGCGGCGACCGAAGCTGCTGCTGACATCGCCTCGGACAGTGACGAAGGTTCGAATCTGACCGGTTCGATCGTTCTGGACAATGACGCGGCTTTGTCGGACTTGCTGGAACTGTCGGTCAGCAACGCGGGCGGTGGTTCCGATGCCAGCGACTTTGCTGGTGCGATTACCGTTGGCGATGACATGCTGATCGTGACCATTGACGGTACGGCCAGCACGGGCGACTGGACGGTCGCAGGCAGTATCACGGGCGATGTGACCGTGGGCACGTTGGATGCCACCACGAATGTGGACATCACCGGTGACCTGGGTAGTGGCAGCGCCGACACGTTCGGCGTGACGACCGGCGACCTGGCTGGTAACATCACCGTGGGCGGCGACTTCCACGTGGACGCCGATATCAACACGGCGGTCGGTGCAATCACCGGCGACATTACTGTCACGGGCACCATGGCTGGTGACGTGGTGGCCGACAATGGTCTCAGCGGCGACATTGCTGCCGACACCATTACCGGGGCCATCACGGTGACGGATGGCAACCTGAGCGGTGGCATCTCGACGACCGGTGCGGTCGGCACGGGTAACATCGCCAACGTGACCGTGGATACGGGCGGCACCGGCTCCATGACGAGCACGGCGAGCATCGATTCCGCCGGCACGCTGGCGACGGTGACGGTGGGTGGCGACATCGCTGGTGACATCACGGCGGCCGGCACGATCGCGGGCGTCGAGAGTGAAGACGGTGGCATCACGGTCGACAGCGTCATTCAGGCGGGCGGCACGATTACGGCCCTGACCGTCGATAGCGACGCGGACGGCACGGGCGACGGTGCCGGCGATGTAGCCGGTAGCGTGAGCACCACCGACGGCAACATTACCACGACCGATATCGGTGGCAACGTCAGCGGGACGATTGACGCCGACGATAATATGACGACGATCACCGTCGATGGTGAAGTCAGCGGCACGATTTCGGCCGGTGGCAACATCACGGGCGGCACCGTGACGATTGGCACGGGCGTCACCGAAGACGGCAGCATCACGGCCGAGGGCAACATTTCCGATAACGTCACGATCACGACCGGCGCCATGGCCGGGACCATTTCGGCTGGTGGCGACATCAGTGGCGACGTGACGGTGACCTCCGGTAATCTTTCTGGTACGGTCTCAGCCACGGGCGATATCGACGGTGCCGTCGCTGTCGTTGACGGCGACCTGTCGGGAACCGTTTCGGCAGTGAACCTCGCTGGCAACATCACCGCGTCCGACAACATCAGCGGTGCCCTTTCCGCCACGGGTGACCTGGATGGGGCCGTGCAGGCTACCACGGGTGACATCACCGGCGCGACCATTTCGATCGGTGTTGATCTGGACGGGTCCATCACGGCAGTGGCTGGTGACATTACCGGCACGGCCATCACAATTGGCACCGACCTGGACTCGAGCGGTTCCATCAATGCCACGGTGGGCGACATTACCGCGACGACTACGCTGGTCGTCGGTCAGCATGTCAAGGGTGACATCACCGCGGGCTCCGGCATTGACGCCGACATCAACGTAGGTGGCGACTTTGGCGGCACGATCACGGCCGACGATGGCGACATCAGCGACCTGACCGTTACCGGCACTGTTGACGCGAGCCTTGGCAACGTGGTCATCGATGCCGATGGCAATCTGACCATGACGGCCGGCGCCATCGACACCAGCAGCGACGGCAATGACATTCTCATCACCTCCGATGGTGACATGAACGTGACCGTCACCGGCACCGTGATCGCGCGTGCTGGCGAAACGCTGTCCTTCACGGCGGACGCCGATGCCGACAATTCGGGCGATATCGCTTCGATCTCGTCGACCGGTGCCTGGACGGCTGCGGGCACGATCACCGTGGCGGGTGAAAACGTCACGAGCGTCTCTTCGGATGCCGCTCTGGCCTTTACCTCGATTACCGCCGCGACCAATGTTGATTCGGTCAGTGGCGTCGGTATCACCGGTGCTATCACCGCTACCGACGGCAAGGTGACCCTGGTGGATGCCAACACCGGCAACTACACCGGCACGATCAACGCCAACACGGCCACGTCGGCTTCCCCGCTGATTACGGTCATCGACAACGAGATCGTCTACACCATTGAGTCCGACGCCACGGCGGCCCAGGCCGAATTCGACCTGCAGGTCACCGGTGCCGGCGGGACCATCACGGCGGCGAGTGTCGCGGTGACTGTCCTTGACGGCTCGGACTATGACATTTCGCTCAAGACCAATAACGAAGACGGCTCCATCAATGACGCCGAATTCGACCTGACGTCGCTGACCTTCGCGGCGGCGACGACCAGCCGCGACTTGGGCACCGTGACGGTCGATGGTGATGTCAACAACATCACCCTCTACAGCGGTGTAACGCCGGGCAGCGTCGACAACCTGATCATCCAGGGCAACCTGGCCAACACGTTGACGACCTCGTCGATCAACTTGCTGGCGGCCAGCTCCTTCGGTGGCGCCCAAGCGACGGCCGCTCTGGCGGACACCTACACGCTGCAGCTTGGTGGCGACGATCCTGTCGCAACGCAGATTGATGGCACCTTCACCATTCCGCTCGAAGCGGCCGCTGGCAATGACGTGCTGGTAGCCGGTGCGACGGCCAATGGCAGCTTTGGCGAGGACAATTTCTCCCAGGTGCTCTTCGGTGAAGCCAGTGATTCCGAGGCGACCGTAACCTACACCGCCGGTGCGGTGACGGGTCTGGGCGGCTCCGGTGGCGACGTCACGGTGGTGGCCGATCTCTCCGATGCGGTCGACCTAAGCGACTTTGCTGGCTCACTGACGATTGACGGCGACATTACCGCAGCCGGCTCGCTGGCCGTGGGTAGCCCGACGAACCTGACCATCACCGGTACGGTTGACGGTCCGCTCACCGGCGACAGCATCGGCAACGATCTGACGACGGGCGATGTCAACGCGGACGTCACCATCGCCGGTGGCGTTGGTAACGATCTGACCGTCGGAACCATTGGCAACGACGCGACCGTCAGTGTTGACACGGTGGGCGGCGCCACGGAAGTTGATGGCGACATTGATCAGGGCTCGACGCTCTTGATCGGTTCCGATTCCAGCAGTGGCGACGACACCATTGACGACGATGTGACGATCACGGGCGACATGAACGGCGTCATCATCATTACCGGTGACAACGACGAGACGATCGACATTCAAGGTTCGATGGGCTCGGTAGTGGCTGTCATTGGTAACATGGGCACCGTGCAGTCAGCCGGTGACCTGGGTGCCGTTGGCGGTGGTTCGGTCATAGCGGCCACGGGCCAGATCGACACGGTGCAGAGTCTTGACGGCGACGTCAATGCTTACGTCTTCACCGGCGGCGACGGTTCCGCCATGGATATTCTTGCTGACGACGGCGCGGTGACGGGCCAGTTCGCAGTGGGTATGCGTGATGGCGTATCGCAGCTGACGATTCAGAGCGGCAGCGATCAGGACCAGGTCGACTTTGACGGTGGCGCAGCCGCTGTCCAGGCAGCCGCCGGTGCCTTCAGTGGTGCTGCGGACGCCTTTGGCGACATCATTCTGGGTGACGCCGGCAACGACGACATCACCATCAGCAACGAGAACGGCACGACCGGCGCCGATGTCACGGGCACGATCTACATCGGTGGCGATTACACCGGTCTGATCGAGAGTGACTCAAGCATCGCCGACGTGACGGTCGACGACGATACCGATATGTCGAGCCTGCTGGACGATTCGGCCGTGTTCACCGCTCTGGCGGCGGGCCTGACCGATGCCGCCGATCTGGCGGCCGAGATTGCTATCCTGGCCGAGTTGAATGACCTCGACGATGGCGACATCGAACAGGAATACGGCAACGACGGCGAGGCGGTCGACTGGACCGGTGGCACCAGCAGTGGTATCCAGGCTGAGAGCGCGGGCAACGTGCTGGTCGCGGGCGACATCAACATTGGTGTCGAAGTGATCGACAGCATTGGCTACATCGTCTCGCAGAACGGCAGCGTCACGCTGACCGCCCACGCGGGCAACGCCATTGGCAGCATTGTCGCCTCGCAGGATATCGATGCGACGATCATCTCGGAAGGCACCGTGGCCACGGACACGATCGTGGCTGGCTCCATTGCCAACGTACCGGACTGGTTCACCGGCGGCATCTTGTCTGAGGTCGGCGACATTAACGCCAC
>Ga0180431_10006297_pt1 | contig 14129 bp, 11 predicted proteins | sample SS_ome_11_FD_132459 | JGI IMG/M metagenome (GOLD analysis project Ga0180431, IMG submission 132459) | Hypersaline lake sediment archaeal communities from the Salton Sea, California, USA - SS_1_MS_1 metaG | ecosystem: Environmental > Aquatic > Non-marine Saline and Alkaline > Hypersaline >... | reverse complement strand
GAAGAAGATCAATTGTGCAGGTGTCGGATCGTCGATCTCTGATTCCTTTGCAAAGCCGGGCGGGGTGCCTGATCCCGGTGGATAGGGCAGGCCGTTGATCGACTGGCTCAGGTTGTAGCTTCGCGTCCGCCGAAGATTCAGCAGTTTTCCTCCCGGGGTGCGCACGCGGGATCTGTCGGACGGGCACCGGTAAATTTCGGTCGATTTGTTGTATTTGAAAAGCAGGCCGCGCTCGATATTTTCGGTAGTTGTGTCGAATGGCGCCAGCCCGGAACACCATGTCAGGTTATCGCTGAAACCCGCCGATTGCTTGTCGGTGCCGACATAATAGACGTTGCGGTTCGGCAGCAGAATACCGTCATGGTCCAGCGAATAGAGTCGGGCGCAAACCTGAAGCTGCCTTAGGTTGTTCAAACACGTCACTTCTCGCGCCTTTGCCCGGACCAGTGATAGAGCCGGCTGCAACAGCGCCATGATAATGGCGATTACAGCGATGACGACCAGCAGCTCGACCAACGTCAGGGCCGGGCGAGAGCCTCCCACTCGCATGCGGGCAGCCGTTCCTTCGAGCAAATCAGAGGTTTTGTGATCAGCGTGCGATCTTTGCGTGGAATATTGCATCCTGCATCCTAATATCAAATCTTTGGTATTTTACTCATACAGTACCAATATCCGGATTGTTCGGCATGGAAAATACCCAAATTAAGCGATCTTTTTGACTGGATTTGGCTTGTGTTCTGAGGCTCCGGCTGTATAATGACGTAACTTTGTACAATTAGGCAGGTTGAACGGATTCCACCATGGCAAGGAACCGAGGAAAAAAAGCTCTCTACGAGGTAATGAGCAAGGCTCGGAGCAGGCAGGGTTACGGCAAGACTGTCGAGCCGATGCACCCGAAGAAAACTGAAGAAGAAAAACCGGTCGCCCAGCCGTCGAAAGCGATGGCAGACTGGTGGAAGAGACCGAGAATTGCCCAGTTTAACGCGGGCAGATTCGAGTTCTCCGTGCCGTACCAGGCCGCAATCGCGCTGGGATTGGTCCTTGTGCTGATGTTACTGGGCTCCTATCGGCTGGGTCAGAAATCGGTCGTACCGGCTCTGGCGAGCGACAAATCAACGCAGGGACCCGAAAAGGTCGATCCGGCAAGCACCGCCGGACTGGATACGGACGATTTGGCGCAGCCTTCTCCGTCGGCTGAAAAGGATGTGTCGAGTCAGGATGCGACGCCAATCGAAGATGTGACTGCGGACGTTGAAAAAGAAGAAGTTAAGCCCGAAGAGCCGAAGGGCAATAATGTGATTGTCCTTGCTCACTCCGGCAGGTATGCTGATTTGGTTCCGGTGGTGGAGCACTTTGACCAGCACGGTGTTGCTCTGGAGGTTGTGCCGCTTAAGAACGGGCAGTATCAATTGAGAACTGTAGAACGATATGTGAGAAATCCGGCCATACCCGGTACGGCCGGATTCGAAGCCAAAGTCAAGATAAGAGACGTCGGCAAGCTGTACAAGGGCAATGCCCCAGCCGGCCTTGACACTTTTGCGCCACATTATTTTTCAGATGCGTACGGCGACAACGTCGAAGATTAGTTTTAGGAGAAATATTGAATGTCGATTGATCCATCATTGAAGGTCAAAGGCGCTCTGGAGAGGCATCGCAATGTGCTGTCGCGAGCGGAGCGCATTGAAAAGCTTAAAGAAGAAGAGAAATGGTCCGACGGGGACTCAGTGCTGGGTCTCCAGAAAGTTGGCCATCGCAAGAGTCACGCCGGCCGCAAGGCCAAAGAGGCTGCCGACACGGAAGCAGCTACGGAAGTAGAAGCCGGAGCAGAAGAAGCTACCCCGGCAGCAGAATAATCGGGCAATTGGGACCGAGTACCCACGACGCAAAGAGACGTAGGACTCGGCATTCCCGGACAACCAAAAAGGGGCTGCAATCGACAGCCCCTTTTGCACACGAAAGACAGGTGAGAAGTGGGATTACCTAAAGAGTTCTCATCTCCCGAGATGTTCATCCGCCCGTCGTTATGGGCGAGGGAGACGTCGTGGCGGCTGCCGTTCGCAGTTTTACTTTTTGTCATGGGATTTTTCTGCACTGTCTCGGCGGACGATCAACCACAGTGGGGCCGGAGATTTTCCAGGAATATGGTGTCGGATGAGACCGGTCTTCCCGACGGCTTCGATCCGGCTACAGGCAGGAATATCAAATGGATCGCTCCACTCGGCACCGAGACGTATTCCACACCTGTGATCTCGGATGGGAAAGTTTTCATAGGCACCAATAATGAAAGGCCGCGCGATCCTCGCCACAAGGGAGATCGCGGCGTGCTGCTGTGCCTGAACGAGAAAGACGGCACTCTCTGCTGGCAGCTCGTCGTCCCCAAGTTCATTCCCATGCGATTTCGGGACTGGCCCAAAACGGGCATCTGCTCGCCGGCAACCGTGGAAGCAGACAGGGTGTACATTGTCAGTAATCGCGGCGAGGTGATGTGTCTTGATATTGAAGGCATGGCCAACGGTAACGACGGGCCGTATAAAGATGAAAGCAGGCACATAACTCCGGCGGGCGAGGACCTAATAGGTATCACCCCTAAAGACGCCGATATTCTCTGGCTTTTCGACATGCAATCGGAATTGGGAGTTCACCAGCATGACTCGGCGCATAGTTCGATTCTGCTGCATGGGGACTATCTTTATGTCAACACCAGCAATGGTCTCGACGACAAGCATACTCATATTCCGGCGACTGATGCCCCGAGCCTGATTGTGCTCGATAAGAAAACAGGGCGGCTCATTGCCAAAGACGGCGAGAGAATCGGGCCCCGGATCTTTCACTCGACATGGTCGTCGCCGGCGATGGGGACTGTCGACGGCCGCAGCCTGGTATTCTTCTGCGGGGGCGACGGTGTCTGTTATGCGTTTGAAGCCCTCCAATCGCCGCCGGCTACGGGCAAACTCAAAAAAGTCTGGAGATTCGACTGTGATCCGGCGGCCCCAAAAGAAAATGTTCACCAATATGTCCGAAATCACAACGAGAGCCCCAGCAACGTTAAGAGCATGCCTGTTTTTCACAACGGCAGGTTGTACGTTACTTACGGGGGCGATATCTGGTGGGGCAAGAATCAGGCGTGGCTGAAGTGCTTCCGCGCTGCCGGCACGGGCGACATTACGGCCTCTGCCGAACTCTGGACCTACCCGGTTGAGCGCCACTGCTGTTCCACGCCCGCCGTCCACAACGGCCTGGTTTTTGTGGCGGATTGCGGCCGCATGATTCATTGTGTAGACGCCGAAACCGGAAAGCCTTATTGGACACACCAGACCAAAGGAGATATGTGGGCTTCGACACTCGTGGCTGACGGAAAGGTTTATGTCGGCACCAGAAGGGGCGATTTCTGGGTGCTCGCCGCGAGCAAGGACAAGAAGGAAATCAGCTCGATCAAACTGGACGGCCCCATTCACGCATCACCGATCGCAGCCAACGGCGTGCTTTATGTTGCTACAATGAAAAACCTCTACGCGATCGAAGGATCAACACGTTAGCAGGTTCTACCGAAGGAGACGATAATGAAGGGAATTATTTCTTGCCTGTTCATATTCGTCGCCGGAATCTTCCTCCTATCTTCCGGCGATAACTGCGCGCATGCGGCAAGCCGCAGTGTCGAGCAATGGACTCGTTTCGAAAATGTATTCACCGGCTCTACGGACTACGCGAATCCCGTGCAGGACGTCGAAGTGACGGTGGAGTTCAGGTCGCCCAGTGGGAGCAAGAGGACTCTTCTTGCTTTCTGGGATGGGGGCCGGAAATGGCGAGTTCGCTTTTCGCCCGATATGCGAGGCAAATGGACCTACAAGACATCCTGTTCGGACAAGTCGGATAATGGCCTTAATAATAAGACAGGTTCGTTCGAATGCCGCCGGTACAAGGGTGACCTTTCCCTTTTCAAACGGGGCGAGCTGCGTCTTTCGAAGAATCGGCGCTATTTCGAGCACTCCGACGGTACGCCGTTCTTCTTCCTTTCCGATACCGTTTGGTGCGGCCCATTGCTTTCGGACATGGATGACTGGGATGTTTTTCTAAAGGATCGAGTGGAAAAGGATTTCACGGCGATTCAGTTTGTAATGACTCAATGGCGCATGGCAAAGACGGATGCGGACGGAAATCCGACCTTTACGGGAAAGGAGAATATCAAAGTCAATCCGGCGTTTTTCCAGCGGATGGACAAGTACGTCAATACTATTAACGACGCCGGGCTTGTGGCCGTGCCGGTTCTGCTCTGGGCCATCCGCGGCGACGACAATCCCGGCTATTACCTGCCCGAAAGCCAGAAAATCGCGCTGGCGAAATACATGGTAGCCCGATACGGCGCGCATCAGGTCATCTGGTTTCTCGGCGGCGACGGCAAATACAGCGGCCAGGGCGGCAACAGTTGGCACCGCGTCGGCCGGGCAATCTTTAACAAGGATCAGCATCGCCTGGCGACGATGCACCCCGGCGGCAAGAGTTGGGTCGGCAAAGAATTCCGAAACGAGCCGTGGTTCAGCTTCGTGGGCTATCAGAGCGGACACGGCGACGACGAGCGGACCTTCCGCTGGCTCAACCAGGGACCGCCCGCGACCGAATGGAACAATAAGCCGAATCTGCCGGTAATCAATATCGAGCCGAACTACGAAGCTCACAACGGCTACACCTATCGCAAAGTCCACAACGACCTTTCGGTGCGTCGTGCCGCTTACTGGAGCCTTCTGGTCTCTCCCACGGCGGGCGTCACCTACGGCGGGCAGGGAATCTGGGGCTGGCATACCAAAGTCCAGGCTCCGGCCGATCACGTCAGCACCGGCCTTGGCTCGCCCTGGCATATCGCCAAGGACCTGCCCGGAGCCTTCAGCATGAAATATCTGCACGAATTCTTCAAATCCATCGACTGGTGGCGACTGATTCCTGCCCAGGAGATTCTAACGTCCCAACCAGGTAAAAAAGATGCCTCGAAATTCATCGCCGCCTCAAAATCGAAGGCCGGCGATCTGGCGGTTGTCTATCTGCCGGAAGGCGGTTCGGTAACGCTCAAAACCGATTCTCTAAAGAAGGATCTGACCGCCCGGTGGTATCACCCCCGCACCGGCGGCTGGCTCGCCGGCGGCAAAATCGAAAAATCCCCGCAGACTTTCAAGACGGCCGACAGAAACGACTGGGTTTTGCTGATCAAGGCAAGATAATTGATGATTTTGCATGAGGTAGCAGCAGATGAAAATAGTAAGAGGGCTTCCGTGGGTGGGTGTAATAACATTATTATTATCATTATCTGCCCCGGCAACGGAGTGGCCGCAGTGGCGAGGGCCGTTCTTTAACGGCTCTACGGACGAGAAGAATCTGCCGCATTCCTGGGGCGAAAACCAGAACGTTGCCTGGATCAGCCCTCTTCCGGGCGCCAGCGGAGCGACTCCCGTTATCTGCAATGACAGGATTTTCGTAAGCTCCATGGTCGGGCGGGGGCCGGGGTTTGTCGCCCTGTGTTTCGACGCCGCAGACGGCAGGAAACTGTGGGAGAAATCCGTCGGCTCGGATTCGCGGCGATTCCCCCGCAACAACATGACGTCGCCTTCTCCGGTAACCGACGGCAAGTCCGTATTTTTCCTTTACGGCAGCGGTCATCTGGCAGGCTTTGACTATGATGGCAAAGAACTCTGGTCGCGCAATATTGAAACGGATTACGGCAATCTCGCACTGAAGTTCGGATACGGTTCAAGCCCCTTGCTTTTAGACGGCAGGCTTTTCATTGTAGTGATACGCCGAAATGAACCCTATCGACCGCCGGGGGCCGATGGGCCGCTCGATTCGTATCTGATGGCTCTCGATCCGAAGACCGGCAGGACCATCTGGAAACAGCAACGTCCGACCGACGCTTTCGATGAGGCAATGGAAACGTATAGCACGCCGGTCCCGTACATCCGCAATGGGAAGACTGAAATCCTCAACACCGGCGCCGATTTCGTCACCGCCAACGATCCGAAGACGGGAAATGAACTGTGGCGTTTTGAGTACTGGACGAGAAAAGTCCGCGATTCGAGAGTTATTCCCTCTCTCGTTACCGGCGACGGGCTCATATTCGGCTGTCGGCACAAGCACGGCGGCATTTTCGCTCTCGAGCCTGGCAGGTCGGCGCGCATCGTATGGGAATTTGATTCGCCCGTTCCGGATTGCAGCACGCCATTGTATTACAATGGTCGCCTGTACGTGCTCGACGGCATAAAGCATGGGAAAGTAGTGACATGCCTCGATCCCAAAACCGGCCGGCAGTTCTGGCAGGGCAAGATCGGCGGACGCGGCCCCTGGCGCGCATCACTAACCGGCGCCGACGGCAAACTCTACTGCATCAACGAAACCGGGGAGATCGTAGTGCTCGCCGCAGGCGGCAGCGAGTTCAAAGTCATCTTCGAGACCAAAACAGATGAGACACCCATCCAGTCGTCAATTGCAGTCGCCAACGGCCGATTGTTTATTCGTACCGCCAAGAACCTTTACTGTATAGGCAAATAGGGAGAGTAATCATGCGCAAGATGACCCTGATTGTAGGGGCAACCCTATGTGGTTGCCCTGGGTTGCTGTTGGCATTGTCGACGGAAGGGCGGCCACATGGGGCCGCCCCTACAGGTGTCGGCAAGGTCTGGCCCGCCGGGGCGTGGGAGCGGGCAAAGCCGGAACAAGTCGGGATGGATAAGAGCCTGCTGGAAAAAGCGCGAGACTATGCGCTTACCGGCAGCGGATCCGGGTGTTTCACCCGGCACGGCAAGCTCGTGATGCAGTGGGGCGATCAGAAAAAGCGATACGATCTGAAGTCATCGACAAAGGCAATCGGTGTAACAGCGGTGGCGCTGGCGCTCAAGGACGGCAAGATCGAAAACCTGCATGATGCCGCTAAGAAATATCATCCGGCTTTGGGAATCCCGCCAAAGTCGAATGCCATGACGGGCCGGCTCGACAAGATAACGCTGTTTCATTTAGCCACCCAGACGGCGGGTTTCGACAAGAGCGGAGGCTACACAAAATTGATGTTCGAGCCCGGCACAAAGTGGGCCTACAGCGACGGCGGGCCGAATTGGCTGGCCGAGTGCGTGACGCTCGTGTACAAGCGGGACCTGCAGGAACTGATGTTCGATCGAGTATTCGGACCTATAGGCATCACCAGAAGCGATCTTAGGTGGCGTAACAATGCGTATCGAGACAAGGAAATCGAAGGCGTTATGCGGCGTGAGTTCGGCTCGGGTATCCACGCCAACGTCAACGCTATGACGCGCATAGGATATTTGTATCTACGGAATGGCCGCTGGCGCGATGAGCAGATTATTCCTTCGTCGTTTGTCGATATGGCGCGGAAAGTGCCGAAAGCGGCGGGGGGGCTGCCGGTCGTCAAGAGCGAAACCTACTTTAACGCTTCCGACCACTACGGCCTGCTGTGGTGGAATAACGCCGACGGGACAATGGCAAGAGTGCCGCGAGATGCATACTGGTCGTGGGGACTTTATGACAGTCTGATCGTGGTGATACCGAGTCTCGACGTTGTTGCTTCGCGAGCGGGCAAGTCGCTGAACAAGCAATGGAGTTCGAGCTACAGGGCCATCGAGCCGTTTATCGAGCCGATTGCAATGGCGGCAAAAGCGAAGAGCGCTCCGCCTTATCCGCCGAGCCCGGTGATAAAGGGCATCAAATGGGCGCCCGTCGATACGATTGTTCGCAAGGCCTCCGGCAGCGACAACTGGCCTGTCACCTGGGCCGACGACGGCAATCAGTACTCGGCATACGGCGACGGCTGGGGCTTCAGGCCCAAAACGAAAAAGAAACTCAGCCTCGGAATCGTGAAGATCTCGGGACCGCCCACGGATTTCCAGGGAGTCAACGTGCGCACGGAAACCGGCGAGCGTTTCGGCCAGGGGGCCAACGGTGCAAAGGCCAGCGGGATGCTGATGGTTGACGGCGTCCTCTACATGATGGTGCGAAACACAGACAATTCGCAGGTCGCATGGTCAACCGATCACGGCAAGACGTGGAAATGGTGCGACTGGAAATTCACGACGAGCTTCGGAGCGCCGGGCTTCCTGAACTTCGGCAAGAATTATGCCGGTGCGAGAGATAACTTCGTCTACGTTTATTCGCAGGATGCCGAGACTGCCTACGATGCGGCCGACGCGATGGTGATGGCGCGAGTGCCGAAGGACAAAATTCGAAATCGCACGGCTTATGAATTTTTTAAGGGGCTCGATAACTTTAGCCGTCCGACCTGGACAAAGGACGTTCAAAAGAGAGAACCGGTATTTGTCAATCCGGGGAATTGTTATCGCCAGCAGGTTACCTACAACGCGGGACTGAAAAGGTATCTGTGGTGCCAGGTCCTGCCGAAGAGCAAGGATTCGCGAGGTCCCCGATTTCAGGGCGGCTTCGGAATTTACGACGCTGCCGAACCGTGGGGGCCCTGGACGACGGTGTTCTATACCCAAAAATGGGACGTCGGCCCGGGCGAGACGAATTCCTTTCCGACCGGGTGGATGAGCGATGACGGCACGATATGCCACCTGGTCTTCTCAGGCGACGATCATTTCTCAGTGCGCAAAGCGACGTTGACAGTGATTGAATAAGAAGATTTAAGCTTTGGCGAATCCGTTGATTATGTCGGAGACCTTTTCGAGAATGTGATCGGGCTTATAGGGAAACAGCGGCAAGTCCTCTCTTGCGGTGATTCCACTCAAAACGAGAGCCGTTTCTATTTCCGACTCAATCCCTGAGATAATGTCGGTGTCCATCCTGTCGCCAATAATCAAGGTTTCTTCGCGACGGCAGCCGATCTTCTTTATCGCGTGGCGCATGATAAGCGGATTTGGCTTGCCGATGAAGTACGCCTTTCTTCCGGCCGCCATTTCTATCGGAGAGATTAAAGCCCGGCAGGCCGGGGCGATTCCTCTTTCGGTCGGGCCGGTCAGATCGGAATTTGTGCCGATCAACCTCGCGCCGTTCGACACGAGCTGGACGGCGAGTTCGACCTGCTCATAGTTGTAGGTGCGCGACTCGCCCACGATGACATACGTCGGATCCACGTTGTCGATATGAAAGCCCGCGTTGTAAAGGGCGTTAATCAGACCGGCTTCTCCTATCGCATAAACGCCGGCATTGGGATTCTGCCCGGCGAGGAAGCTCGCCGTCGCTAGAGCGGAGGTATAGAAGCAGTCGGTTTCGACCTCGATGCCCATTCGTGAGAGTTTGCGCTCCAGCTCCACCGGCGACTTGGCGCTGCTGTTGGTCAGAAAGAGAAATCTTTTGTTCTCTTTCTTGAGCCATCCGACGAAATCCCTGGCGCCATCGACGAGCCGGTCGCCGTGGTATATGACGCCGTCCATGTCACAAATGTAACCTTTCTTGTCTGTCAGCCTGGCCATAGATCGGCATCCTTTCCGCTAACTGTCTTGAGTGAGCCGCCCGAACAACGTCAGGGGGCTCGTTTCTGTTATTTTCACTTGCGCAAACTGTCCGGCAAGTGATTGCGGCCCGTTAAAGACGACGATATAATCCGTTGAGGTTCTGCCGACCAATTGTGGATTGTCGTTGCTTTCGGCAGAATTCAGATGCGGCTTCTTGCTCAGACCTTCCACGAGAACTTCTACCTGCCTATCAAGAAAATCCCTGCTGAGCTCATCACTGATTTCTTCCTGCACGGCGAGAAGCTCGACATTTCGCCTTTGCTTGATCTCGCCCGGCACAGTATCCTGCAAGTTCTTATCAGACGTCGTGCCGGGCCGGGGGGAGTACTTGAAGATAAAGGCGTTTTTGTATCGGGCCTTCTCGACCAGTTCGACTGTGGCCTTAAAATCTTCTTCGGTCTCACCGGGGAAGCCGATGATGAAATCACCCGCGATTGAAATCCCCGGCACGATCTCTCTGGCGCGGCCGAGCAGGTCCAGATACCGTCGGCTGCTGTAATTGCGGTTCATCGCCTTGAGTATTTTGTCCGAGCCGCTTTGGGCGGGGATGTGGAGGTACTCACAGACCTTGGGCGATCCGGCCATTACCTGCATTATATCGACGAAGTATTTCTCGGCCGGATAGCTCGTGACGAATCTGATCCATTCGATTCCGTCGATTTCACCGGCCGATTCGAGCAGGTCCGCCAGAGACCATGTCCTTTCGCCGGCTTTGTACTCGTACGAATTCACCGTCTGCCTAGCAATGTAACCTGCTTGACTCCGTGCTCGGCAAGCCTTCGTATCTGCTCGATTATCGCTTCGGGCGGGCGGGAAATCTCGGGCCCCCGCACATAAGGCACTACGCAGTATGAACAGAAATTATTACATCCCCGCATTACCCGGACAAAAGCCTGCGCCGGGATACTCTCAGCTTCAATGCCGTAGGCGGACTCGAATTCCTCAAGCATCCGACTCTGCTGCTGTGAACTTTTCCCGCGGATCTTCTCGGTCACCGCCAGACTCTTCTTTCCTTCCTGCAAGGCATTTGCTATCAACTCGCTTATTTGAGGAATTTCGGCCGGGCCGCAGACTATGTTGACCGCCTCGTGCTCGAGCAGTTTGTCGCCGAGCCGCTGGGCCATGCATCCGATGACGCCGACCACAAGCTCGGGCCTGGACTTTTTGAGATGCTTTAAATGCCCCAGATGTGAAAGAACGCGCTGCTCGGCATGTTCCCGCACGGAACACGTATTAATCAAAACAACGTCGGCGTCCCTGACACTTTCGCTCAGACCGAATCCGGCGTCTTCAAGCGCAGCAGTAACCAATGCCGTATCCAGCTTATTCATCTGGCAGCCGAAGGACTTTATATGTACTTTCTTCTGGCTCATGAACTGCGTACTATAGTTGATTTCATCGTTCTATTCAATTGTATCAACGCTGACTATTTCCGACTCATTCCTTCTTTTGTTTACATTTTCGCCGTTCTTCTGGTAAGATGCCCGAAATATTTGCTTGTAGGCATGATACATTTGATTGCATGAGGCTAAAGTGGAATTTTTCTCTGACTTTGTCTATAAAGCCAACGACATTCTGTGGGGCCCCATAACGATTATCCTGCTTGTCGGCACGGGATTGTACGTGACGATCAGGCTGCGGTTCATTCAGGTTCGACACTTCTGGCATTCGATCAAGTGCATCTCGGGCAAATTTGACGAATCGGCAGAGAAGGGCGACATTTCCCCTTTTCAGGCGCTTTGTGCCGCACTTTCGGCGACTATCGGGACGGGGAACATTGTCGGCGTGGCCACTGCCGTTGCCCTGGGAGGCCCCGGAGCGGTATTCTGGATGTGGATAACAGCGCTTGTGGGGATGGCGATGAAGTTTTCGAGCTGCTCGCTGGCCCTGAAATATCGCGTGATACACGAGGACGGTTCGGCGTCCGGCGGGCCGATGTACTACCTCGAAAAGGGGCTTGGCCTGAAATGGCTCGCGATTATTTTCGCTCTCTGCGCGGGATTCGCATCATTCGGGATCGGCTGCGCCGTCCAGGCCAATTCCGTTGCCGATGGCCTGCTCAAAATTCTTCCAGAATCAGTTGGGAAGGCAAGATTCGGTGCGGATATGCCGCTATTTGGCGGCTGGTCTATCGCAGAACCTGTCATTGGGATCATTTTGGCTGTTGTGGTCGGCATCGTCGTTATCGGGGGAATAAAGAGAATCGCAACGGTCGCCTCGAGAATTGTGCCGCTGATGTGTACAATTTACGTCTTATGCTCGGTGACGATTCTTGTGAAGAATTATTCGGACATTCCGCAGGCCTTTTCTCAGATTTTCCGCTACGCCTTCCATCCCCTGGCCGCGGGCGGGGGGTTCTTCGGCTTCGTCCTGGCCAGGACAATTGAAAGAGGTGTCGCCCGGGGCATTTTCAGCAATGAATCCGGGCTCGGGTCGGCGCCGATGGCTTACGCGGCGGCGAAGACTCACGAAATGGCTCGTGCAGGATTTGTCGCGATGCTCGGTCCGTTTATCGATACTATTGTAGTCTGTAGTATGACGGCATTAGTGATTATCATCTCCGGTCTGTGGCAGGTGAAATCTCCGGACGGCACGGTTCTTTATGGCCCCGGCGCCCAGGGTCAGCCGAAGAGGATATTATTAGAAGGCGAGAATGTTGAGGTAGCAGCGCCCGTCGGTGAAGATGCCCAACCATATCAAAAGGATGACGGCACGCCCTACGTCATTCCGACCGGAGCCGGATTGACATCGGACGCCTTCGAGCATTGTCTGCCGGGCATCGGTGCGTTTGTAGTCTCTATCAGTCTGGTATTCTTCGCCTACTCGACAATCATTTCCTGGTCGTATTACGGCGACCGTTGTTTTGAATATCTCCTTGGCCCGAGGGCTATCCTGCCGTATAGATATATTTTCTGCTTCATCCTGGTTGTTGGTGCAGTGGGGGGGCTGGACGTTGTATGGAAAATGGCCGACAATCTAAATGTTCTGATGGCTGCTCCTAACCTTATCGCATTATTACTTCTGGCCGGTAACGTGGCGAAAGAAAAGAACGATTATATAGAACGCATGAAAGACTCAAACCTTCTCTAATCCTGTCGATCAGGCCGCCAGTTGCCTGAATTTGGCTCCCGAAGCTATCAATTCGATCGTAAATCCAAAAGTGCAAACGACGATGCCGGCGCCCAACTGATCGCCCGCACGCAGCAAGGTGATAAATGCCAGAAGCAATCCGATAAGAGTTATGAAAACATGAAAAAGCGATATCTTGTACAGTAGACTCTTCGGTGTGATGAATACCGGAATAACGGATACTACGGCAATGGCGAAGATCATCCAGCCGAGAGCGCCCGTGTGATATCCTGCCTGGTACATTGAATTTTGATCGAATACGTCCCGTATTCCGGGCATTCCAGACACTCGGGATATGCGAATATGAACCCAGGGCAGGAAAAAACCCAGGATTACCAGCGCCACGCCGGCGAGTATAGCCATATCGAGTCTGGAAAAAGTGTCCTGTCCTCGTAGTGCGCTCGATTTACCCATGGCTTCTAGCAGTTCGCTTCCCTCTTCGGAAGTGATTTTGCCGTCTTCTATCATTCGGAGAATTTTTGCTCTCTCCGGGCCCGGACCGGCGGCCTTTGATGCCTTACCGATCTCTTTTAGCAACGGTACGAGGAACTGGATGATCAGAATCAATAAAAAAGGTATGGCCACAACGAACGTCCCGGCTACATATTCCTCCAGGTCCGCGCGATAGAGGTGGATGTAACGCTCCAGGCGGAAGACCAAAAGCAATAACGTTAGTGCCGTGACGACGAGAACGGAAAGACATAGGGATTTGAGTAGTTTTAAGCTGGTCCTGGAACGAAGGATAATGTATACGACCAGCAATATGATGATTTGGCCGATAAACAACCAGGCGTATCCACTTGGAAGTATTTCTGACATTTCAATCTCCTGTCTACTTGCGTGTTTTCAGAATAAACGTGGCGTCTTTGACGCTCATTCACCTCGCTCTATCGAGTCGGGGATTTCTTTTCAAATTGCTGCCGATCAGGCCGCGAGGCGCTTGAATTTTGCCAGGGAGGCGTAAATCCCAATTAAGAATCCCACCAGGCATACGACAATGCCGATTCCGAGGCGATCTCCGACCCGAACCAGAACGCTGATTACCAGGGCCGTTCCCACAAAGTTAAGGAATATCTGCAACATGGATACCTTGTAAAGAAAACCCTTGGGAGTTACGATTACAGGCACCGCCGACAAGACTGCTATGAAGAAGACCGCCCAACCGAGAGCACCGGCGTGGTAGCCTGATTGATAGCCGGAAATCCGGCCAAACAGAGGCGTCGTGGCGCGGATGTGAGCCCACGGCAGGAAAAAGCCCAGAATAACCAACGCCGCCGCAGCCAGCATGACAACGTCGGCTCGGCTGAATTTCTCTTCTCCTCTAAGTGCGGTCGATCTGCCCAAAGCATCGAGAAGCTCCTTCCCTTCGTCTGTGCCGATCTTACCTGCCTCGATCATCTCCATTATGCGCTTTCTTTCGGCGCTGTCGGCACTGTTGTCATCGTTCATCCATTTGGATAATAGTTTGAGACCTACCACGCCAAGGGCCACTATAATCGCTATTACCGGCAAGAAACCTATTTGCATAACACATCTCCT
>Ga0180431_10006296_pt1 | contig 14134 bp, 22 predicted proteins | sample SS_ome_11_FD_132459 | JGI IMG/M metagenome (GOLD analysis project Ga0180431, IMG submission 132459) | Hypersaline lake sediment archaeal communities from the Salton Sea, California, USA - SS_1_MS_1 metaG | ecosystem: Environmental > Aquatic > Non-marine Saline and Alkaline > Hypersaline >... | reverse complement strand
TGGTGCGATCATTCGTTGTGGTGAAACTCAGGCGATTGTGTGGAATGGTCTGAATTGTTGGGATCTGAACCAGAACGGTGTGGCTGATTTCTGCAGTCAGCACATTCGTCGTATGTTCGATGGCGAGTGTCCGTCAGAGTTCGTTCTGGAATACCCATGCGACCTACCCGGTGAGACGGTTAGCAAGGCTCGTCAGGCTGCCAAGGTATACGATGGCTACACATGTGAGGCAGTTGTGAGTTGTGAAGAATATGTCGCTTCGACATTTGATGTTTCGGAAACAATCGCAGCAAGACTATGTGCCTTCACAGAAGACCTGAATGGAGATGGGGACATCAATGTTCTGGATTGTCGTGGCGGCGATGGCCTGGACGGAGAAGATGGCCTGGATGGATTGCCAGGCAGACCGGGTCGTGATGGAGAAGATGGTGCTGTTGGTCCTGTCGGTCCGCAAGGTCCCGTTGGCCCACAAGGCCCTGCTGGTCCTGCCGGTACAGATGGCACAGATGGCCGAGATGGTGTTGACGGGGTTGATGGTGTCGATGGTGTTGACGGCCTAGATGGAGAAGGCTGTGAGCTTATCGATAACCTAGATGCCACATGCACGCTTACTTGTGCGGATTCTGATGTAATCATTCAGGATTGTGGTGAAGGTGCCGTTATTGAGGAAGACGTCCCAGTTGGTGGGATGTGTGGTGCTTTCGGTGGCGTGACTCTTGTCGCAATGTTGCTGCCGCTTGGTATCGCTAAGTTCCGTGGGCGTCGATATCTAAGCTAGCCCGAGTGTAGTCCCCAGGTCGGTATCGGCCTGGTGGACACCGATTGGTTTCGGCACTTGGGAGTGAAAAATGGCAGATCAAATTGTGGAAGTCAGTATAGTGTTCCGTGGTTTTGATGCCGAAAAGAATGCAGAAGCATTTATGCTATACATGGACACCATTGAGGGTATGTTAGGTACAATCAACGGCATCAAACATTTTGGCGGATGCGTACAGCACATAACTGATGAACCAGAAAACAAGCTTATCATATTTGATGGTGACACAGGTGATGAGTTTGATGGAGATGAGGTAGAATGAAGATCGTAGCACTCGAAGCAGAAAACGTTAAGCATCTCAAAGTCGTGAACATTAAGCCAGACGGTTCTCTTGTTGTCATTGGCGGTGACAACGCTCAGGGTAAGACGTGTGTACTTGATTCTATAGAATACGCTCTTGGTGGTGCAGGTGCGATCCCATCTCAACCGATTCGCAAGGGAGAGAAGAAGGCGAGAGTAGTTCTGGATCTTGGTGAGATTCAAGTTACAAGGACTTTCACGCCCGGTGGAACCAAAGTTGTAGTCAAAAGCAAGGAAGGGGCTACATTTGCGTCTCCACAGGCGATGTTGGATAAGCTTGTTGGTGAGCTAACGTTTGATCCACTAGAATTCTCTAAGATGGATGCGAAGAAGCAGGCCGCTGTGTTGAAGACTCTGGTTGGTCTTGATTGCGACGAAATAGACGCACGATACAAAGAATTGTTCGATAGGCGGACGGTAGTCAACAGAGAAGGGAAGGCGACGAAGGCTACTCTTGAGGGAGTGGAGAAGCACGATGGTGTCCCGTCAGAGCCTATTTCTGTTCAGGAGTTGAGCGATCAGTATGCAGAAGCGGTTTCTCGTGGGACACAAATTGAGAGTGTTAGAAGAGGTTTGATCGAGGACAAGAAAGAATTAGATCGTCTCAGAGAGTCTATGGAGAGACTGCAGGAAAAGATAGTCAGAGACACAGAACGGTTTGACGAATTGTGTAAGGACCAGCCGAATGCCGATCGCATTAGAGAGCAAATGAGGACGGCAGAAACGACAAATGCAAAGATAGAAGAGAATCTTGCCTACGACAAGACCGAAGCTAAGCTGGAAGAACTCCGGAAAGAATCCGGTTCACTGACCCAGCAGATGGCGGCGTTGAAAGAGACCAAAGCCAAGATGATCGCGGAAGCCGAGTTTCCAGTTGACGGTATGGCTATCGAGGATGGTGTTGTGACTTTCGAGGGTATCCCATTCGATCAATGCTCTACGGCTCAAAGGATCAGAGTGTCTGTTGCCATGGGGTTGGCGATGAATCCAGAACTACGGGTTCTTTTGATTAGAGAAGGTTCGTTGTTGGACGAACAGAATCTAGCTATGATAGCTGAGATGGCTGACGATTTCGATGCACAGGTGTGGATGGAACGTGTCTCAAAGGGAGATGAGTGTCAAGTCATCATTGAAGATGGTTCTGTGAAGGAATAGGGAGCGAGTTATGTCTGACAAGTGTGTTGATCTTGGTGAACTTCCGAATGGTGCTCATCTGTATCGTGAACCGGATGGGGTTGGTGGATATAAATACTTTTCTGACGAGGTAGGGTGTGGTGTAATCGTCTGGATCACGAGTCTGGTGTCAGAGGGTACGCTACTTGCTGCGATGACCCATGAACACAAGAGAGTTTATGATGAGGCAGTTGCTGCAAGACGACAAAAGTTGGATAGAGATATGTCTATCGAGCAGGCTGCTGCGACTGGTGGTTCGTTTATCCCAGAACGGGATGACGTAGCTACTGATGTCCCATTCGTGCCACCACCTGGGGAGTCTAGTTGATATGTCGAGAGAGTATAAAGACCCGAAAGAGCAAGCTCGTGAAATGGTTATGGACATCTGCTGTCGTATTGAGAGGATGTGCAGGTATTCTCCACTAGACGACAAAGAGGTTGGAGATGAGTCTATTAAGGACAGAACAATTGTCGCAGGCCTATATCGGCTCTACCGGAATAAAGGCGAAAGCGAAAAGGCAGCAGGTAAGTTGGCAAGGATTAACGCGATCAGACTTGTTTTGAACGAGGTGTTTGCATGAAACCACTTTGGGTTATCCAAGAGAATATGGATGGTGTTGATACGAGCGGTCTTAGAGAAGAGATAGTCCGTCATGGGATGATCTTTGATCTAGTGCCGCATAGGCTTGGTGGCCAATTGGGGTTTGGTCAATACGACCCACAACAATGTATCCTCTATTATGGTGAAATTGATTTTGTGCGACAGGTCATCACGAGAGCACCATTTATCCCAGGTGCGTGGTGTAATTTCAAGAACATGCAGTGTAGCACATACTACGCATATCTTGGCGAGCACCTACTGAACGACAGATACATCATGATGCCGGTGGGTGACCTGCTGAGGCAAATAGACAGGATAACAATCGATTGGTGCAGCGATCGTGTGTTTATTCGACCAGATAGCGGAGCCAAGCCATTCACAGGGTATGTTGTTGATATCAAGGAAAAGCACAAAATCGGACAGCTTGTAGAGTCTGTCGGTCCCGATACTCTAGTAGTGGTTGCACCAGCGAAGGCGATAACTGCGGAGTGGAGATTTGTCGTTTGTGATCGCAAGGTAGTAACCGGCTGTCGATATTTACCAACAGAATCACCAGACTACCCAGCCGACTCTTTGCGTCTTGCAGAAAAGGTCTCACAACTAGAATGGCAACCAGATCTGTGTTACACAGTGGACATAGCCGAATCAGAAGGTGAAATGCGCGTACTAGAACTCAATAGTTTCAGTTGCTCTGGTTTCTACGAGTGCGATCCTGCTGCTATTGTCGAACACGCTAGTTGTGTGGCCAGAGAAGAATGGGCTGATTATTGTGCGTAGATGGAGGGAAAGATGTTTGGATTGGGAAAGAAGCGGTATGACTTTTATCTAGGAGGGCCGATGCGTGGCTATCCAGATCTGAATTTCAAGATGTTCGCGTGGGCGGCTCATATGTTGAGGTCTAGGGGGTTCACTGTTTGGAACCCAGCAGAACATGCCAACTATTTGAAGTCATCTTTCGGGGAATGTATGATTGAAGACCTGAATGCTGTTATCAATCAGTGCCGAAAGATTGCCTTGTTGCCAGGGTGGAATAAGTCTCTTGGTGCCAACATGGAAGCCTTTTGTGCTTTCGCTTGTGGCAAAGAAGCTGTGGAGATTAAACTAAATGAGGACAAGACCGATTTCGATCTTGCCCCCTTTGTGTTGAGTCGGTATCGTCTACCGTATTCGGACGTACCGGAAGAACATTTTGATCCACACGAGTAGGAAACTACTTTTCTCCATCTGCTTTGTTTGGTCTGTCGTCTTCGTCTTCGTCTTTGTCGATGATGGACTGCAGTTCGTCTCTTTCTCTCTTGGTTGCTTCTAGATCGAATAGCACGTATTGGATGCATATACTCAGATCTCTTAGAGATCCACCTATCCTATCCATATTTGCCTTGAGTTGTTCCTGTCTGGTTTTTGTTTCGTCGACCAGCGGAGCCAATTCTTTCTGTTTCTCTGGTGGTAATTGAGCGATTTTGTTGATTAGCTCTCTCAGCTTTTTGTTGAACACTTCCTCGTTCATCCCTAACCGTCCTTCCGTGAATCCCACACCACATGCATATTTGGAGTTTGAACGATGTCGTCCGCGACGACAGTTATCCGCCCGAACCTTTTCTTTCCCGAAATCAAGCCTTCGTAGCAGTGGCTAATTAGTTCAGTACAACTGAATCTAAGAGTTTCTTTGAAATCGAACGCGAAGTCGTAGTCACTCCCAACAGCAGCTTTCGCTCTTTCTATTGCTGTTTCACGATCGAGCCATGTTTGCTGGTCTTGCGCCAGATCGCCGCATTGGGGCCTAGGAGGCCTCAAAACTATCAGATGGTCCGTCCGCATGAAGTCGATGAGATCTTCCACTATGACCCCTTCGCTGACCGCGTGGACGACCTTGTGGTTCCCCCCGTCGAGTTCTCCCACGTACAAACCTGCGTGATTCCACCAGCCTGGGATAAGAAACTTGTCAACGTATCCTTCGAATCTCCTGATCAGGATGTCTCCGGGCTCGATGACTTCCTCCAGATCTCGATAATGCCTGCCTTTGAGACGAAATGTGGTTGCGTTGATGATAAACCAGAATGGGTGTAGGATTCCAGCCCACTTGATGTCACCTATAAAGCGAAATATCCATTTTTTCAGTTTGAAACCAATGGTTTCCTTCACAGAATTCACCTCCGACTCCAGAACGAAAGACACTACAGGTACGGAACACTATTGTGTTATACACCCTGAGTAGTCTGTCGCTAGGTTTTCCCACTTGTCGTCGGAGTTGTCTGCTTCATGATGACACTCTTTGCAGAGGTATAGTAGAAGGAATGGTTTGGAGTGATCTGGGTGATGTGCTTCGACGTGGTTTGGTGAATCACAGAACTCACACGTGTCCAATGGTATGAGTTTGCCAGATTTTACTGCTTGACGCACAAGGTATCTGGCGTGTGATTTTTCCGGGAACTTTTCCTTATCGTTCCTTGTGTGTTGTGCGTTTTGGGTAGTTGGCTCGCATTTACGATCTTCGTTAGTTAACCGTGAGGAGCATGCACGTGAGCATGTGTGTTTCTTGCCAAGCTTTTCTGTTCGATTGATTCTCTTTTGTTCTTTGTCGAATACTCGGCCGCACCACGCACATTTGACCTGTCTTGTTTTGGCCATTGTTAGGATATCCTGAGCTTTTCCATAAGTGCTGTTACTTTATCTATGCACTGTGTTTGTTCGGCCAGATATAGTTCTACAAAATCTGATGGGTCGAGAGGGAATGGTGCTCTGTAATCATACTGGATGAACTTAGCTTCTGGTAGTATGTCTACTATATATTGTTTGATGATTGTGATTTGTAGACATGGGTGGGTGTTGATAAAGATTGGTTCCTCTGGTTTTGGCAAATTGTTTTCTTTCGCGTGATTACATGATGCTATGTAGACCCGCTCTATAGCGGCGAGTCCTGATATATATTTCCATCTGTTGATCAGGAAGTTTAGTAGATCTCTTTTGTTTGATGGTGCAATAAGCATTGCGTGGTTCCGCTACTTCTTTGGTTCCGTTAGCATCTCGTCAACACAGTCACTAGCAAGACCCCAAAGGTCATCGACTCTTTCTTCTATTCGGTCTTTTGTGAAACTGCGTCTAATTTTCTTGAATCCTCTTTTATTGTCGGATGGTATCATTATGGATACAAACAGCGTACTGTGGAAGTAGACTGTTTTGACTTCACAGTCCTTAGGCGTGTTAGCCCACAACACATTCTCGAATAGTTGTACGATAGCCGGTTTAGATGCGCCAGTCATTGCCATTCCACACTCCCCCCTGTTTGCTACTTCAATTCTTCCGGATGGTGATCGTAATGCTGAGTTATGTACGCTATAAACATCAAGGTATCGATAAGGTACGGTGAGACACTGTGGTCGAAAGCATACATTTGTGCCAGGGTGAACCAGCCGACACCCATGATGTCATCGCAATCTAAGCTTGGCGAACCGATCCACTCTGTACATCTAAAAACATGTATCCTGTAGTTATTGCGTCTTGTTGTTCCAAGTTGCTTCATAGAGACGCCGATTAGTCCGGTTTCTTCTCTTAGTTCTCTTTTGGCCGCATCCAATAATGTTCCGTCGGCAGTTTCTACTGCACCACCAGGCAGTTCCCATTTGCCGCCTAGCGAATCATCCACGCTTCGTTGCACTAGTAAGAATCGTTCTTCTCGTTGCAACAGTGTCCAAGCAACATCGACCATGGCGCTACCCCATTTCTATGTTGGGTGGTAACGAATTCCATAGCTATTATACACCACTCATCTGTCATCACCATCCCCGTGGATAGTCCCCCGCTTTTTGCGTCCAGCAAGGTTTTCTATGTTTGCTTCACATATTTCTGACAGTGTGTAACCACAATATTCCGCGATAGCTTCGATATATGTGATGGTATATGAGATGTGGTTTTGGATACCACTCCTGTTCGCTACAGTCATCGGGTCTTGCCCAGAAGCATGAATGTCCTCTAGAATCTTGGCAATCTCTGAGGCCCGCATATTCATCCGGATTACAAGATACGACATTGGTAGCTCACGAGCGCTTTGTGCTGCGGCTCTACCTCTCATGTAGTACATCATGTCTAGGCTAAGGCCGAGGTCGTAACAGATATTTGCGAGGTACCAACAACAATCACCAAGCTCTTTTGCTATTGCACTCGCTCTGTCTGGAGTAAGTTGATTGCTTGAGTCCCTTATGATCTTTTTGGCTTTATCTGCCACTTCGCCACATTCACCAACCAACCCAAGTGCCGGGTAGATCATGTCGCTGCCTTCCATTTCCGGATATATAGCAGTATGTCGAGCTTGTGTCTGGTACTTGATCAGATCCATGACTATTCCTCCGATTCTTCTTCTGACTCGTGTTTACCTAGCTTCATCCCAGATTGCCATTTTGCGTTCTGTGTTTCTGTTGCGTAATATCTCTCTGGGTCATCTAGTTGTTCCATCACCCAGTCTGCTAGACCTTGGTCTACGGCGTCCTGGGCTGAAAAGATTTTGTCGTGTGAGCACATTTTTTCTATCGTTTTGATTGTGGTGCGTGGCTTTGCTGGCTTCATTCGGCTAAGATAGATTTCGTACATTCGTCTGCGCATCTCTTTAGCGTGGTCTCCCCACGCTTCAAAAGATCTGCATGTGCCATTGTATGCTTCGTATCCGTCATGTATCATAAAGCTGCAGTGCGGGGCTACGATTCTTGAATCACACGCTTGGATGATGATAGACCCCATACTCATAGCGTATCCCCAACACACACCATATACGTGTGCCTTACATGCTCGTATGGCGTCATACATGGCCATCCCATGATACCAATCTCCACCAAGATTGTTCATGTGTATGACGATTGGTTTGGTCTTCGATACTCTGTTGAGGTGGATCATTGCTTTCAGAAAAAATTCAGACATTTGACAGTCGGTTCCCGATTCGGTCCCCGTACTGTCTGTTTCTGGTGTGTGAGATCCTATGTGGATCAGTCTTTGGGATGGTGAGTAGCTATACTCAAACCATCGGTCTATGTCTTCTTTCAGATACGCCACTTTTGTTCTCTCCGTTTTACTCTTCTGTCTCGCTCAGGGTCAATGGATCAGGTATATCGCAGTAGTCACATGGTCCAGCCGATGTGTTAGACGTATAGCAGTGTGGACAGAGTGATTTGATCGGGTTGGTACTCACATGGATCGTGAGAATCTTTTGCGTACAGGATTGACAAATGCATATACCACCGCACACTACATTTGCTGTCCGCATATCCGATCGCAGGTGGCATGTGTCACAGTACACCATTTTTGCGGGGGCTTTTCTTTTCCCGATCAGCACCAGGAACAAGATAGAGAATATTCGTCGGATAGATCTTACTATGATTCTAAACATCGCTTATTGCTACCCCAAGGTGCTTAGCTGTTCGTTCGGCCGTAACCTGACTCATTTCTATCCCCACACAATCTCTGCCCAGTCTGTCACAAACGATTGCCGTTGTCCCGCTTCCGAGGAAGGGGTCTAACACTCGGCCATCCGTTGGGCAATGTCCATCCACGATGCGTTCCACCATCGCTTCTGGTAATTGAGTTGGTAACCACGATCTTCTCTCTTTGAACGTACCACAGATACGAGGGAATTCCCAGACATTTGGTGGCATCTTACCACCCTTCGCGGCACGTTTGTCGTTGTATTTTAACTGCCTTGCACTTGGAACCTTGATGGCTTCTGGTCTTACGAACCCAGAGTTGAGCCAATACACTGGCCGGTAGCACAGTGCATATTTTCCGATTCGTGTTTGATCCTGTCCAAATTTATAGTACCACTGTAATCTTTGTATAACTTTGGTCCCTAGGTATTTGATTGCTGCTTCTACTTCTCCGGTCCATTTCGCGTTGAAGGTGAAGAATATTGGACCGCGAGTAATAGACATCATTTCCAATAGCCATTGGACAATCTTCTGTTGATATACATCGTCCGGGACCTTGTCTTCAAAGCCATCGTACTTGAGTCCTATATTGTCTGGTGGATCTGCTACGATTAGGTCTACAGGGCCGATTTTGTCATGAGGGACTGCTTCAAATGAATTATTGAATACGGTGATCATGCTGCCAACTCCATTGGGGTGTTGCTGCGGAACATTCCACACCATATTATACCGATGACGGGCCGATGTGTTCGCAAGAAAAAAACAAAAAAGACAGGAACGTTTTTGCGAAAATGCACTCTCTATACTATAGAGGGGCGATATTATCGGACTATTTGTGTATAACACGGTGAGGTGATAAAAGTGGCTGACAAGAAAACTAAGCTAAATTGCAATCTAGTTGCTCGTGGGTCTGATAAAGTCGAGGCTGACGCGGCTAATGACTTGAATGTCCCAGATCCGGAATTGGCAACTGGCAAAAAAGTCATTGAGGACGCGATGGGTTCCGAGGAGGATGGAAAGGATGATGATGATTCCGCAGGAACTTCTTGACGAAGCATACCCGATCATCGAGAAGTTAGCAAAATCTCGCAGTCTTGGTAGTGCGTTTGCATACTACACTTCCGATGATGTTGGGCAAGAAATATGGTGTATGTGTCTAGACGCTTTAGATCGCTACAATCCAGAGATAGGACCGATAGAGAATTATCTGGCGAGACATGTTTCCAATAGGCTGAGGAATCTCAAGAGAGACAAATACTTCCGTCCAGGGTCGGACGTTGCGAGTTCCGGCTTGGCGAGAACGAGGATGAATCTTGTTAATGCGCTTCCTTTCGGGTGCGGAGACATAGCAGAGCAAGGTATTGTGCTAGGGCCTACATGTTCGAGCACTGAGCCTGTAGACTACATTCTGTGTACAGAGACTATGAATTATATCCTCGACAATCTACCCGAGCATCTTGTCGAACCATTTGAGAATATGCTCGGCAACAACAAGGTGAGGAGCCCACTGGCCATGGAAGTGAGACAGGCTGTCGCGGAGATTCTTGTCGAGAGAGAACGAGATGACTAAGCCTAAAGTCCAACGACTGTCGTCAAACCCAAAAGCACTCCAGGTTCTCGCAGAAGGCGTTAAGCAGGGGCTGTCTGATTCCCAAATCCAGACAAGACTTGTTGAAGCGTGCGGGTACAAATGGACCATAAACACGATTGCTCGTAGACGCAAGGCTATGGGCGTGACGAAAAAAGTAGGGCATCCGGTAGATACAACCGTGGTCGATAGCCCTATGATGCAACTCCCCCCTCCTGGTCTAGCAGAACCGGAAAAAGCTACGTGGTTCCGTGAGCAGTTCAAGCGAACGCACTTGTTCCGTACCATCAAGAGGCAGTTCGAGCCAGAAGAAGTTTTGGTTTATCTAGAAGACTTTGGTCTCCTGTGCTGTCAGTTCGAAGATATCGTTATCAGCGAATTTATGCAGATTGATGACTTCTTAAAGCACAGAATCTTGGTTGATCGTCAACTCATTCTGACAAGATCGCTGCAGAGACAGATCGCTGATTTACAGGATTGGTTTATCGAACACCCGAAACAAGAGGATGAACCCAAGGACGAAACAAAGTTTCGCATCCTACAACAGAGAACACTAGATGACAAACACAAGTATCTGAAAGCTGCCAATGATCGTTACGACGCATTAGTCAAGGAACGACAAAAGATCTACAGTGCGTTGAATGCTACCAGAAAAGATCGCATGGATGAATTGAAGGGTGGAAAAGAAACTTTCATCGCACTTGTTGGGAGGCTCCAGCATTCGCAAGACGAGAGAGATAGGCAAGGTAAGATGGCCGAATTGACCAGGCTAGCTGCCGAAGATGCGAAGAAAGTATTTAGGAAGCCAGTTGAGTTTCCTGATGGCACTGAGAGTCCAATCATCATGGATGCTGACACAGATTTTGAAGGGGACAGTGATGAGTAAGTCTGCGATATACATACCGAGGCCAGGTGGTACATCTGCGGCTATGAGGTTCGGCTATGTAGATGCATTACGGGCTATGGGATGGACTGTTTACGTATCTGATCCAAAAAGTAAATTGGTGTGTCGCCGTTTGATCGAGGAACATGATATCAGTTTGATCATGACATCCTCTAAATATGGTATCCGTCAGTTGCCTGTCGATGTTATCAACTCCAGAGGTATCTCTGTTTTCGTAGATGCTCTTCCTCTGAACTGCGACGGGCTTTTTATCGATGACCCATACGAAGTAGCACATCAGGATGAGCCAGAGATTCTGGCAGGGATCGAATCGATGGTGGTGCACACCAGGTTTGAGCCTCATCTATGGAGAGATTTCTTTAGTGGCTGGGCTGTGAATGGGATCGATCTTGTTCATGTTCCATTGGCTGGCAACATCATACGAGCTTTGCCTGCGGACTGTGATATTATGACAGATGTTGCTATGATAGCCAACTTTGGCCATCGCCAAGACATCATGAGACACCTGATAGAGCCACTATTTAAGCATCTTGATTTAGTAGGAAATACGTATCAAGCATTCGGTGACGACATTTGGCATAGAGCCGGTTTGAGATATAATGGTCCGCTAGTCAACGAAGATAACAGGATGGCATATATCTATGCCACAGCGATGGTTTGCCCGAACGTCCACACCAGAAGACAGGTAGAATTGCAGGCTGCGGTGAATGATCGTTCGTTTATGATCCCATTGTGTGGTGGGGTGCAGGTATCTGACACACCACTTATCGAAAAGTATTTATCTCCGTGTTGTCCGGTTGCTAAAAGTATCACGGATTTCATGCAAAAGGTAGTCGGTTTGACGTACGATAATCCGAAACGAAAAGAACACATCCTTGGTAGCGTTACCCATGTAGCTAACAATCACACATACTTCCATAGGCTAGCCAGTCTTTTTGAACAAGCTGGTATTGAAGACCGCAAGACAGAAGCAGAGAGGACAGGGCAGAATGCTGCAGTGCGTCATTGCTGGGAGATTGAAGCAAGATTAAGTGCAGCGGAAAGGGGAGTTCCGTATGAGTCTCAAGCCATCCAATAAACGCAACCTAGAAAGAAGAATTGCTGGTGTGACAATGCCGATTAGTCGCAAAAGGACTAAGTGGTGTCGTAACTGGCCATGTCTCTGCGGCAGTGGTAAGAAGTACAAGAAATGCTGCTTGAGAGACATAGATGCGCTTACGGCAGTAGATGGAGATGCGAAGGTAGAAGAACTTCCTCCAGAAATTAAGGATATTGTAGAAGAAATACAGGCCAAGCTGAAAGAAGGGGGTCTGAAATCCAATGGGTAAGACAGCACTGATTACCGGAACGACAGGACAGGACGGGAGTTATCTGGCAGAGTTTCTACTGGACAAAGGATACGATGTGTACGGTGTAATTCGAAGATCATCCGTTGACACCACGGAGAGGATTGCGCATATCATACACCATCCACACTTCAAAACAGTTGAGGGTGATATCACGGATGCTACTTGCATGCATCGCCTCATTTCCGGTATCAAGCCAGACGAAGTATATAATCTTGCAGCAATGAGTCACGTGGGAACTTCATTCGACCAGCCCATCACTACATGTCAGATCGATGCTGTGGGTCCGTTGAATATCCTAGAGGCGATCCGTCAATCATCACCAGAGACAAGATTCTACCAGGCTAGTACATCCGAACTTTTTGGCGATACACCAATAGCTCCCCAAAACGAAGAATCACCCCTTACACCGAACTCGCCATATGCCGTAGCCAAACTATACGCACATCACCTAGTAGGCCTTTATCGTCGTGCATATGGTATCTACGCATGTGCAGGAATCTTGTTTAACCACGAGTCAGAACGTCGGGGAGAGACATTCGTTACTCGCAAGATCACCAAGTACGTGGCTATGCTACAAAACTGGATGGATACTCACGATGGCACACCAATCAAGGATGTTGATGTTAGACCATTAGCCCTTGGCAACATTGAGGCCAAAAGAGATTGGTCCCATGCAGAAGACATGATCCGTGGGATGTGGTTGATGATGCAACAGGAAACCCCAGATGATTATGTCCTCGGTTCCGGCGAGACACACACGGTTCGAGAGTTCTTGGATATTGCTTTCGGGTCCATCGGCCTTAACTATGAGGATTATGTTGTAATTGATCCAAAATTCTATAGACCAGCAGATGTGAACCTTTTGCACGCAGATCCGTCAAAAGCGAAAGAGGTTTTGGGATGGGAACCGACAGTGTGCTTCGGAGAGCTTGTTGATAGGATGGTCCAGAGTGACTATCAGGAGATACTGCAATGCCCAGATTAGTCCTGCCGACATACAGAGTCATCAGAGACACACGTGAGCAGGAGGGTCATGGATGGATGTTTGGTGCGCATGTCCCAGATCGTCGACCGCCGAGATGTGACGGAACCGTAGTAGACACTCTCCAAACTGGGGACTATTCTTTGGTTGGATACGAAGACATTCTTGCCATTGAGCGCAAGGCTGATTTCTCAGAACTGTGGGGGAACTACAGCAGCAAGAAAAGACCAGCGTTTGAGAGAGAAATGGAGAGGATGTCTGAGTTCAAGTATGCATATATCATTGTGGAATCACTATTGACACCAGACATCATGGAACTATCGCCGCCGCAATTTTCGAAAGGTGTGCCCGGCAAGTCTCTTATTAGATGGCTGATGCACTTGTCTGCAAAGTATGATGTACACATAATCCCTGCTGGTTCATGCGGAAGAAAGATATCGCAGATGCTTTTCGAAGAGGTCGTCAGAATCGAGAAAGATCGCTGGGTAGAGAAACCGCCCACACCGAAGTCGAAGGGAGATTGCGTTGGGTTCTAAGGTAACTCTTAATGATTTGCTCTATGGAGATCAGGGGACGTATGGCCACCTGTTCCCTTTCAGGGATCGTGTACCAACAGTTAAAGAGCATATCTTTACACACCTGAAGCAATCGAAAGATCCGCTAGACGAATTTGTTGTCAACAGGATGTTGGATATCCGGTACATTGGGTGGACGGCCAAAGAGATACTCAATATAGATCTTCTCCCAATTCAAATTGCAATGTTGCAAATGATGTGGGATAAGCCGTTCCCTATGTTGATCGCATGCCGTGGTGGCGGTAAGTCATTCATGTTGGCTGTATATGCTGTCTTGCGGGCGCTGTTAGACCCAGGTACGAAAGTTGTTATCGTTGGTGCTGGCTTGAGACAAGCAAGATTGGTTTTCAATTACATCAATACGATATGGGAGCAATCGCCAGTCTTAAGGAACATTGTCGGTGGTGGAAAAAATGCTGGTCCTAGACAAAATGTAG